>ERZ1643246.4321-NODE-4321-length-11370-cov-21.655060_pt1 | contig 11370 bp, 11 predicted proteins | sample MGYA00579265_ERZ1643246 | MGnify/ENA primary metagenome ERZ1643246 (study PRJEB29033, sample SAMEA4952261) | chicken gut metagenome | biome: Broiler Chicken; feature: Gastrointestinal Tract; material: Caecum | place: Ireland | collected 2018 | study: Broiler...
TCGTGTTTTCTTTCCATCTTCTAAACTACTCCCTTTTTATATTTAGGTTCACAAGTACTATATCTTGTGCCTTATCCGCTCTTTTATTTAAAAAGCATCTTTATCTAGTATAGTAGACCAAGGATTAAATACAAGAATTGACATTTTTATATTTTGCGGTAATAACACAGTTTGAAAATTATCGGCTTTTTATAAAGCGCTTACATTTTTTTGCTTTTCATGGTGATGCCGCGCCATATAATCGATATGTAATCGATAGCATATACCAAAATAGAGGATATACAAATGTTTAAGACAAAAAGAACGCAGTTCGCTATCAGAAAATTGGCTAAAGGCGTTGCCGCAGTCTCACTTAGCCTCGGACTCATCAGTGTTGGCTTAGCGTTAGCGACTGGTACATTAGGCAAACTCTTCAAAAAAGAAAACTAATTTAGCCAAAACGAAACGACTCACTTGAGTCATTTTTTAATTATTTTTAAAAGCGACATTATGTCATTTACTAACAATTACATCCTTGCTAACATAGAAATATACCAATCTTTAAACATTCACAAACGAGTACTTACATATGCTTAAAAACAAATTTACTAATCTTCCCCAAAAAATTATTCAACAAATTCTTCCTACTAAAGCAGAAAAAGAAGAATATACTTTAATCATCAATTACTATGATCCTGAAGGTAAAAAAGTTGGTTCTCATTCTGGATTAACTTTAAAAGAAAATCGCACCCTTAAACATCATAAACTAAAGGAAGTCATCAATAGCCACGTTCCTGAAAACTACGAAATCTTTCCTTACTTTGCCTATCCTCAAGACAACATTGCTAGTAACAATCTTCCTGCAGAAATCATGATTGCAGTTAGATCATGCGACTAAAAAAAGACGGCTCATCAGAGTCGTCTTTTTCATCACTCGTAAAATTAATGTTGTGAAGCACCAGTTGTAGTATCTGATTCTTCATGCTTTTCTTCCTTAACTTCTGCAGCCTTAGTTGAAGCACCGGTTGCAGCATCTGGATCAGAATTTCTCCGATAAGTTGCACCGGTAGTTGCATCATCATCTACGACTAGCTTTTGGCCTGTAGTTTCACAGAAGTACTTAACAAGTGGATATAAATCTTGTACCCATTCATAAATACCAGCATAATTGCCTTCATCATCTTCAACACGCTTATAATAGTGCAAAACTAGTTCCTTCAAATTACCAGTAGGAACAGGCATGTAAACATCATCGTGTCCACCTTCCTTAGTACGTAATGCGTGTACAACTTTTTTAGCATTAGGAATAACGTCACGAACATCTGGGTGAATTGCCTTCATAGTATCACCAACTTGTTCTGGTGTACGTTTAGCCTTCATCTTAGCATTTGGATCCTTAGGACGGTTGTACCACAAGAACTGATTGTTGCTGTCAACAAAAGTCATTTCACCAATAGTATTTTGCAACATCCAGTTAATTTGGTTAACAGTCAACAAACCACTATCAAGCTTAACGTAGTCATCACCTTCTGCGGCATTAACCTTCTTAGCTGCCTTATCAAGCCAATTTGGATCATCCTTGTCAATTCCTTCAACAGTATATTTAGTCTTGCCTGTTGCATCGAAGTCTTCTTTTAAGTATTCGTCAGGATTCATATTCTTAAGCCATTTTGGTTCAGCCATAATTTCTTCCCCCTAATTAAGAACTATCTTTGACTAGATTATATAATGTAACTGCTTTCAGTTCAATAATTTTGATATATTTTATAAAATATTTTTAGTAAGATGATTATATATTAATTTATATAAAAAGAGTTGATTTAAAAATCGGCTCTTTACATCTTAGTTTCAATCGTATGAGTATCTAAGTGAATAATCACATCAAACATGGCCTTTTCTGCTGGCGAAATCTTGTGGGCTACTTCAATTACTGCTACCCGTGGATTTTGCAAAAGTGTCTTATGGATGCCTAATGACAGATTAGGATCAAGCGCACTAGTTGCTTCATCAGCCAATAAAATTGGGCGGTCTGACAAAAGTGCACGCGCAATTTCTACCCGCTGAATTTGTCCACCCGACAAACCACTGCCGTTTTCGCCAACTTTCTTATCCAGTCCTTGTTCTTTGACCAGTTCATCTAGGCCAGCTTCATGAATTACTTCCTTTAGGTGTTGATCACTCACCTGACGTCCTAAGGTAATGTTAAAACGCAAGGTATCATCAAACATAAATGGTTTTTGATTAACATATGAGAAATAATTATGTGCTGCATCCCAATTTCCCGTTACTTCGTGGCCATTAATCAGGATCTTGCCACTTTTAGGTTTTCTCAAACCTAACAGCAAGCGCAACAAGGTCGTCTTACCCCAGCCACTTGGTGCCATTAACAGCACTTTTTCACCTGGCTTAACTTTCAAGTTCACATTTTCAAAAATTCGCTTGTGGTCACTATTAGTAACGTATGATAATTGCTCAACCTGCATCCCATCAAAATGATCAATTTTTCCTTTATCATTTTTCATGACATGCCGCAAAGCTCGCTGGGTCTTTTCCCACATTGGTACAGTCGACTTAACCTGATTAAATTCATTAAAAATCGTCACGATTGGCGTAATAAAGTTGAGGGCCAAATCAACCATCATCACTAAAGTACCAACTTTTAAGTTACCTTGCATCATCATGATCCCACCAATCGTACATGGCACGATGAAGCAGAATAATTCAGCGGCAGAATAGATTAACTCTAATGCCCAGGCCTGAGTCAAAGTCATATTTTTTAGGGCGTTTTCCATCTGTTGGGCCGCATTGGCAGCTCGGGTAACGATGTTAGTGCGCACATTATACAGCTTAGTTGCCTGCGCTCCATTTAAGGAATCTGATACATTTTGGGTATAATTAGCATTCGTTGTAGCCCAAATCTTGGATTTTCTCGTAATGATCGGACTCGTAATCATTTGCACTAATGCCGGAGCCAGCGTCGCAAACAAGAAAACCAAAGTCATTTGCCAAGAACTATAAAAAGCAAAAGTAATTGACCCCAAAAAAGTTAATCCTTGAAAGATCATATCCAATTGGGCTGTGACTCGGTTAGTTTCAATTTGTTTCAAATCATTGGTCATTAAAGACAAGCCGCTTTTAATATCTGGTTCACCTTGATCAACTAAGTAACGCAAATTTGCCCGCTTAAAGGTCATATTCACATCACGAATAATCCCCATCTTCACCGTTTCATAGATGAAATTGCTGGCCATAAAACACATTTGACCTAAAGCAGTCAAAATAGCCAAAAGAACAAGGTGCATGTAGTCATGCGAGCCTGATGAAGCTACGTTTAACATGATTCTCACCATGTAAGCGACAAATACAACATTGCAGGCCTTAATTGCGGCCAAAATAATATAGCCAATTAGCTGACTTTTTTTAGCGTATTTAAGACTCATAAGTCCCCCTTTTCTATGTCGTTAGAAACATTATAACCGCTAGCTTGTCTTTTTCTCAATTAGATACGATAATTAGAGTAATATCTTTAATTTCAAATGAAAAACAGAAAGGATCTTTTAATGAAAACTGGTACTAAAATTATTACTTTAGACAACGGTTATCACTTATGGACTAATACTCAAGGCGAAGGCGATATTCATCTTTTAGCTTTGCACGGCGGTCCTGGCGGCAACCATGAATATTGGGAAGACACTGCAGAACAATTAAAGAAGCAAGGCCTAAACGTTCAAGTTACCATGTACGACCAACTAGGCTCACTTTATTCAGATCAACCGGATTATTCCGATCCTGAAATCGCCAAGAAGTATTTAACCTATGAATATTTCCTCGATGAAGTTGATGAAGTTCGCGAAAAGTTAGGCTTAGACAACATTTACTTGATTGGTCAAAGCTGGGGCGGCTTGCTTGTACAAGAATACGCCGTTAAATATGGTCAACACTTAAAAGGCGCCATCATTTCTTCCATGGTTGATGAGATCGATGAATACGTTGCTTCAGTTAACAGAAGACGTCAAGAAGTTCTTCCACAAACGGAAATCGACTTTATGCACGAATGTGAAAATAACAACGACTACGACAACCAACGTTACCAAGACGACGTGCAAATCTTGAACATTAACTTCGTTGACCGTAAGCAGCCTTCTAAGCTTTACCACTTAAAAGACATTGGCGGCACTGCCGTTTACAATGCCTTCCAAGGTGACAACGAATTCGTCATTACTGGTAAGTTAAAGGATTGGCACTTCAGAGATCAATTGTCAAAGATCAAGGTCCCAACCCTCTTAACTTTTGGTGAAAACGAAACTATGCCAATTTCAACTGCTAAGATCATGCAAAAGAAGATTCCTAATTCTCGCTTAGTAACCACTCCTGACGGTGGTCACCACCACATGGTTGATAACCCAGCAGTTTACTACAAGCACCTCGCTGACTTCATTCGCGAAGTTGAAAACGGCACTTTTAAAGGACAAGATTAATTAACTAATTAAGGTAGGGGGATTTTCCTACCTTTTTCTTTTTGAGGAAAATGATATGGATGAAAAAGATGTCAAGATTCTGCTAGTTGAAGATGAAGAAGCCGTCGCTAGCTTTGTCAAAACAGAATTAGAATTTGAAGGCTATCAAGTAACTTGGGCGCAAGATGGAAAAGAAGCATTGGAATTTTTTCAACAAGAAAAGCCAACCTTAATCTTGCTTGATTGGATGTTGCCCATCTATGATGGCATGGTAGTCTTGCGTCGCATTCGCAAGCAAAGCGATGTGCCAATTATGATGCTCACGGCTAAAACTACCGCTTCAGATATTAGTTCTGCCTTAGATCAGGGCCTAGACGACTACCTTACCAAACCATTTGAAATTGAAGAATTGTTAGCGCGCATTCGGGTAATTTTGCGTAGATTATCTAAAAAACAGCAGGAAAATGCAAGGCCAACGGCGCAATTCGACTTTGGACCTTTTACCATCGATTTAATTAAGCATGAATTTTATTGCCAGCAAAAGCAAATTTATCTAACGCCCAAAGAATTTGCTCTCATGACGGAATTAATTCGTGAACCTGAAAAAGTCAAAAGCCGTGACGAATTGCTAGATACAGTTTGGGGCTATGACTTTGTTGGGCAAACTAATACGGTCGATGTTTACATTAGAACAATTCGCAATAAGATTGGCGAACCAGATAAAAAGCTGATTAAAACGGTGCGTGGATTGGGTTATTGCCTTAGAAAAGCAGATGATTAACCATGAAGCAAGCCAAGGCAAAAACTACCACCCAACAACTTACTTATTTATTCGTTAGTCTTTTTGGAACAATTTTAATTTTAGTTAATATTACTTTTTTGATTATTTCTTCGGGCTACATTTATTACCAGGCTGATCAACAAAGTGAGCAAGTTATTGATGCTATCAAACAAAATCTGCATTCCAAATATGATTGGTCAGAGTTATTAGACCTATATTTAGCTAAGCAAGATGACGATGCAATTACTTTAACTACACCCCAGGGCAGGACATATTACTCTGAAGATGCTCATGAGGCTTTTAACCATATTCAGCAGCAAAGACATTATAAAAATATGGTTTACTCCAATAAGCATATTTACTTTTTGAAAACTGAAAAAGAAAATGGCTTCCAAATCAATGTTGCACTTAATATTGATAAACTCTTTCATTTAATTATCTGGCTATTTTGCACCATGCTGGTGATTAACTTACTGGCCATCATTATCAGCATCCCCTTAATCAGACGCTTCTCCCACAAATGGAGTCGGCCAATTCAAACTATGAATACAGAAATCCAAACTATTCAAAAAAATGAGCCTACCCAAAAAGAAATTACTGTGCCAACTAACCCCTTAGAGATCAAGCGTCTGGCGCAATCGTTCAACAGCCTGCTTGCTTTTCAAAATAAGGCCTTAGCGCGTGAGCATCAATTTGTCAGTGACGCGTCCCATGAATTAAAAACGCCCATTGCAGCTATTCGGGGGCATGTTAATTTGATCAAACGTCACGGGCAAGCTAAACCAGAAATTATTCCCCAGTCGCTAGATTATATCGATGCCGAATCGCGAAAAATTCAGGAATTAGTCAATGAATTATTGACGTTAGGCCGCATTGATCGCCCTCAGAGTCTAGCTAAACCAATTAACTTAATTCCGATTGTCAAAGAAGTAATTGCCGAAATTCACACAGTTTATCCACAGTCAATTCACACTAAGCTTCCAGATCAACTAAATTTTGCCATTCAGGAAAATGATTTTAGAAATATTGTGCATAATTTGGTGGAAAATGCGGCTAAATACTCTCCAGCAGACAGTGCCATCAAGGTTACTCTAGCTAAGCAAAATGACCAGCTTTTACTAGAAGTCGCTGATCATGGTCAAGGCATTGCGCTGCAAAATCGGGAAAAGATCTTTGATCGCTTTTATCGCGAAGACCAAGCTCACTCTAGCAAGATTAAAGGGTCTGGCCTTGGCTTAGCGATTGTCAAAGCTGAAGTCGACAAATATCACGGTCAAATTAAAGTCACTGATAATCTTCCTCAAGGAACGATTTTTACTGTAGTTTTGCCCATAGAAAAATGAAAAAATCTTCATTTAAACTCTATTAAATTTTAGTTTTTTATCGCCCTAAACTTAGTAAGGTTAATATATCGAATCAAGCAAAACTAAAATTAATAGTTTAAAGGAGAAAATCATGAAAACTATCAATTTAAAGAAAATCACCATCGCAACTGCTGCAGCAATCGGTTTAGGTACTGCTGCAATTGCTACTACTAACTACTTCAATCAGCCAACTACTGTCCAAGCTGCTTCAAGCAAAATTAAGCTTTCACAAAATGCAGCCGTTAAAAAGTTCAAAGCAAAATTTAAAAAGGCTAAGGTTGAATCAATTAGTTTAGATAAAGAAAACGGCCGCTACGTTTACGAAATTGAAGGCTTTACTTCAACTAGAGAATACGATATGAAAATTAACGCCGCTACTGGCAAGACGATTTCAAGCAAATCTGAAAAATTAGACCGTGATGACCGCAACAAAAAGGCCCTTAACTTAAAGAAGACCATCTCTCGTTCAACTGCAACTAAGATTGCCCAAAAGAAAGTTGCTGGCAGCAAGGCTACTGAATGGACTTTAGAACGTGAAGGCTCAAGAAGTATTTGGGACGTAACTGTTACTAAGAATGGTCAAAAGAGTGAAGTAAAAATCAATGCTTTAACTAAAAAAGTAATTAGCGTTGAACGCAATTAATGAAAAAAGTTAAAAATAGAAAGAGGACATTACATGAAAATTACTAAAATCACTGCAGCCTTATTATTAGGTGCTACCGTTTTAACTGGAACAGTTGCTTGTTCAAAATCAAGCGACTCTTCTACGCCAACTACTAGTCAAAAGAGTACTGTTTCTTCAAGCAAAGAAACCTCCACTAAAGAAAGTTCTTCATCAACTCACAGCGAGCCTAAGCAAACTGCACAAATCAAGGTAACTCAACAAGAAGCAATTGATAAGTTCAACAATCAATTCAAGGATAAACAAATTAAGAGTATCGACCTTAGTTTAGAAGGCAAGCAATACGTTTACGAAATTGAAGGCTTTGACTCTAACAATGACTACTCAGTTGACATTAATGCTGAAACTGGCGCAGTCAGCCACGTTCACTCAGAAAAATTAGACCGTGATGACCGCAACCAAAAAGCTTTAGACTTAAGCGGCGTAATCAGCCGCGATGAAGCTAACCGTATTGCCCAAGAACACGCTAAAGGTACTAGTGAAGAATGGAAACTAGAGCGTGACGATACATCTGGCAAAACATACTGGGAAGTTAAAGTCAAAAATGGTCATCAAGAAACTGAAATTAAGATTGATGCCCACAGCAAAGCAGTTGTTTCAACTGAACACGATGATTAACCAAAAAAAGGAAGCGAATGCTTCCTTTTTTTCATGCCTTATTTAGTTAATGGCTTTACTAACAACCAATCAGTTTGCGGATCGCTACCAACTTGGAAAGTATGCTGGCTTACTTTTTCAAAGCCGTGACGCTTGTAAAAGTGTTGAGCTGGAATATTTTTTTCGTAAACGCCAAGCCACAGATAATCTTTACCTTCTTCACGAGCTGTTTTTTCCGCAAAATCTAACAAGACATTGCCTAAACCTCGGTGTTGAAAACTAGTACGTAAATAAATTCGTTCTACTTCTAAGGCATTTTCACGCAAATGCTCAGTTTGCGCATCTCCGACATTGATTTTCAAATAGCCAGCAACTTCATCACCGACCATCAAGAAATAAAAACGACTATCAGGATTATTAATCTCCCTAATTAACTTCTCCGTTTCATAGTCTTCCTTCAGAAATCTTTTCATATCCGCTGGTGCAGTATAAGGATCAAAAGTCGTTTTAAAAGTTTCACGTGAAACTTTCTGTAATTCTTTCACATCCGCTGTTGTAATTGCTTTAATCTCGTACTTCATCAATATTTCCTCTTTCCACCGTTCTTAACCAGGTGCCAATTTTCACTGGCATTCTTTTCTACAATTTGTAACAAAGCAGCTAATTCTGTTCTCTGTTTTTGATCTAGTCCTGTCAAAACTATTTCATTTGAATAAGCATTTTCTTTTTCTATTCGAGCAGCTAATTTATCTCCTAATTCTGTCACAAACAAATGCTTAATCTTTTTATTCTGCTGGTCATTTTCTTTCCTAATCAGCTGATTTTGTTCCAGTTTTTTAATGCTACGAGCTGCCGTCGTCCGATCAACATTAAGCATCCCTGCTAGATGGTCAGAAATAATTCCCGGATTTTCTTTAATGCGGGCTAAATACAGGTACTGACCTCGATTCAATTGCATCTCTTTAAATTCAATATTAGCAATCGAATCAAGTGCTCGCGCAATAGTGCCAATTTGACGCAAAATATCTTCTTTCATGTTCTTCACCTAAAAACTATTATATTTAATTTTGTTGTAATTGCAACAATAAAATATAAAAACTAAAAAAGGGATCGCTCCCTTTAGTTAATTCATCAATTTTTCTTTAGTTCATTTAGATCGACTACCTGATCAGCTAACTGCTTAACTTCATCTCTTAAGTGGTGAGTTACCATAATTACGGTTTTATCTTTTTGCGTCAAAATCAATCTTTCTAATTGTACGCTAGAAGCTTTGTCTAAGGCAGAAGTAGCTTCATCTAACAGATAAATTGGTGTATCACGCAGCAATGCACGTGCAAAAGCAACACGCTGTTTTTGCCCACCGGACAACTGTTTACCTTGGTCAGCTAAAACAGTATCCATGCCATCAGGCAACTTAGCAATTAGATCCTCTAATCCACATTCTTTGATCACTTCAGAAATTTTTGCTTTTGAAACTTGGCGTCCCAAAGTTAAATTCCACCCTAGAGAAGCAGTAAAAATATATGGATCTTGCTGCAAATATGTAATCTGATCATGCAAATCCTTATCTGAAATCTGGTTATATTCCACATCAGAAATTTCAATTTTCCCCTGATAATCTCTAAGTAAGCCAGAAATCAAATTCAGCAGAGTTGATTTTCCTGCAGCAGAGTCCCCCATCAGAATATATTTATTTTTCAGTTTAAAATTTAAATTCAAATTCTCAAAGATAGGCTTATCTTGTCCAGAATACTGATAAGAAACTTTATCCAATTCTAGATTGCTTAGTTTAAAATCAGCAGGCAAAGCTCCATCAACAGTTTTAAGCGGTATAGTCTTAAATTTTTCTATAATTGGTTTAACTGATTTGAATTCTTGCCAATTAAAACTAATCCCACTTAATTCAGCGAAAATTGTACTGGCAAAAAATTGTGCCCCACTGATGGTCCCGACTGGCGTTAATTGATGCAAAATCAACCAGCCTGTTTGCCCTAAAATGATAACTTGACTGATAAAGGCTAGACCATTGGTAATCGCCTGAGTTATCCCGGCTGTTTTACTATAATTTAGCGCATGTTTTTTAACATCATCAGAAGCGCCATTGATCTTTTTGACGATTGTTTGCGGTAAATTGGCAAGAAATAAGGTATTGAAGCCATTCAACACATCATTAATTGAATTAACCAAACGTTCATTGGCATGGGTATATTCTAATGACCTTTTGGCCAAAATTTTAGAAAACAAATTGGGAACCACTCCCATAATAATTGTCAAAATAATCACAGTGACCACAAGACTGACATTGAAGTACGCCAAAGTGAGCATACCGAAAACAATTTCACTGATTTGTCTAATGATCATCATGAAATCCTCGACACCAAAGTTATTAATGGTTGTAATGTCATTGGTCAGCCAAGAATTGTAAGTAGCTACCGTTTGTTGATGAAAGCCTGAATAACTCGTCTGTGATAGATCTTGCGCAATGTCATTTCTAATTAATTTATCCACATTTTGTGCCAAACGGGTTTGCTCAACATTGACTAGACAGTTAACAATCGCGTAAAAAATATAGGCACCGCCCATTAAGGTAACCCACATGAAAAAACGCTCAGCTTTTAATTTGGCAACTGCACTTAAAGCATTTGCGCTAGATATTCCGGCTAGTGTCAAAAAGCCTGCATTAATGACTATTAAAAATGTAACAAATAAAAATTCCCACTTTAATCTTTTAAAATATTGCAGTAATTCCATTGATTCTCCTTATATTAAAAATAATTAAATTAATAATACTATATTTATGTATTTATTCAATATTTTTTAATACTTTACTTAAATTACTGCAAAATTAAAAGGGATCGCTCCCTTTTAATTAGTCTACATAAGCATATTTATATGACCATTGCGTACCAGCAGTATTATGAATAAGGCCGTGAACACGCTTATTTTGTAAATATGCAGTTGTTTGTTGATATATTGGTGTAATTGCCTGATTGCCGTTTACGATCTTAGCCGCCTTAACTAAATCATTCCACCGCTTTTCTGGATTGTTTGCATCTTCATTACCAGCTTTTTTAACCAAATTATCGTATGTAGAATTAGACCACTTACCATAATTATATGAAGTGCCAGTCATTGGAATTTGCATAAAGGTCATTGGATCGTTAAAGTCGCCGCCCCAATGTGATAGATAAATATCAAAATTGCCTTGTTGTGCGCGCGAATCAGATGACTTTTCAGGGATATTCGTAATATTGATCTTAAGTCCCTTCAATTCCTTGGTCCATTGAGATTGCAAGTATTGAGTTAATTGATCACTATCAGCCTCATCATTTGAAGATAAGACATCAAAGGTTAAATTTTTTTGACCAATTTCCTGCAAACCTTTCTTCCAATACTTTTTAGCCAAGGCTGAATTATAATCAACTGTATTATTCACAGACTGTTCTTTAGCAAAATCTATACCTGTTTTAGGATTTGAAGCTAAGTCATTTGCCACAAAACCTGTTGGCA
>ERZ1643246.4322-NODE-4322-length-11370-cov-4.550155_pt1 | contig 11370 bp, 13 predicted proteins | sample MGYA00579265_ERZ1643246 | MGnify/ENA primary metagenome ERZ1643246 (study PRJEB29033, sample SAMEA4952261) | chicken gut metagenome | biome: Broiler Chicken; feature: Gastrointestinal Tract; material: Caecum | place: Ireland | collected 2018 | study: Broiler...
TTTTCACTCATTTTTCAGTAGAAAAAAACATGACATTTTCACTAATTATTCACAAATTTTTAGAGAAAAGGCAAAATAATAGTTGCCTTTTTTTAAATTTTAATTTACTTTAAATAGTGAGGTGAAGAATGGTGGAAGATTTAGAAAAACAGAAAGTAGAGAATTATTTAAGAAGTAATGGTTTTTCAGAGAAAGATATTACTATGATGCTTTCTAATTCTGCTTGTTTTAAAGCAGTATCTAGTCAGATTCATTTAACAGAACAGGGTATAGAAAAATTGAATTCTAAAAGTCCTATTCAAAAAAGTATAAAAAGTGGTGGAAATCTATTTAGAAGACGTAAATAGTATATGATGATATTATCTTGTTTATTTTGTGATATTGTAGTATAATAAGCATAAATTTTAGGGGGATTATCATGGAATTTTTAGTGTTTATTAGTTATGTATTTTTTGCCTTTTTATTATTTATGTTTCTTAATTTTATTGTAAAAAGGTTTTCTTTGACTAAGATTCAATATGTTTTATTTACTAATATTTTCTTAGTTTTTTTAGCAAGTGTTGCTAGCTATTTTCATTTGAATGCTTTTTGTGATGATATATTCATTATTGTTATTTTTGAGTTTTTGATTCGAATGCTTTATACTACTTATTTGTTAGAGAAAGATTTCTTTTCTAAGGAAGAGGGAATTTTACCTTTATATTTAGGTAATGTTGTGGTGGCGTATTTACTTAATCAGTTTATTATTAGACAAGTAGATATGGTATTTTTAAATCCAGAACAGTTGAAGTTTTTACTCTGGGTATTTATTATTTTATTTATCTATCACTTTTTTCATAGACAAGATATGGTATCGATTCAGAACAGTACTAAGAAATTTTCTATTGCTGAACGAGGACAATATATTATTTTACAGTATGCTAAAATGAAGCAAAAATATGGAAAAGATATTAGTGTTCAAGGAGATATGCGGTTTTTGATTTATGCCATTATGATTTTTGAAAATTATAAGCGACCTAGTTTTTTTAGACAGTTGGATTATTTTCGATATCAGTTTGATCATGTTCCTAAAAAGCAAGGAATTATGCAGGTGGATAGTAAGAAGATTCTTAGTGATATAGAAAGTATTGAATTTGTTGAAAAAAAACTTGAAAAGTTACAAGAAAGAAAGAAAACTAAAAAAAATATGATTAATTCTTTGGAATTATTAAAAGGTATTGGAAAAACACAAGAAGAAACAATTTTAATTGAAAAAATATATCAATATTTGAAAGAGTTTTCTAATTTATAAGGGAGATTTCTTTTTTTCTTTATGAAGTGATGTGGTGATTTTTGAAATTTGTTGTTAATAAAGACGGGCCAAGAATTTTGTTTCCATGGAACTATATTGGTCATGGTGGAGAAGCTAAGGTTTATCGAAAAGAAAATTTAGCTTATAAATATTATCATTTTTTTGAATTTAACAATCGTTTATCTTTAGAAGAGGTTCAATTGTTAGAAAAACTTACTACTAAACGTATTTTATTACCTCAAGATACTTTGTATACTTTTTTTGGTAAGTTTAAGGGTTATACTACTCAGTATGTTAAGAACTTAGGACTTATTCATTTTATGATGTTACCAACTGATTTAGTTCTTAATGATTTTAATTTATTAAAAGAAGATAATTATACATTGAGTAAAAAACAAGTAGTTATTTGTGACTTGATGCCTAAGGATTATCGTATTTGTAATTATTCCTTTAATTATGGATTATATTTTATTGATCCTGGAAAATTTTACCGAAATGTGAAATTAAGTGAAGAAGAGGTGTTTTTGGAAAATCAGAATAGACTTGATGATTTTTTATACTTTAGGGTGTTAAACCATTACGCTAATGAAGAATTTGGAAGTTATTATAATTATTCTAAATTATATCAAATAAAACGATATGCTTCTGAACAAAACATTTCTTTAATGGATTTTATTGCTTCTGATATTAGTGAGGATAATCTCAGTGAGTATGTAAAAAGAAAAATTTTGTGACCTTGTTTTTTTTTCTTTTCTATAGTAAAATTTAAGGAGTTTTGAGGTGATAAAAATGATTCAAGTAAATAATGTTAGTTTGAAGTTTGGTAAACGTACTTTATTTGAGGACGTTAATATTAAGTTTACTAGTGGAAATTGCTATGGACTAATTGGTGCCAATGGATCTGGGAAGAGTACGTTTTTAAAAGTATTGTCTGGTGAAGTTGAAACTACTACAGGAGAAGTTATTGTTTCTAAGGGAGAGAGGATTTCATTCTTAAGACAAGATCATTATCAATATGAAGATGATACGGTTTTAGATGTTGTTATGATGGGAAATGAAAAATTATATAGTATCATGACAGAGAAAAATAAAATGTATATGCAAACAGAGTTTAGTGAGGAAGATGGCATGAAGCTTGCTAATTTAGAAGCTGAGTTTATGGAACTTGATGGCTGGAATGCAGAGAGTGATGCTGCTACATTGCTAAACAGTTTAGGTGTTGATATGGAGTATCATTCTATGAAGATGAAAGATATTCCTGTTAAGTTAAGGGTTAAAGTATTACTTGCTCAAGCTTTATTTGGAGATCCTGATATTTTACTTTTAGATGAACCTACGAACAGTTTAGATATTGAGGCAATTAAATGGTTAGAAGAGTTCTTAATTAATTTTAATAATACTGTAATTATTGTATCTCATGACCGTCACTTTTTAAATAAAGTGTGTACTCATATTGCGGATATCGATTATGGTAAAATTAAATTATATGTAGGTAACTATGATTTCTGGTATGAGTCTAGTGAACTTTTACAAAAACAAATGAAAGAATCTAATAAAAAGAAGGAAGAAAAAATTAAAGAGTTGCAGGCATTTATTGCTAGATTTAGTGCTAATGCTTCTAAATCAAAACAAGCTACTTCTCGTAAAAAATTATTAGATAAAATTCAGTTAGATGAAATTGTTCCATCTTCACGTAAGTATCCATATATTGATTTTAAGATAGAAAAAGAAGCCGGAAAAGAAATTTTAAAAGTTGAAAATTTAACTAAGGTTATCGATGGAAAGACAATTCTAGATCATGTTTCTTTTACTGTTTTAAAGGGCGATAAAATTACGTTTTTAGCACAAGATGATTTTGTTAAAACGACGTTATTTAATATTTTAGCTGGAAAAGAAGAGTATGATGAAGGAACTATTGAATGGGGTAAGACTATTAATTATGGTTATTTGCCACAAGATAATACGGAGTACTTTAATACTGATAAAAATATTATGGAGTGGATTGGTCAGTATTATGATGTTAAAGATGAAACTGTTCTTCGTGGTTTCTTAGGTAGAATGTTATTTTCTGGTGAAGATGTGTTTAAGAAAGTATCTGTCTTATCAGGTGGAGAAAAAGCTCGTTGTATGTTGTCTAAGATGATGTTAGAAGAACCTAATTTCTTGATTTTAGATGAACCAACGAACCATTTAGATTTGGAAAGTATTACTTCTTTAAATAAAGGTATGGTTAATTTTAAGGGAGAAATTTTATTTACTTCCAGGGATTATGAATTAAATAGTACAGTAAGTAATCGTGTTATTGAAATTTTAGGAAATGGCAAGATAGTCGACAGAGCTATTCCTTATGAAGAGTATTTAGAGAGAAAATAATGAAAGTAGTAATTGTTTCGGTTAGCTATAAAGATTATTTTTTAGAAAATCAAAAACTAGTCAATTCTATTTCTGGTGGTTTTGAACTTTTTCCTTTTGGCAATCAGGATGAAAATTTAGGTGTTATGGTTATTGAAGAAAAAGATCAAGTGATGGATACTTATGATGAACAATCTTCTGATAATATTTTTAAAACTAATATGAAAAAAATGATTAAGCAGCAAAACAGAATGGTTAATCAAAAATTAAGACAAAATAAAAGATAAATAATATTATTATATGATATACTATAAATATAATAATTGGAGGTAATACATATGGAAGCAATTGATTTTATGAATCAGAGTATTTATTTAAAACAACCTGGAACGGTAGATGATATAACTAGTCATCCTAAGTTTGTTCTTATCCGTCCAGACGGAACGATTCTTTATTCCGACACTAGTAATGATGGAAAAATAATTTCTATTCATGGTAAGAAAGTGAAGTGTACTCATCATGAGCATTATATGGCTAAATTGGTTGAAAATTATTTTCCTGAAAAGCAAGAGTTAGCTAATAAAATAGAACAAGGAAATATTTATGCTCCTATCTTTGAATTTTTAGGGGAGGGTAATGTTTTATTTAATAATACTACTACTTATGAAGGGCCAACATTCTTTTTGCATGGAATTCATGGGCAGTTATTAATTCCTGAGAATCCAACAGATGCTCAAAATGAAGCAATAGCACAATTAGATCCTTATATTAATTACTTTAAGGAGATAGAAGTTAAGGAGTATCAGGATGTAGCATACAATATTAAGGATAATTATTTTGAAGATGGTTCGGTAGCAATAAAAAATTATTTTGATAGACATTCGGTACATGCAAAAGCGAGACATTAAAATTTTTGTTATTCATAAAAAATTTTTAATTGATCGAACTATTGATATATTATATGAAAATCCTCTTTATCATAATCATTTGGAATATTGGCAAGAACATTTATCAAAAGTAAAATATGAAACTGTTAGTTCGGCTGATTTGTATCATGGCACAAGAAATTTAATTGCTATAAAAATAGCGATGGAAGGAAATATTGTATTTATGGATACATCAAAAAAAAGGGAATGTTACCGTTCTGGAGTAGTGTTCTTGCCATCTAATATTTCTTCTTCAAGAAAAAAGTTAGCTTTTATGTTAACATCATCTTATGATTATTTAAATGTTATTTATGATATTTATTATGATGGAAAATCTTATCGAGCAAAGGAAAAAGACATTGTTCGTTCTTCTAATTCTTCTAAAGTTTTAACTTATCATTTGTAACTACTTTTTTTCCTTTTTCACAACGATTTCCCCAGGAGTCTAATAATTTATCATCTTTTTTTATGCAAATAATTTCACAATTATTAGGACATCCTGAACAGTTAATGCTTGATGTTTCAAAGTCTTCTTCTACGATGTCAAACGAAAAGTTAATTTCTGGTTCTTTTTTGGAAAGAATTGCTACTCCTAAGGCTCCCATGAGATGTCCGTTTTCATCTGTTATAATTTTTTCGTTTAATATTTTTTCGAAAGCTTTTACTACGCCAATATTTTTAGATACTCCTCCTTGAAAGATAATAGGGGATGCTATCTTTTTTCCTTTCCCGACGTTGTTTAGATAATTTAGAGCTACACTTTTACAAAGACCTGCCACTATGTCTTCTTTTTTATGACCCATTTGTGCTTTATGAACTAAGTCACTTTCTGCAAATACAGTACATCTAGCAGCAATAGGAGTGGGATTATTACTTGTTAGTGCAATAGAGCCAAATTCTTCGACCGGGATATCTAATCTTTCTGCTTGACTTGATAGGAAAGCTCCAGTACCGGCAGCACAAAGTGTATTCATAGCATAATCTATTACAACTTGGTCTTTTAAGAGAATAATTTTAGAATCTTGCCCGCCAATTTCAATAATGGTTCTAATATCGGGATATTTTGATAGTGTTCCTATGGCATGGGCAGTTATTTCATTTTTTATAATATTAGCTCCTAAAATTGTACCTACTAATTTTCTAGCTGATCCTGTTGTTCCAACACCTACCACTTTATAATTTTTTGGTAGTTGTTTTTTTATGTCTACTAAAACTTCTTTTACAGCTTTTAGAGGATTTCCTCTAGTCCATAGATAGGTACTTGCTACGATGTTGTTATCTTTATCAATTACAACACCTTTTGTAGAAATGGAACCAATATCAATTCCTAGATAAGCTTTTGTCAATTTTATTCCTCCTTATGGTAATTAAATCTTTGAATGCTTCTAATCTAGTATTTATGCCTTCTGATCCTGTTTCAGAATCATAAGAAAAGAAGATAATAGGAATTTCATAATCATTACATACCTTTTGAATAATTGGTATTGCTGTTATTTCCGGAGTACAACCAAATGGTTTTATATGAATTATTCCATCATATTTTTTCTTGCCTAAATAAATAGAACGATAAACATTATCTAGGCCATCGGCTCCTAATTTATATTTGCAGTATTTTTTTGCTTTCTTTTTTAATCTTCTTCTTAATAATGGTTTTTGCCATAATAGGTAAGACAGATTCGTAAATCTTTTTATTTCTATATGTTCTTTTGCAAGTTCTTTTTCTAAGTCATAGTTTGAATATGGTTCCATCGAAGTATATAGTTCTCCAATTATTCCTACTTTTAAACAATCTTTTGGTTTATTCGTTTTTATTTTTTTAAATCTTTTTTTATATTTTTTATATAGTATAGTTAATTTAGTTATAGATGATGTTTTATTAAAGTCATTAAACATTTCTTTTTGTAGAGTTTGATGAGCATTTTTTTCTATTTCAAATCCGATGTTTTTTCTGATTATTTTATCGATTTCATCCATATAAAAAATATAAAGTATAGTATAAATAATACTGTGAATGAAGTATGGTATTGTTAGATTGGGATTAATTTCTTTAAAAATATCATAGGCATCTTTCCAGTTAATCATGTCTTGTTTTATTAGTTTGTAAAACTTAAAATTATAACCTAGGTCTTTTAAAATGGTTTCTGTTACTTCTGCATAATAACGATATCTACATCCTCCTCCTGCTGTAAATAAAACATTTGCTCCTTGTTCTAGACTTTCGATAAAGTTGCCAAGATTATATTTAAAAGGAATACATACTGTATCTGGTGCGTATTTTGTTCCTAGTTCTAACGTCTTTTTTGTGATAGGTGGAGCAGGCATAACTTTATCTTTAGTGATTAGTGATAGTAGTCTTGATATTGGATGGTAATAATTTCCTAAATGTGGAAAACTGATGATATTATTCATGGGAACTCTCCTTTAAATTATTTAAAATATCTATGAAACTTTCTAATCTAGTAATAATACCAGCATCATTGTTTAAATCTTCAAAAATTAGGGTGATGATTGGTACTTTTTTAATTTTATGACTAATTTGTTCATTCATTAGGGAATCTGGTCCGCAAGGAAAAGATGAAATTAGAATTATACCATCTACTATATCTTCATAGTATTTTGTACTTGCTACAATTTCTTTATTATGGGTCCAATGAATATCTGTTGATATTTTTCTACATTCTTCGTCTACTAGTTCATGATTTATTTTATCACTATATAAAATTGTGATATTATTTTCTTTTAGAAAGTCTATTACTGACTTTCCAATTAGGGAGTCATATAGGTTGTAAGGGTGTCCTGCTAGTAATATTTTGATTTTATCTTTGTTTTCTTCTATTTCTTTTTGTTGCAGTAATTCTTGCTTTTTTTGCTTCATTCTTTTTATTTTTTCGGCATATTTATAGGCTTTATAAGACTTTATGTAGGAAAATCCTAACTGTTCTCCGATACTTAGGAAGCCTAGTAATTGGTAGTTTTTGGTTGATATATCTACATTATAATTTAAGATGTTGACATCAAATAAGTTGTTTACTAAATCATATAAAGCATTAAAATTAGTACATACCTGTTCATTCTTTTTTAACGAATAGAGTCTAGGTATTAATATATAATCACATTTATCTTTTAATTCTATTATGTGACCTAGGTATATTTTTAGAGACAGACAAGCTTCAGAAGGTGCTAATTTGGTACCGGAATCTACTATTTTTTTATTGGTGTTTGGACTGATTATTACGTCTATTCCTAAGTTTTTAAAGAATTCTATCCATAAGTCTTTATCATAGTAGTAAAGCAATGCTCTTGGTATTCCAATTTTGGTTTTGATAATATCACGTCCTCATTTTACTTTATGATGAATTTTTTTAAAAAATAATATTTTCTTTCGACAAATTATTGTGAAAATATTGTGGATGTCTTTTATTTTTGATAAATTATGTTATAATGTATAAGTATGGAAGGAGTAGAATAAAATGAATGATAGAAATAAAAAAATTGTTACAGGGATTGTTGTTGCAGTTGGTGTTATTTTAGTTTGTGCCTTATGTTATTTCGCATCATCTGCGGTTAGTGCTAAAGCAGGGGATAATTATAGTGAATCTGATAATAGTAATAGCAGTACTACTTCTAGTAGTAGTGCATCAGATATGACTTCTCGTGCACAGGAAGAGAGTGCTAATGTTCCAGATGATGAACAAAAAGATTTTAATGATATTGATATTGACGAATATTTAGATTTATATGATGGTAGTGAAGATAGTATTGTATTATTTTCTAGACCTACTTGTGGTTATTGTCAAATTGCGGAACCAATATTACATCATATAGCATATCAATATAAACTTACTATTAATCACGTTAATACTGATGAGATGTCTTCTGATGATGAAACTAAATTAGTCGAGTCAGATGATTACTTTAGTGATGGTTTTGGTACACCATTGTTAGTTGTTGTTTCTAATGGTGAAATTGTTGATATGGTTAGTGGATTAGTTGATACTGATAGTTATGTAAGTTTCTTTACTGATAATGGATTTATTGATGAGTAAGAAGGAGAAATTATGAAAAGTGTATATGAGTTAGCATTGGAATTTAAAAAAAGACATCCTTTTACTATTGGATGGAGAATTAGACAAAATTCATCTGTTGTTGAAAAACATTTAAATGCAGATGAACATGTTTTATATGCATTTGTTGCTCAAAAAAATAATAATCCTTTTAATATATTAGGAACTGCTGTTATTGCACTTACTAATAAGCGAATATTAATAGGAAGAAAAAGAGTAGTAATAGGATATTTTTTAAACTCAATCACTCCAGATATGTTTAATGATTTAAAAGTGACTAGTGGAATTCTTTGGGGAAAGATTTATATCGATACAGTGAAAGAGTTTATTGCATTATCAAATATTTCTAAGGATGCTTTAGCAGAGATAGAAAATGCAATTTCTTCATATATGATGGAAGAAAAAAAGAAGTATGGTACCAATCCTATACAGAAATAACTTTTTTTATTTCTTTTTTTTTGATATACTGATTATAGTGGTGGTCTTATGAAAAAACTTTTACCAATTTTAGTTTTTTTAGCATTTCTTGCTTTTGGATATCAGATTATTGTTACTTTTTTTATTACTGAGCATCATGTTAAATATTCTTTAATATCATCTGATCAACGACATTATACTATTTCTGAGAGTTATCAAAGAACAGGAAAAAGACATCATTATTCTTTTTTTATAAAATCTAAAAATAAGGCCTATTCGACTGCAGTTTTTAATGATTTTAACAAACAGGATAGAATTATTACAGATATTAAGTATTATAAGAAAAATAATTTACAATGTATTTTTCCAATTTATAAAAAAAATCATACTTTTGATGTATCATGTTTGCTAGATGATCGGCAGGTTTCTTCTTTCTATTTGGAAAAAACAAAAAACGAAGATTTTTCTTTTATTACAAAAAAATTTAAAGAAGATGGTTATGATGAAATTTATTTTCACTTTGATGATGAGGCTACTAAAGAAGATAATTTGTCTATTTATTATGATTATATTCCAGAAAATTATTTATTTACAATATGGAATTATCGGGGAATTTATGTCATTAATTCAGAGGGGATAGAAAACAAAGAGTTTTTAAATGAAGATCATTATGAAAATACTTTATCCATTATTGCTGGAAAATATTATGTTACGATTAATACAGATGAAGAAGAGGAAAAATTAAATTATAATCAAATTATTCTTTATAATTTGCAAGACGGGAGAAAGACATTAGTTGACGTTGAGTTGTCTCAGGATTCTTACTTTAATGGTACGGTTAATGGTAAAGTGTATATTACAGATCCTAGGTCAAAAGTTCAGTATGTATTAGATCCAAGTAATAAAAAAATTCAAGAAGTAAGTAATCCAAAAGAGGTTGTTAATTCAAAGTTAAAAAATGCAGGGAAAGATTTTTTTGATACTTCTCATGTCGATTCTAAAAAAGTTGCTAATAAAAAAATAACTTCTTTATATGATACTACAGATATTAAGGAAAATAATGGTGACTTTTATTTTAAGACTAACGACGGAAAACTATATCGGATAATTCAGAATAAATATGAATATCCTATTTTATTATGTCAATTTGATGATATTAAAGAGTGGCAAGTTCATGATGATGGACTTAGTTTTATAGTTGATGATACTTTGTATTTTTATAGTGATTTGTATGGTGTTAAACCGATAGTTAAAAATTTAGAGTTTAATTATAATTATAAAAATATTACACATTTTATTAGAGAGGAATAAAATCCTCTTTTTTTCATATTATGAACTAAGAAAATATAAAATTATTGTTGAAATTTTATTTTAGCTTTGATATAATCTTAAGTGCATGGGGCTTTAGCCAAGTGGTAAGGCGTGGGTCTGCAACACCCTGATCACCGGTTCAAATCCGGTAGGCCCCTCCATGCGGATGTAGTTTAGTGGTTAGAATACGGCCTTGCCAAGGCTGTGACGGGGATTCGATTTCCCTCATCCGCTCCATAAGAGCAATTAAAACTCATACTGTTTGGTATGAGTTTTTTATAATGCATTTTTAAGTGCAATTGTAGTTTAGCTATTTTTTATGTAAATGTTTTTGTAAAGATTTTGATATCTGGTCACATTTTTCTTTATATGGTTTGCTATTTATTTCTAAATATATATTAGGAACATTTGGATTAATCATTAACGAAAGTATATTGTTTAGCATATTATTATATTCTGTTAGAGTGTCTTTCCTTACTATACTTTCTAATTTGTCGGTGTCATTATTGATTGCGATTTTATCAAAAAAGCCTTCAAATGTATTAAACAAGTCACCTGATAAAGGTAATATAGAAAGATACACAGATTGACATTCTCCATTATTATCAAATAGTTGTGGTAAAATATGTTTATCTTCATAAGCATGTTTATCAGTTCTTAGTTCATTAATTACATTATAGTCAATACCTCCGTTTTCGACAGCGTGCCTTATTTCATGATAGAAATTATGATTTAGATCAAGTCCTTTATTTTCTAATATAGGAGATATAATCCAATTATTTATTGTCTCTATATTATTTTCTTCAATGTAGAAATGTACACATTGCATTTGTCCATTTTGTAAAAAGATATCTTGTTGTAACATTCTATATAATAAATCTTCTAGGTTTGTCGATTTTAGATTGTTTTCACTAATACCATTATTTTTTGTAAAGTATCTAAATAATCTTTGTCCCCATAATGTTTTCTTTAGTAAGGATATTTGATATTCTGTTTCTATTACTTTCAT
>ERZ1643246.4323-NODE-4323-length-11370-cov-3.996553_pt1 | contig 11370 bp, 7 predicted proteins | sample MGYA00579265_ERZ1643246 | MGnify/ENA primary metagenome ERZ1643246 (study PRJEB29033, sample SAMEA4952261) | chicken gut metagenome | biome: Broiler Chicken; feature: Gastrointestinal Tract; material: Caecum | place: Ireland | collected 2018 | study: Broiler...
TCCTCTTTGACCCCAACGCGACGTGGAAGAAAACCCGTCTCGAAGGCGGCACCTACACCATGAAAGAAATTCTGAAACCGGTCTTTATCCGCGGGGAGTGCAAATATCAGTCTCCTTCCGTAAAGGAGATAGCGGAATTCTGCAGACAGGAAAAAGATACGCTGTGGGATGAGACAAAGCGTCTCTTCAACCCGCATAAAGTTTATGTGGATCTCTCTCAGAAGCTCTACGACACAAAGACAGCGCTTCTCAACAATGTAAATATTTAAAAATAAAGGGGTATAAATATCATGAAGATCATAGTTTTAGCAGGAGGACTCAGCACGGAACGGGACGTTTCCCTTTCCTCCGCAGCCGGAATCTGCCGGACACTTCTCGAGAAAGGACACGACGCTTATCTGCTTGATGTGTTCATGGGACTTGAAAATCCGCCTGAAAATCTGGAGGATGTCTTCACCCTCCCGGGACATGGACTGGAGATTGCAAAGAACATCGGCACGGAGGAGCCGGATCTCGAGGCAGTCAAAGCATCCCGGCCGGATCAGTCCGACTGTTTCCTCGGGCCGAACGTTATCGAGCTGTGCCGTATGGCTGATATCACTTTCCTGGGGCTTCACGGAGGCGAAGGTGAAAACGGGAAACTTCAGGCTACTTTTGACCTGCTGGGTATCCGCTACACCGGTCCCGATTCTCTGGGCTGCGCCGTGGCCATGGACAAAGGCTTTACAAAACAGGTATTCCTGCAGTCCGGAGTCTCTACTCCCGACGGAGTATGCCTGCACAAGAACGCGGCGGACCATTCGCTGAGCGCTCTCGGTCTTTCTCTTCCGGTAGTTGTAAAACCCTGCTCCGGCGGCTCCAGCATCGGCGTATATATCGTCAATACAGAAGAAGAATATGAAAGCGCACTGGAAAACTCCTTCCGCTACGAAGATGAGGTTGTCATAGAAACTTATATTAAAGGCCGGGAGTTTGCCTGCGGCATCATTGACGGCGAGGCGCTTCCCCCCATCGAGATCATTCCTAAAACAGGATTCTTCGACTATGCGAACAAATATCAGGACGGTGCTACTGATGAAGTGTGCCCGGCAGATATCAGCGAAGAGATTTCTGACCGTATGAAAGAACTCACCGTCAAAGCATATCACGCCCTGAAGCTCAATGTATACAGCCGTGCAGACTTCCTTCTCGATGAAAAAGGCAATCTCTACTGCCTCGAGATGAACACGCTTCCCGGCATGACAGCGGCAAGCCTCCTCCCGAAAGAGGCAAAAGTTATTGGGATCGAGTACGGAGACCTGTGCGAACTGATCATCCGGAAATCACTGGAAGCAAGATACCAGTGAGCTCTCTGGGCAGAGCCGAAGGCTTAAAGAAATCTTTCAATTAATACAAGAAAGGATTTTATGACTTATGAAAAATATGTCATTACAGAAAATAGCAGAAGCATGTAACGGGATTTACCACGGCGACGCTGAAAAGGCAGCCTGTGAAGTCTCCAGCGTTGTAATCGACAGCCGGAAGGTTCAGAAAGACAGCCTGTTCATCGCCATTAAAGGAGCCCGTGTAGACGGCCATTCCTTCATCCCACAGGTGATGGAAAACGGCGCTCTCTGTTCTGTATCTGAACAGGATCTCGGCGATGTTCCCTATCCTTACATAAAGGTGGCATCCTGTGAGCAGGCATTAAAAGATATCGCGGAACATTACCGCAGATCTCTTGACATCAAAGTCGTGGGGATCTCCGGCAGCGTAGGCAAGACCAGCACCAAAGAAATGATTGCTTCGGTACTGAGCGAGAAATACAATGTTCTTAAGACTGAGGGTAATTTCAATAACGAGATCGGTCTCCCTCTCACTGTCTTTAATCTCCGGGAAGAGCATGAGATTGCTGTCCTTGAGATGGGGATAAGCAATTTCGGAGAGATGACACGTCTCGCCAGAGTCGCACGCCCGGACATCTGCGTTATTACCAACATCGGCGTGGCACACATCGAGAATCTGGGCTCCCGGGACGGTATTCTCAGGGCAAAGACCGAGATGTTCGACTATATGAATCCGGAAGGAACGATCATCCTCAACGGAGATGACGACAAGCTGCGCGGATATGTCCCCAAAAACGGGATCGCTCCGGTCTATTTCGGGCTGGATCCGTCCTGTCCTTATCACGCCGGCTCGATCCGGAATATGGGACTTCGCGGGACCACTGCCGAATTCATCACACCGTCAGAACAATTTGAGGCGCATATCTCCATCCCCGGAGATCACATGATATACAATGCTCTTGCCGGCATCGCCGTGGGAACTGCTCTCGGCATGACTTCCGACGAAATCCGCCGCGGGATTGAAAAACTCGTTCCGTTGGCAGGGCGCAACAATCTGATTGAAACAGAACATTATACCATCATCGATGACTGCTATAATGCCAATCCGGCCTCCATGCAGGCATCTATCGCCGTTCTCTCAGAGGCAGACACCCGGGCCGTCGCCATTCTCGGTGATATGTTCGAGCTCGGTGAAAGCGGTCCTCAGATGCATTATGAAACCGGAAAATACGCAGCAGACTGCGGTATTGATGTTCTCGTCTGTATCGGCGAGCTCTCCAAAGAGACTGCACGGGGAGCCAGAGAAAATTCTGTTCCCTCACAGATAGAGATCCATGAATATCTTACAAAAGACGATTTCTTCCGGGATTCTTCAAAGATATTAAAGGAAAAGGATACAATCCTTGTGAAGGCCTCTCACGGCATGAATTTTGCCCAGATCGTCGATAAACTGCAGGATCCCGAAATGTGCAGATCCTGAACAGGCTTTCAGGATATCAATCCGGATCACAGATCCACGACTCACAGGAGGATTTATCAATATGAAATACCAGATCCTCGTACTCGATCTGGATGGCACTCTTACGAATTCCAAAAAAGAGATCACTGAGCCGACACGAAAAGTGCTGATAGAGATTCAGCAAGCCGGCCGAATCGTCGTTCTTGCCAGCGGGCGTCCCATCAACGGGGTCGCTCCGCTGGCAAAACATCTTCATATGGATGAATACGGCGGATATATGCTTTCCTTTAACGGAGCCCGGATCACCTGCTGTTCCACCGGAGAGGTCGTCTATGACCGCGCCCTCCCTGACGCGGTGATCCGGCCGGTATTTGACGCAGTGAAGACTTACCCCGGCACAGACATCATCACGTACACAGATACCGAGATCCTTTCCGGCATCTGCCCGAATCAGTACACGGCAAAAGAGTCCGCCATCAACCGCATGGAAGTACGCCTCGTCGATGACTTTCCATCCGCGCTCACTTTTCCAGTCAATAAAATGCTGATCCCCGGTGATCCGGATACTCTGGATATTCTGATGGATCAGCTGAAAACACAGTATCATGGTCTGCTTAACATTTACAAATCGGAGCCCTATTTTCTTGAGATCATGCCTCAGAATATCGACAAGGCATACTCTCTCCGGAAACTGCTGGACAGCCTCCGGCTGAACGCAGACCAGATGATCTGCTGCGGAGACGGTTATAACGATGTCTCAATGATCGAATACGCCGGGCTCGGAGTCGCCATGGCGAACGCCCAGGATGTTGTGAAAGAGGCAGCCGACTTTATCACATACTCAAACGATGAAGACGGTGTGCTCCATGTGATCGATCTGTTTCTGAGATGATCTTCCGTCCCTGTTCTCCCGGCGCCGATCTGTTTTCAGACAGAGAGGCGCCTCTTTCCTCTGTGATCACACCTGCCGGGAACCGCCTTCTGATACCGGTCTTCTCCCTGGGCAGAAGGTCGGATTACAGCATCTCTACTTCACCGAAGGCCTTCAGGAACTGTTTTCTCCCGTATCCAGGGAACTCCACTTCCACCGTCATCTCATCCTCTGAAACCAGGATCCCCTCACCGTACTTTCTGTGACGCACCCGCTGTTCCGACGGTTCTGCCCGGAATCCTGCGCCCTTTTCCTTTTCCGGAACCTCAGAGCCGGTTTCTTTCTTTTCCCGAGTTTTCTTTTCCTGATCTTTCTTCTCCGGTTTCATTTCAGCCGCTGTACATTTCTTCCTGATCTGCTCCTGTACTTCCCTGCGCATCTGCTGCAGATTATTCCGTTTTTCTTCCACTGTCCGCACATCCTCCCTCTCCAGAAGATGCTGGGGTATCATCTGAAGATAACGGCTGGGTTCCCCGAGCACGCCCGGCTCCCCGGGACTGGTATACCAGGACAGTTCCAGCTCATTCCTGGCACGGGTGATCCCCACGAAAAACAGTCTCCGCTCCTCTTCCTCCTGTTCAAAGCTCCTGCACCGCAGCGGGATCAGTCCCTGGTTCAGCCCGGTCAGAAACACCGTATCAAATTCCAGTCCCTTGGAAGCGTGAAGGGTCATCAGTTTCACCGTATCCGCCCCCGCCTTCTCCGTGCTCTGTTCCTCGTCTGCGGTTTTCTCCCCTGCATCCATCTTCATCCCATAGAGTGCAGAGCTGTTGATAAATTCCCGAACACAGTCCACGAAATCACGCTCTCCCGTCCCGACGGAGCAGACTCTGCACATCTTTTCCAGGAATCCCATCACTTTCTTCTCGTCAGATTCGTATTCTGCTGACGTGGGATGGAGCATTTCCTTCAGCCCAAAGTAAGCAAACAGTTCCTCTGCAAAAGGGCTCTCCCCTTTTCCGGTTCCTCTTCCGGAAAAATAATCCTGAAATTTCTGCATCTTCCGTAGAAACTGATCTGATCCCCCCGCCTTTCCTTCCCCTGAGGGAACAGCCGCGATCCGGGCGGGCATTTCCTGCTTCTCTCCAATACTTCGTTTTACAATGTCCCGCGCCTGTTTCTTTGTACACTTCTCCCCATACCTCGCATCTGTCAACACCTGCATCGCTGTCTGCGCATCTGCAGGATTTACAGAGAAACGTAATACTTTCACCACCCAGTCCAATACCGGAATATCTTTCAGGGTTTTCTTCACTGACAGCTCGCAGGGAATTCCCTGTCTTCCAAATACTTTCAAAAGGATCTCCGACTGCTTCTGAAGGCGGTAAAATACAGCGATCGCACCATAATGTTTTCCCGCCTCATGGAGTCTCCGTATCCGTTCCGCCAGATACTCCGCCTCCTGAAACGGATCGTAATGATTCTTTACCACGATCTTTCCGGTCTCTTCCCTGCTTCCGCGGATCTGATCTCCAAACTGCAGGAACCGGTTCGCAGCTTCAAGAATTGATGCATTGGACCGGTAGTTTACGGGGAGGGTCAGTTCCTTTGCCCCAAAGCGATGTTTCAGGAGAAAAAACATATTCTCCCCGGTCCCCCGCCAACTGTAGATCACCTGGTTCGGGTCGCCAACTGCAAACAGTTTCGCAGACTGCTGCGGGCCGCACAGCGCTTCAAGGAACTCAAGCTGGAGTCTGTCGCTGTCCTGCACTTCGTCTACGATCACCCACTCCGGATGCCATTCTCCTTCCGAAAGCAGGCTCATACTCACCCGGAGCAGATCCGCAAAGGACATTTTGTTCTGTTTCTTCTTCTCCTCCAGAAGGAGGGGATAGAGCCGGAACAGATCATCTTTATAACGGCTCTCTTCCTTTCCCGTGAGATAAGCCTGATACTCCTGCTCCAGCCTTTTCTTCAGTCGGTTTCTGTATTTCACCTTCAGTCCCTGTTCCGCAATGATATTCAGCGCCAGATCCGTCTCCTCATCCGGATCCATGACCGTGAATTCTTTTGTCCAGCCCGCCTTCTCCACGGAGAGACGGTTTTTAAGAAGCCGCAGTGCCACGCTGTGGAACGTCCCAAATCCCTGCACCTGTTCTGAGGTGATCTGCGGTTCTCTCCGCATGAGACGTTCCGCGATCTCATCTGCGGCCTTATTCGTGAACGTAAGCACGACCATCTGCTCCAGCGGCACCTGATTCTCCTGATGAAGGTACAGGATCTTCTCGATCAGCACAGTGGTCTTTCCGCTTCCAACGTTGGCGTTCACCACACAGGCGGGACTCTCGTCGAGCACCGCCGCTCTCTGATATTCATTTAAGTGGATCTGTTTTGTTTTTGTTTCTTCCGTCATCTTTTCCTCTGATCCTCCAATGATCTTCTGATGATCCTCCGATCGATCTTCCTCTCTTTTCTGCTCCGGAAAAGCATTTTCTCCTCCGGGAAAGCTGCAGGCACCATGTTGCCGCCTAGGACAGCAGATCATCATATCTCCGCCGGAGTTTTCCACGGATCTTCTCTGTTTTCTCTCGGTTTTCCACAACCCGTACCTCGATTTGCATATCCGCCGGGCATACCGCATGATAGCGGAGTGTATTCTCCAATGCACGGAGATTATCCGGGGCCTTCAGCCATTCCTCATAAAATGCATTTCCCACGGTCAGGATCAGCCGGTGTCCTTTCACCTCGACCTGCTCTGCGGTCCGCAGAAAAGCGCCTCCGCTCTCCCCATTCTGTATCACACTGTGGCAGAACTCTTCCCACTCCTCAGGCAGTCTATAGAAAGAAAAACCTTTCTGAATAAACGGACGAGCTTCCTCAATTTCTTTTCTTTCAAACTCCGGCGGCTCACTCTCTTCCAGAAGGTTTTTCAATCCCCAAAGCACCATGTTCCGGTCCAGGTTATAATCCCCCACACACGCCGGACATCCGCTCTCACAGGAGCAGCCCTCTACCATGCGTATGGCATTCTCAATGATCTGAGGAACAACCTCAAAAATCTTTTCAGAATACCCCAGACCGCCCTCATATTTATCATAGATATAAAGCGAAACCACCTGATCCTTCCGCTCATCGGGAATGACTGCATTGTTGGAGATCACCGCGTCGATGTCATCCCGCTCCGTCATCGTAGTCATCATCGCCGCATTTTTCAGCGCATAACACAGTCCCTCAAAATGGTTATTGAGCACCAGTTCTCCATTTCGGTTTGGCACAAGGAGGCTGCGATAGACCTCCACCACATTTTCAGGGATCTCGATCCAGGTACTCTCCGTATCGTAGTCCTTCTGCAGCGGCTGCGTCAGCTCCACATATCCCAGGTTCTGATGGTTGTGGAACTGGAGTTTCTTATACATGGAGATCACTTCGTTCACGTTGATATCCCCAAAGTGGATCGTCGTCCTTCCAGTCTGCTCCTGATGGAAGGTCTGCAGGATCCTTGTCTCCTCGGTTCCTGCCGGAACCGTATAGTAATTCCCTTCAAAGGGCACCGCCTCGGCGGTCCGGCTGACCAGATCCAGCTTCAGTACCTCATAGAGCACCCCCTCATGCATATATACCGCGCCCGGATGCAGTTCATGATATGCCTGGGATTCATCCATCTCGGTGACCTCCCGACCCATACCTTTCGCCTGCCTTCTTCCGTCCACAAACTCCACTTCGTCTTTTACGATCAGCTTAAACCGGGTCCTGTCCATATTCCTCAGGCTGTAATCTCCCGCCGGGAACGCCGGTCCTGCCCATGCGAAGCGCCCGGAAAGGCTTTTTACCTCCTCCGCGTTCATAAGCACGGGAATCACCTCGCCCAGATCCGGGAACAGCGCGGCATCATCCAGAGACAGGGGCATCTCCGCTGCCGCTGCCCGGATATGCGCCAGCTCGATCAGCAGGTTATCCGGATCCACGATGGCGTTCTCACTGGAATTTGAGAACAGCCACTCCGGATTAATGGCGATATACTGATCAAAGGGCTGGTTCTCAAGGATCAGATAGTTGACGCACCTTTCTCCGTCCCGTTCTTTACTCCCCGCGCTCCTTCCGGCACGCCCGGTCTGCTGCCAGAAGGACGCCCTCGTGCCGGGATATCCCACGATCACCGTGGAATCCAGACTGCCGATGTCAATGCCAAGTTCCAGCGCATTGGTGGACACCAGCCCCGCCAGCTCCCCTTCCGTCATCCTGCGCTCGATCTCCCGCCGTTCCAGGGGCGTATAGCCGCCTCGGTACCCGGCGATCTTTCCGCTGTCTCCATGCCCCAGAAATCCGGCAGCATCCAGCTTGTCCCTGGACTCCTTGAGGATCACTTCCACATTCCTGCGGCTCCTGCCAAATGCGATGAAATGCCTGCCCTCTTCCACCAGTTCCGGGATCAGATCTGCGGCAACTGAGGAGGCTGAACGTCTGCCATAGATCTTGTCATTATTTCCCCGGATCTCCGGCGGCTGCAGAATCCGGTATTCTTTCTCCGGCGCCGGAGATCCGTCTCTGTCGATCAGGGTGAATTTTCCCCCGCAGATCCGCTCCGCGAGTTCCACCGGATTTGCGATCGTGGCAGAACTGCAGATGAACCGCGGCTTTGACCTGTAATAGCCGCAGACTCTTTTCATCCTCCGGAAAATATTCGCCAGATGGGCGCCGAACGCCCCTCTGTATGTATGCAGTTCATCGATGACAACATATTTCAGATTGGTAAAAATAAAATCAAACCCGTGTTTGCTGTGGTTCGGCAGGAAAGCCGCATTCAGCATTTCCGGGTTGGTCAGAATGATATTCGCGCTCCTGCGGATCCGGCTGCGCTCCGCCTGCATGGTATCTCCGTCGTAAACTCCTGCGGCGATGCGTCCCTCTCCAAAATACTCAAGGATGGGCTGAAGCGCCCGGTACTGATCCGCCGCCAGAGCTTTCGTCGGATAGACAAAGATCGCCCGGGTGAGCGGATCCTCCAGGATTGCCTGCAGTACCGGAAGAAGAAAACTCAGAGTCTTTCCGCTGGCGGTAGACGTGGTGATCACCACATTCTCCCCGCTCTGCACCTTCTCAAACATCTCCGCCTGATGGGTATAGAGACGAGGAATATTGTGAAGCGTCAGATAAGAGCAGATGTCCGGATGAAGCGAAGGAGGAAACTCTGCAAAAGAAGCCGCATGCGCCGGTATGGTTTTCGTGTATATAGTCAGTTTCTCAATATCATTTTCATTACAATCCCGCATTGTAAACCTCTTTGTTTATCAGTAAATTTTTTCGATATCTCCCTTGATTCCATACTGCTCCCGAAAGGACTCCAGATCATCCTGATTTCGGATCAGCATGACTTCCTCAAACTTTCCATCATCAAGCCGCTGAAATCCTGCGACCTGCTCTCCGGTGCAGATACTGCAGCGAAGAACAGGCCGCCTTACAGAAGGATCGTAAGTTTTATGTTCTGATGATTTCTTTTTTCCTGAAAAAAATGAAAACATTGTTGAAAGACCTCCTTTTAAATGTTTTCTCAGAATCCAGCTTTCCGGAGTTCATCCATCATGGCTGGGCGCCTTTTATATGTAGCCTTCCAGACCGTTGCCGTCTTCTCGGCGATTTTCCTTCCATCCGGATATCTCCGGATTTTTTTCAGATAGCCCATCAGATCCCGGTATGCTTTCCGCTGTCCCGCTCTCTCTGCTGCCCGCTGCACATATCTGGCATACATGTCGCGCACTTCTTCCGGAAATTGTTTCTTTAAAACCTTTTCATATCGGTCCAGAGCATTGATGCTTCCGGACGTCCGGATTTCCTGCATCAAACGGTCATACATCTCTTCATGGTCAAGCAGTTCGCACCTTATCGTGCGAAGTTTCTCTGAAACCAGCATCTTTCCTCTCAGTTCCTGCCATTCCTCCGTACTGCACACTGCTTTCAGCTTCAGAGGATTGTCAAGCCCGTACTCCCCGCACTCAAAAATATGCCAGATCAGTTCACTTTTATATTTCTCCTTCTGTCCGGTCATATCGTAAATCTCGATGAGTTTGGCACTGTATTTTGATACGAGTCTCGGAGAACCTTTATCCAGTTCCTTACTCTCCTTTAATACGGCTTCCGCCCTGTCATACTCTTTTGAGAGCAGATAATCTTTTACCTCCGCCTCACGGATTTCGTGGAACTGTCGATATCTGTTTCTATATCGCCGTATTTCTTCCTTCGGACACTCCAGGCGTTCCATCAGACTGACTCTCTGGAGAACGCAAGAGGGATACAGGTATTGATAGTTCCAACTGTCTTTCGCTTCGCTCTGTTCCAGTTTCTCTATCTTTTCATCCACTTCCCGGATCTGTTCCCTCAGCAGTCCTTCATCATGAAATTCCGTGATAAGAAAATCTTCAAGATAATCTTCCATATACTCTGACACATAGTTCCTCCGATGTTCTCTGAACCACCGGATCATCTGCTTTTCCTGCTCTTCGTCCGCTGCCATAAGAATCTTCTTCCAGAGATCATAGCACACATCTCCTATATAAGTATAACCACCGTCCGAATCGTCCATCTCCCGGTTCCCGATCTCATGGAAGACATAATTAGTAAGTTCAAATGCCTCCCCCGGACAGTTTCTTTTCAGCAACTGAGGAACGTTCTCATACAGCACAGCCCCAAGAGCCCCGACATATTCATATGCATTTCTATAATCTATAAATCCGCTTCTGTCAGAATACTTCCAACCGATCTCATCAATCTGATGCTTCAGGCGGGACAGTGTTGCCGGACCGAGCGGGGCATATTGGGTCATGAGCCGATTATAAAGATCCTCGTCCTGACATATAAGTGAGGCCATCAGTTTCTTAAGCTCTTCTTCCGGTATCCGTTCTATGAGATCCTGAACCGCCTGAAGCCGCTCGTTTTTCCACTCTGCAAGTTCTTCAAAAGGATCTCCGGGACCGCCTTCGATCTCGTAAAGCACCGCCGCCATATGCTTGCAGTAGTTTCCTGAATCCGCGTAGGGACAACTGCAGTACATATCCGTGATCTCATCGTCCTGTATCTCAATGGACACCTCATAATCCTCGGTCCCCTCCACCTCTGCGTGGTACCCTGTGTCTGTCCTGTCCAGGGAGACGACAGCTCCTTCTTCATAATAGTTCCGTCCCCGCTCCAGAATGTGGGGACGGAACAGTTCTTTCCAGTTCTGCATGCTATTTACCTTTTTATAAATTTCTTCTAATCCACGTTTAAGTTATCTACTCCAAAAGTTCTCTAATAAATCCATCCAATTCCTCTTCCGTCTCCACGCAGACCACTCTCCCCGGTCCCGTTTTCACCGCATCTTCCGGCTTTTGTCTCCGTCTCCGGTTCATCCACACCGCGTTCCATCCGGCATTCAACGCTCCCACCACATCCAGTGCATATGCATCTCCGACAAACCAGATTTCAGTATCCTCCAGTCCCATCGCCCGCTTCGCGCAGTCGAAGATCTTCCTCTCCGGTTTCTCCGCTCCCACATCCGCGGATACAAAAATATTCCCGTGCGGGATCCACTTCTCCGCCTGAAGGCTTTTCACCTTATTCCACTGATGAGCGGACGGCCCGTTGGTAATGATTCCCAGTTCCGCCCTTTCTGAACAGAAACTCAGTATCTCCTCCATCAAAGGAGACATATGGATATGTCTCTGACGGTCTGCATAGATTTT
>ERZ1643246.4324-NODE-4324-length-11368-cov-5.423849_pt1 | contig 11368 bp, 9 predicted proteins | sample MGYA00579265_ERZ1643246 | MGnify/ENA primary metagenome ERZ1643246 (study PRJEB29033, sample SAMEA4952261) | chicken gut metagenome | biome: Broiler Chicken; feature: Gastrointestinal Tract; material: Caecum | place: Ireland | collected 2018 | study: Broiler...
CGGTAACCTATAATATTACACTCGATCGTACAAGCCCTACGGGCAATGTCTATGGGGGAACGAGTGTTTTACCGGGTGGAAGTATGACGAAAACGTTTCGGAATGTTATGTACTTGAACCGGGTTCGGAAGAATGGACAAAATATTCGTCGGGAGCATTGTATTCTGATGTCGGAAAATATGAGTTTTATGTCGTTGATAAAGCGGGCAATCGTTCGGAAACCTATCGTGTGGTTATCGACAGAACGCAAAAGCCGCTTATTCTCAATAATGTCAAGAACGGTTTGACCGATGAAAATGTAACGATTACTTGGAAAAACGGCGATGTGGATACCTGCGCGCCTGTCGTATCTGTTACGGTAAACGGAAAAACGTATATAAACGGCGAAGCGCTCAATACCATAGCGGAAGGCTTGTATATAGTCGAAAGCATAGATGCTGCGGGTAATATTTGGACTACAGAATTTGAGTCGGAACGCAGGAACATTTTGACGGATACCGTCAACCGGGAATGGTGGGAAGCGGCAGACTCCGATGGCCAATATTTTGCTTTTGCGACGCAGGAAAACGCTTTGGCATACGCTGCTGCGCGAGAGCGGGCTATGGTTCGTATGGGGCAATGGACGAATCCCGACGAATGGGATACCGGAATCATAATGGATTCAAAGGACAGTATAAACGCCGCAATCGGAAGGTTCTTCATTTATAAGAAATCCGGAGATCCGGCAACGGAAGTCGCTTATTTCACCAAAGAGCGCTTAAACGAGGTCATTCTCGAATACGCGGAAATCGGCATCAGGCACTTCTATTACTGGAACGGGGAGCCCAGTAGTGCGGCGGAGGGAGAAGAGATTTACGTGCTCAATGCGCAGGGTGTGTATTTGGCATCGGAAATCATATTATCGGACAATGCACAGTTTTATATCGATGGGGAATTATTCGTTGGCAGTCTCTACGATATTGCAGGCAAACACGAAGTTGTTGTAAAGGATGACTGGGGAAATGAAACCTGCTACACGATAATTGTTGTGCGTGAATTACCGGAGATACAATTTGCAGTCGGTTCGAACGATTATACCCAAACGGATGCTACGCATATTTACTATCTGAAAAATAAAACAAAGCTTAAAATAATCGATCCGAATGACGAATTCGCAATGTTCACGGTTAGGGACACGGCTGGGAAAACGCTTGCGGTGCTTTCGCTTGGGGAAGAGTATGAAATTACGCACAGCGGCATGTATGTTATACAGGCGGTCAACCATTTCGGATTAACACAGGAGATTACCTTTTACCTCTCTTTAGATGTACCGAAAATTACGTTTGAAGAAGATACCGAGAACAAAAACCTTATCCTGAAACTAATTCCGAGCATGGACGAGTATGCCGAGTTGACTTCAATTACGATTTATAAGTCGTTTGACGGCGGAAGCAGTTGGGTTGTTCTTACCGTGGACGACTATGGACAGCAAATAGCCGCAGACGTATTGGAGTATCGGTTCAGGACGAGTGGTATTTATCGTGTGGTTGCAGAAAATGCGTTCTATACCGGATTCGAAGCAATCACAGATTCTTTGGATTATGTGCAGCCGGAACCTATAGGAGAATTGCAAGGCGTGGAAAATCACGGTCATACCAACGGCGCGGTCAGATTCGTTTGGGCGGATGAAGCGATCGTGAGCGTCGAGAAGGATGGAGAGCGTATAGAATACGTTTCCGGACAGGAACTTACGGAAGACGGAGCCTATATGGTAATGCTCGAAAATTACGATGGATTCCGTGTTGTATATGAGTTTGTGATCGACAAAACAGCGCCCGAAATCAAACTGGACGGAGTAGAAGACGGCGGAGTGACGAACGGATCCGTCTCCATTACGGTTACAGAAACTGATTTGGACATTGAAGTGTATTGGAATGGCAAAGTTATGGAAAATTATGTTGCCGGACAAACATTGAAGGCGGAAGGAGACTATAAAATTCTTGTACGCGATTTAGCTGGCAATGTTGCTGAGGTTGCGTTCACGATCGATAAGAGCGTAAGTTTTACTGCCGATTTTTATGAAAACGCAGTTGTCAACTCGGCCGTTATCGTTGCGGATGAAACACTTTCCGTTTCAGTCGAAAAGGACGGTGAGTCCGTAGAATATACTTTTGGCGAAACATTATTTGAGCCTGGACTGTATACCGTTACTCTCGCGGACATTTTAGGCAATTCGCAGGAGTTGCATTTTACGATAGTCGAACCGAAGATGCAGACATTTATACACGATTTCGAGGACGTAACTGGTTTGAACGCTTTGACGGTCAACGGTGAAACTGCGGATCTCGCTGAAAATATTCTCGCGTTATCTGAAAGCGGAGTCTATGAGATCGGTGTAACGGTTAACGGAGTTTTCTATACATTTACTGTGACGGTGGATGCAACGGCACCTGTGCTCACAATTGAAGGTGTGGAGAACGGCGGAACGACTAAGGGGAAAGTTATATTAGGTGATGTGTCCGAAACGGCGGAAGTGCAGGTATATCGCAATAATGAAACGATTGAGTATGTATCAGGGATGGAATTGAGTGAAGTGGGGATATACCATATTGTTGTGACCGATGAGGTCGGCAATGTGAGGGAATATTCTTTCGAAATCGAGAAATCGCTAAACGGCGGTATTATTGCACTCATCGTCATCGCTGTACTTGCTGTCGTAGGAGTCGGCGTGTTCTTGCTTTTGAAAAAACGTAAGAAAATTTGAAGTATAAGGAGGTTTTAGCTATGCAAACATTAATGAAACATAAAGGCAAGAGTTTATTTATTCTATTGCTATTACTTTTTATCGCAATCGGTGTAGCAGCGGGGATCAGTATGCTCCCCGCTGAGGCTGCGACGTCGTCTGCGGGGAAATATCTTACATACGGAAGTTACAACAATGGTAAGGCGGGATATATGGACAAGTATAAAGTCTATATGCATGCGCCGAGTCAAAACGGGACTACGGGAACGATTTATGACGATAAGGTCTTGAATTGGAACTATGTCTATATCAAGATAGAAGTCTCGGGCATCAATTCGCACGTTTCTTTCAAACTGACTAGAAATGGTTCAACCTATTCAAGTAAAACCCTTTCCGGTAAGAGCAATATGACCTTATATTCCGGATCGCTTCCGGATGGGGATTACGTGTTGACCTATGTCGGAAAACACAATACATTCCTTTGGGTAACGGAGACATATACTTATACCTATAAGTTTACCATTGATAAAACGGGACCGGTTTATTCTTTGAAGGCAGGCGGAAGTACGATAACCAGCGGATCATATACAAATAAACAGATTGAATATTCGGTTACAGATTATAAGACATGGCGTATTTATTTTCTTAAACCGGGGGCTTCAACATATTCTTCAACGAGTGCGGTTAGCTATACAATACCCGCAACGTCGGCAAACAACGGCAGGTGGTTTTTTTATGCTGAGGATTACTACGACAATACCAATTCAACGATCAATATTTATCTCGATACAATAAAACCTGTCGGCACAGTCCGCAATTCAAGCGGAAGTACGGTTTCAAACGGCGGTTATACAAATAAAAAGATTTCTTACACGGCATCCGATACCGGAGGCGTAAAAACCTACGAGTATAAGGCGCCGACTTCGAGTTCTTGGCAAAGTTATACGAGTGGAAGACAGGTCGGAAGTTCAAACGGCTGGTATACTTTCAGAGCGAAGGATTATGCGGGAAATATTTCCGATGAGTATAAGGTATATTACGATGCCAGTACTCCCACCGGTACATTATATGGCGGAACGGTAAGTAAATCGAGCGGTGGTTATACCAATGCGGAGTATGTACGGTACGTGGCGAACAACAACTATTCCGGAATCGCTAATTGTTATGTGAAAATGCCGAATACCAGTTATTTTACGAGTTATACAAGCGGCAGCCATCTGACGGAGGAGGGAAAATATTCGTTCTACAGCATATCAAAAGCAGGAACGCGGTCGTCTACTGTTACAATCACATTGGATAAGATGAAACCAGTCGGGACTTTGTACGGAGGCTCAAATCTTATAGCGAACGGCGGTTATACAAATGCGAACTATATCCGTTTTATAGCGACAGACAAAACAAGTATGAAGGCTTACGTAAAAAAGCCCGGCAGTTCTTCTTTCGTTGATTATACTTTGGGAACTCAGTTCATAGAGGAAGGAACTTATAGTTTCTATGCTACCGACGCAGCATCCAATCGTTCGGATACTTATACCATTACGTTATCGAGGGGAATTCCTGTAGCGCAGCTGTATGTGGACGGTGAACCGTTTGACAACAACGGTTATACCAACGGCAGTCATATCAAGTTCGAATGCGATGAGACGTGTTACGTTATGCTGCCGGGGGAAAGTTCATATATTCCTTATGCGTCCGGAGCGGAGTTCTATAAACCCGGTAAATATGTGTTTTACGGGATATCGCCCGCGAACAATCATTCCGGTTATTATACTATCGTCATTGATCGAACGGAAAAAACGCTGATATTCGAGAATGTCTTGGACGGAATAACTTCTGGCGACGTCGTTATCGACTGGGAGGATGGAGATCCCGATGTATATGCTCCGGTTAAAACAGTAACGATCAACGGCAAAGCTTATGAAAAAGGAGATACCATCCATACTATTGATACGGGCGAATACGACGTATATTGTGAAGACGCGGCAGGAAATGTTTGGACGGATAATTTCATTTCGACCAAACAAAATGTCCTGACGGAAACCTTACAAAAAGAATATTATGAAGCACCCGATAAGGACGGCAATTTATTCGCGTTTGCAAGTTATGATAGTGCTTTTGCCTTTGCCGTAGAACGTGAAAAAGGATTTGTCCGTACGGCGGAATGGAACGGCGAAGTCTGGGATACCGGTATGGCTATGGATGCAAAGGACAGTGTCAATGCAGTCAACGGGATATATTACATCTACAAGAAATCCGGAAATCCTGAAGAGGAAGTCGCATATTTTACGCAAGAACGACTGAACGAGGTATTCGCCGAATACGCGGCAATCGGCATTGAAAGTTATTACTATTGGGAAAAGCTTCCTTCGACAATAGCGGACGGAGAAAATCTGTTTTCATATTCGGATGAAAAGACGGTGTTGGCAAACCAAATTCTTCTCGATGAGAATACAGGGTTTCTCTCGGACGGTGAACTGTTTACCGGAACCGTGTTTGAAACGGAAGGCCGGCACATTTTGACGGCGTTCGACGAATGGGGGAATACATGCGATTATAACGTAATCGTTATACGCCGCGCTCCCGATATCTATTACGCTTTGGGCGAAGGTGACGGAAATCTTGCTGTATTCGATCGAGTTTATTACTTCAAATCGGCCGTAACCGTTTTCATTGAGGATGAGTATGACGAATTTTCGATGTTCTGCGTTTACGCTGAGGACGAATCGCTCTTAAACTGCTTGTCGCTCGGAGAATCGTTGACTTTGGATAAAAGCGGAATGTATACGGTACAGGCCATCAATCATTACGGCAAGTCGGAAATTTTTACGTTGATTATTTCAATTGATGCGCCTGAAACTGAAATACTCGATAAAAAAGACGCAAAGCAATTGGAGATCAAAATTTTAGAAAGTACGGATGGATATGCTGATTTGCAGACATTGGAAATCTACAAATCTACCGACGGCGGAGAATCCTGGATACTGCTCGATAAGGATGATTACGGTACGAAAGTATCTTTGGATACACTCATATATCGTTTCCGTACTTCCGGTATGTATCGTGTAGTACTGACCGATGCGTTCCGTACGGGCATCGATGCGGTGATTTCGGAGTTTGAATATGTGCAAGCCGATCCGGAGGGTACGCTTATCGGCGTAGAAAACGGAGGTTTTTCTAATGGAGAAGTTTGGTTCGAATGGACTGATGAGGCTGTATTGACTTTAGAAAAAGACGGAATGGAAATCCCGTACGAAAGCGGGCAGAAATTGTCGCAGGACGGTCACTATGTTCTGACTTTCGAGAATTATGACGGTTATCGGGTAGTCTATACCTTTGATATCGATACGGTTGCTCCGGAGATAAATATTGACGGCGCGGAACACAACGAGCGTGTAAGTGCCGATGTCACAGTCGAATGGACGGAGGAAAACCTTGCGGGGAAACTGTATAAAAACGGGGCATATGTCGGCGAGTATATAAGCGGTACAGTATTGAGCAAAGACGGTGCATATCGCATCGTTGTGACAGATCTTGCTGGAAATGCGGCAGAAGTGTGTTTTATTATAGATAAAACTGCAGATTTTGATATCAACGTCAACGATAAAGGCCTTTCAAACAGCGTGACGATTACGGGGAATGAGGAATTAACCGTTTTGCTTACTAAGGACGGGGAAGTTGTCGAATACGATCTCGGAGACAGCGTTACGGAACCCGGTACTTATACGCTAAATGTTTCAGATTCGCTCGGTAATACGCGTGAAGTATCCTTTATTATCGTAAAACCGCTGGTACAGAGTTTTGAACATAACTTTGACAATGTTCCCGGGTTTGAGAAGGTAACGGTCGACGGAGAAGACAAGCGTTTAAACTACGGTACGTTAGAACTTAAAGAAGACGGTGTCTATGAAGTCGGCGTTGTTGTGAACGGTGTTTCATATAATTTTACCGTAACGGTGGATGCGACGGCGCCTACGCTCACGATTGACGGAGTGGAAAACGGCGGAACTACCAAAGATAAAGTGATTCTCAGCAATCTTTCCGAAACGGCAAATGTGAGGGTTTACCGTAACGACGAAGCTATCGAGTATGAACTCGGCAACGAACTTAGGGAGGTCGGTATATACAGAGTAGTTGTAACCGACGAGGCCGGGAACACGAGCGAATATTCTTTTGAAATCGAAAAATCAATAAGCGGAGGAATCATTGCTCTCATCGTCATCGCTGTACTTGCCGTTGTAGGAGTCGGCGTGTTCTTGATTCTAAAAAAACGTAAAAAAGTATGACTGAAATCAGTTATACGGTACAATCTCAGTCTAGGGAAAAAACGAAACATTTAAGGAAAAATTTTTGCAAAAAATGTCAAAAAATCCTCGAAAAAGCCTTGACAATCTTATTTTTGTCTGATATACTAATGCCAAACATAGAGATTGCGCCCAGGCTCTCGATACATCGAAAGGGTGTTAGACTTATCTGAAGGCAGGTAGGGAATCGTTACGGACTTAGCGCACAGAGCGGTCCACAATGGCGTGACTTTATGTTTTAAAGAAGCCGAAAGGTTATTGAATAGTACAGAGTCAGTGATAGGAGTGGCTAATCTCCATCGTCTGGCTCTGTATTTATTTTTTAGACCTTTCGGCTTCTTTTTTATTTTAGCAGAGGGAGTAAAGACATGAAAAAGAAGAAAAAGGCGAATCGCAATAAAGCAATGCGTTGTCCGTATTGCGGGGCTCCGGTTATATTGCGCAGCGCAGACGGGATCTATTACGATAACAGCAGGGATACAATGCTTTATGTCTGTTCCAATTATCCCAAATGCGATGCATATGTCCGCGTACATCAGGGAACGAATGTTCCGGTAGGGACAATGGCGAACCGCAGGCTTCGAGAACTTCGAAAGCAAGCGCATCACGAATTCGATAAGTTGTATAAAAGCGGCATTATGTCCAGGCAGGAAGCCTATCATTGGCTGGCTTATATGGTTTCAGCGCCGTTGTCGAAAGCTCATATCGGGTATTTAGGCGAATACTATTGCGATGTCGTTATCAAGGAAGGCCGAAAACTACTGGCAAGTAAAAGAGCTGCAATAAAACGGAAAGCGGAGGAACGTAATTGAAAAAGAAAATATTATTGATTATCCCGATGATCGTATTCATCGGGATTTTTATATTGTTTCGCACCGTATTCTTTATAGGATATATCCCGAGCGCATCTATGGAGCCGACGATAAAAGAAAAAAGCATTGTTTTCGGTATGAGATTATTCGGTGAATTGAAGGTCGGGGATGTTATCGTGTTTGAACATGACGACAGGGTGATGGTAAAGCGGATCGCGGCTGTAGGAGGCGAAACGATTACGGAGGGAGGGGAAATATATGTTATACCGGAAACCTGTTTTTTTGTGCTTGGAGATAATAAGAGTAATTCTTGGGATTCAAGATTTTGGGAAAATCCGTTTGTCGATCGAGGAGAAATCATTGCTAAACTTTAAATTTTGTAGGAAAGTACCACAAAGATAGTCAAATAAAGTGGTACTATTTATATTTTTTTGATAAAATTAAAATAGAGGTAAAATATGAAAGAAAATTTTGAAAATAAACAACCGAAGGAAACAAGGGATAAAAATACGATAAGATTCGTTAAAATTCAGTTTACGGAAACCAACCGCTTTCATGGTCATTTTGTACGTTCGGCAAAATGTGAAACTTTCGGGCTGCAGATTAACGAGAAGATTTATTTAGTGGACGGACGATATAAATACAGCGGAGGTAAACAGCTTAAGATAATAGAGGAATATCCTCCGTACCCGAGTTGGGCTACGGAAGAATTGAGAAAGATGTACGATATAAAAAAGAGTCAAGGCGATTTATTTGATTTGCTCGGACTTTGAGACGGATTTTTTTGTTTTTTTAACTAAAATAGGTTGATAATTTTTTGCTGAAATGATATAATAAAAATACAGTATCGCGGTTGTTGTTCAACGGCCATAGTTTTCAGTTTATAAAGTGTCTGGATGAAATTTTCAGACGCTTTTTATTTTTCTGAAAGTATCGGGTATTCGGTATTTGATATTATAAATAAATCAATCTTGATCGGGCCGAAAGGCAACAAAGCACCCTGAGAACAAAGTTCTTGGGGTGTTTTTTTATATATACGGAGTTTATAAAGCTTCGTTCAAACCTTATTCTCGGGAAAGTCTGGCGAAGCTTTCCCGTTTTTATATAAAAATAAATCGAAAGGAGGCAAGATCAATAATGTTATTGTGCCTTACGGCGAAAACAGAAATCAAGGATCTCGTCATAGACTACATTGAAGTCAAGACGAAGTCCGGAGAAACAATTTCCCTTAACTGGGAATGGAGCGACATCGGATGGTCGGAAGGCATACTCCAAGCGAACTATCGCGGAGTATGTTTCGGAGAGAATTCAGCAGACGGAAGGCTGAACGAACTTGAAGGAATGAAAGTTGAGGAAGTCGGTATGTATTCGGAAGAATTCGGAGAAGGGCAATATCCGCTGAATATCGAAAGTATGTTCTTTGAAGAAGACGACGGTAACTGTTTGCAGTTCGATAACATATATCTGTATGAACCGCCAAAAGAAAAGTCTAAAACCGTCAGTGAGAAAATGTATTTCAATTTTTTGGCGAGTTCTTGGAGGTAATCCCTATGACAAATAATTTAAATGCAAGGGATAACGTTGATTATACGTTAGTGCTGCTTCCGTTTTTTGCCGAAATGTGTACGAAGCCTGCCGAATCGGAAAAGATAACGAAATTGAGGAAGGAAGCAATTTGGCAGTTGTATAGACAATTGGCGGAATATAAACAGCGTGGTTATATAGAAAGCTTACTGTCCTCAATTGCGAAAAAGAAAGCCGGCATGATTATGAACGTTACGTCCAAAACCGAAATGGAAAAATTGATGAACCCGCGCCCACCGTATTTTGACGGAAATCGGTTTATTCCGGATGAATATCATATTCTGGAAGAAGAGTTAATCGCTTGGAGTGAAACATCTTTTTTGGGGCCTCTGAATGAAGCTGGCTATCGTAGGTATAAAGAGCTGTTCGCTCAGGTATTCACGGAACAGGCAAAAGAAATTTTTGGGGGCGAAGTAAAATGAGGTATGTCGAAAAAGTAATAATTATCGTCCGTAAAGGTATGGTCGATGCGGTTTTCAGTAACAGGAAGGATGTTAACAAAGAAGTTGAAATAATTGACATGGATACAACCGATGTGAAAGAAGAACGACGCACGAAATTGCGCGCAAAGAAGGCTAAAAAAATTTATCATCAAATTTATTAAAGGAGAGTGCATACAAAGTGCGAATAAACGAATCAGGCGATTTTACGGAGAAGTCGCAAAATACAGAAGTGCGGAGCTGCTCGGCGGCGCCGCACTTGTCATTATCCGGACTGAAAACCGTTACGGCTTTATGCCTGTCATGGGAGGAGGTCGGTAAACTGGCGGAACAAATGCTGCAAAATTTCTTAAAAATCAAAATTAGTTGCAGAGCAGTCTTGAGTGATTGGGAATATTGGGATATACAGTTTACCGATCGAAAATTATTGTTGGAAGAACTGGAAAGAATATTTGAGGTTTTTTATATAACGGACGAAGATCGTGTCGAAACAATTTGTTACAATGGGAACAATCCGATAAATTCAATCGGGATGAGGCTTTCAGAAAAATTACTAAAAGCCGCACTGAACGGGGATTGGAAAGAGACGTATTGTTCTAATGCGTTATGGCTGCTCGATTTTAAATATAAGACAAAGGAGCTAACTATTGAAAAGTCAAGCGAAAAATTGAAGAAAATATAAAAATTTTTGGGACTAAAAAAAGAGCACGGTAAAAAGGCGGTGTAAGCCGCTTGTGGATTGAAATGTAAAAAATCAAGCCGGTTCGGAGAACGGAAGATTGCGAGAAAGTACGGCAAAGATAATGCGCACAAGTTTCTTCATTCCGTGGGACATAGCAACATAATAATGTTTCCCTTGCGCCCGTTTTCGGTCAATGTAGGAACGGAAAGATGGCGAATTGACGTAAGCCATATCGGCGGCACAGTAAAGCGCGCGGCGAAGATAACGAGAACCATGTTTCACCATAGGAGTGGTGGTCGCGGTGTATTTGCCGGATTGGTAAGTGGACGGCTCGCATCCCGCAAAAGCAAGAAGTTTGTCGGGGTTGCCGAAATTCTTAATATCGCCGATTTCAGAAAGGATAGTAGCACCGAGCAAGTTGCCTATACCGGGAATAGAGGTAATGGGCGAATTGAGTTCAGCCATAACGGAATCGATCTCACTTTCAATTTCGGACATCTGGGAAGCAAGAAACTGAATGCGCTTAACGGTTTGTTTTAGCTCGAAAGCATCACCGAAGTTGTAAGCAGCAATGGAGTTAATGGCAAGGGATTTGAGTTGTTCGGCACGACCGCGTTTCAACCTTCCGTGAGAAGATTCAGATAAAATCTTAGTAAGTTTTAAGATGTTACACTCGGCAATATCTTTTGCGGACGGCAGGGCAGAAAGCAGGTTTAGGGAAGTGTTTCCGTAAAGATTGCTGAAAAAACCTTGTAATTCAGGGAAAAGGACATGCAAAAGCCGTCTGAAACGGTTTTTAAGCGGTTGGATTTCCTGAAACAGGCGAA
>ERZ1643246.4325-NODE-4325-length-11368-cov-3.556616_pt1 | contig 11368 bp, 10 predicted proteins | sample MGYA00579265_ERZ1643246 | MGnify/ENA primary metagenome ERZ1643246 (study PRJEB29033, sample SAMEA4952261) | chicken gut metagenome | biome: Broiler Chicken; feature: Gastrointestinal Tract; material: Caecum | place: Ireland | collected 2018 | study: Broiler...
GCATCCACCATTTATATGAAGATAAACAGGATTACCTCATCGAGATCCTCATGGAGTGCAAAAAAGAGGGGCATCCGGATATGGTATACAAATTCTCATCCACATCCAAGATCAGCTTCCCCGGCTCCGGCATCGCCGCTATCGCCGCCTCCACAGCCAACCTGAAGGCAATCCGGGAGCAGATGAGCATCCAGACCATCGGTCACGACAAGGTGAACCAGCTCCGCCACGCGAGATATTTCAAGGATATCCACGGCATGGTGCAGCACATGAAAAAGCACGCGGACATCATGCGTCCCAAGTTTGAGGCTGTCCTCTCCACTCTGGAAAGAGAGATCGGAGGCCTTGGAATCGGCTCCTGGCTGTCCCCGAGAGGAGGCTACTTCATCTCCTTTGACGCCCTCCCGGGATGCGCGAAGAAAATCGTGGCAAAGGCAAAGGAGGCGGGCCTGATCATGACAGAGGCGGGCGCCACCTTCCCCTACGGAAAGGATCCCCAGGACAGCAACATCCGCATCGCTCCCTCCTACCCCACAGCCGAGGAGCTTAAAATCGCCACAGAGATCTTTGTCCTCAGCGTCAAGCTGGTGAGCATTGACAAGATCCTTGAGAGCAAATAAAAAGCAAGATATAAATGTACAAAAACGTGCGCAAAGAAGAAATCTCCTTTCGCGCACGTTTTCTTTTTTCCTCTCTCAGCTCTCTTTGGCTCCCTCCAGCGTCTGCCGGATGATGCTCTCCATGTTCTCCCGGCTCAGGGCGCCGCTGACATAGCCGTACACCTTCCCCTCCCGGTCGATCATGTAGGTGGTGGGGTAGGCGCTGATCCCGAACATGGCACTCACCTCCCCTGTCTCATCCATAAGAACCGGGTAGGTGTAGCCATTTTCTTCCATGAAGCTTATCACCTCTTCCTTTGTCCCCTCGCCTCCCAGCCCCGGCGTGGCGACACTCAGGAAAACAACCTCTGCCTCCTCTCCCATAGCTTCGTATTCCTGGTAGAGTGCCTGGATATCCGGCATCTCCATCCTGCAGGGAGAGCACCAGGTGGCCCAGAAGTTCAGGAAGATGACCTTCCCCCTGTAGTCGGAAATGCTGTGCCGCGCGCCGTACTGATCTGTCAGTGTGAACTCCACCGCACCGGAACTGCTCTCCTGGTCAGTGCCGTCCTGCTGACTGCCCTCGCCTCCGCTCTCCTCTCCATCGCTCTCGCCGCCATCCTCTGTATTTTCGGACACACGCTCCTGGCCCGTGTCTCCCACGCCGGACAGATAGCCCGTGATATCATTCATTTTCCCGGTAAACATCATAAGTCCCATGAGGATCATCAGCACAGCACCGATCTTGACCGTGTACTTTACAATATTCATATGCCTCCTGAAAAGCTTCAGAAGGGAGGTGGTGAAAATGCCCACCGCCAGGAAGGGCAGGACAAATCCCAGGGTGTAGACGCCGATCATGAGAAATCCCTTCGCCCTTGTGCCGGCGGAGGCCGTCATGAGGAGTACACTGGATAGGGCCGGTCCCACGCAGGGCGTCCAGGCAAAGCTGAAGGAAAAGCCCATCAGGAGGGCTGTCACAGGGGACATGGCCATCCGATCCAGGTGAAAGGGCAGCCTGTGCTCATTTCCCAGCAGTCTCGAGGAGCCGAACACCCCCAGCTGGTAGAGCCCCAGGGCGATGACAAGGATACCGCCCGCCTTTGCGAACATGCTCTGATAATCTCTGAAAAAGCTGCCCGCCGCGGACACGCCAAACCCCAGCAGAAAAAAGGTAAAGCTGATGCCGAGGACGAAAAATACGGTGTTTACCAGTACCTTTCCCCTGGGATAGTGCCAGACTCCCTCCTCATCCTTCACTCCTGTCCCACCCGACAGGTAGCCGATGTAGAGCGGAATGAGGGGGAATACGCAGGGGGAGAGAAAGCTTCAAAGCCGGAATACTCACATCCAGATCAAAACCCATAGAATCCTCCAAAGGGCGGCCCAGGCCGCCAATAATTTTCTCCTATCATATCTGTTTTTCCCCATACCGTCAACCGCTATCCTGCATTGACACACACTGTTTCCCTCCCTATAATAGAAAATAGTGCATTTGGGAGGGAAATTTTTATGCAGGAAAGCAAACTTCTGACAGGCAGCATCACAAAGAGCCTGCTCATCTTCGCACTGCCCATGATCGCGGGAAATCTCCTGCAGCAGTGCTACAATATCGCGGACACCATCATCGTGGGCCGCTTTCTCGGGGCGGACGCCCTGGCGGCAGTGGGGAGTGCCTACACTCTGATGACCTTTCTTACCTCTATCATCCTGGGGCTCTGTATGGGCAGCGGCGCCTCCTTTTCCATCAGCTACGGCCAGCAGGATTTTGACCGGATGAAGTCGGGCATCTTTCAGTCCTTTGTCTTTATCGGCGCGGTGACAGTCGTGCTGAACGTGGCGGTCTTTGCCGGCATCCGGGGAATCATCTGGTTCCTGCGTGTCCCCGGCTCTATCACAGGATTGATGGAGGATTATCTCCTTGTCATATTCGCAGGAATTGTCGGGACATTTCTCTACAATTATTTCGCCTGCCTGCTGCGGTCCATCGGGAACTCCAGAGTCCCCCTCATCTTCCTGGCTGTGTCCGCGGTGATGAACATTGTGCTTGATCTGGTGTTTGTGGTTGTCTTTTACTGGGGCGTGGCAGGGGCTGCCTTTGCCACCATCCTCTCCCAGTATGTGTCCGGCGTCGGTCTTGCCGTCTACACAAGGATCCGCTTCCCGGAGATGATGCCCGGGAAGCAGCACAGAAAATGGGACCACAAAATCTTCCACGAAATCACCAGCTTTTCCTTTCTCACCTGCCTCCAGCAGTCTGTCATGAATTTTGGCATCCTCATGGTCCAGGGGCTTGTCAACAGCTTCGGCCCTGTCATCATGGCGGCCTTCGCGGCGGCGGTGAAGATCGACTCCTTCGCCTACATGCCGGTACAGGACTTTGGGAACGCGTTTTCCACCTTTATCGCCCAGAATTACGGCGCAAAAAAAGAAGACCGGATCCGGAAGGGAATGAAGAGCGCTTTCCTGTGCGCCTTCTTCTTCTGTCTCATCATCAGTCTTCTTGTATGTGTCTTCGCCAAGCCTCTGATGCAGATTTTTGTGTCTGCCGGAGAGACGGAGATCATCGCCGCCGGCGTCCACTACCTGCACATTGAGGGCTCCTTCTACTTTGGGATCGGCCTTCTTTTTCTCCTCTACGGGCTCTACCGGGCCATCGCCCGGCCCGGCATGTCCGTGGTGCTCACAGTCATCTCCCTCGGCACCCGGGTGGCTCTTGCCTACATCCTGTCCGCTGTCCCCTGGATCGGGGTCACCGGCATCTGGATGTCCGTCCCCATCGGGTGGGTGCTGGCCGATCTGACAGGGGTGCTGTACTATATCCACATTTCGCGAAAGAGGAACTAGGGTTCCTCTTTTTTCATGAGCTTTTTAAACTCCCTGTAAAACAAAGTAGACGTAGTCAGCACCGCAATGGCGTCCGCCACCGGCTCCGCCAGGAACACGGCGAACACCTTATCCTCCAGAAGAGCCGGGAGAATGTAGATCAAGGGGATGAGCACGATGATCTTCCGGAAAATAGCCAGGAAGGCGCTGACTCTGGAATTGCCCAGGGCGATGAAGGACTGCTGGCAGGAAATCTGGATGCCCATCAGGAGCACGGAGCCCATGTAAATCCGCAGGGCCCACTTGGTCAGCTCCGCAAGCTGGGCGTCATTGGTAAAAATGGCCACAAAGAGTCCCGGCACAAGCTGCACTGCCGCCCACAGCACAAAGGCGAAGGTAAAACAGCAGATCGTCTGGATCTGGAAGGCCTTCTTCACTCTGGCCATGTTTCCCGCGCCGTAGTTAAAGCTGATGATGGGCTGTCCGCCCTGGGTCAGGCCCTGCAGGGGCAGCATGGCAAACTGCATGACGCTGGACAGAATAGCCATGGCTCCCACCGCCAGATCCCCGCCGTACTTCAGCAGAGAAGAGTTAAAGCACAGAAGCAGGATGCTCTCCGTGGACTGCATGACAAAGGGCGCCACGCCAAGGCCCACGCAGGGCATGAGAAGAGACAGGCGGATGCGCAGGTTTTCTTTTTTCAGCCTGAGCACTGTCTTTTTCCCGCACAGGAACCAGACCGCCCACACGGCGCTCAGCGCCTGGGACAGGATGGTGGCCAGGGCTGCTCCCGCCACGCCCATGTCAAACAGGAAAATGAACACCGGGTCAAGCACAATGTTAGTGACCGCCCCGATCACCACGGTGAGCATGCTGATCTTGGAAAATCCCTGGGCGGAGATAAAGGCGTTCATGCCCAGCGTCAGCTGCACAAAGATGGTTCCAACGGCATAGATGCTCATGTACTCCTTGGCGTAGCCTATGGTATCGCTGCTGGCGCTGAAAAGATAGAGGAGGGGTTCCTGGAAGAGGAGCACCGCCGCCGTCAGGATGACAGCTATCACGATCAGGGCCGTAAAACAGTTCCCCATGATCTTCTCCGCGGTTTTGTTGTCCTTTTTTCCCATGTAGATACTGGCTCTGGGCGCTCCGCCCATGCCGATCAAACTGGCAAAGGCGGATATGATCATGATCAGGGGAAAGCAGACCCCCACTCCCGTCAGAGCCGTGGAGCCGATCTCCGGTATGTGCCCGATGTACATCCGGTCCACCATGTTATAAAGCGCATTCACGAGCTGGGATGTGATGGCCGGCACTGCCAGCGTCATCAGAAGTCGCCCTATGGGCTCCTCTCCCAGATTCACTTCTCTCGACATCTCCATCTTCATTGTCTATCTCTCTCCTTTTTCTGTAAATCTGTCAAGAATTTTCGTCATAGTCGCCTCCATCTGGTCGATCTCCTCCTGGGAAATCCCCTCCAGAAAGGCTTCATTGATCTTTTTTATCTCCCCCTGCAGTCTGCTGACAAGAGGCGCTGCCTGCTCTGTCAGACAAATTCTCTGAATCCTCCTGTCCCGCTCATCCTGCCGGCACTCCACCAGTTGTTTGGCGGCCAGGGACTCCAGGCTCCGGCTCACAAGCCCTTTGGAGACGCCCAGGATGACCCGCAGCTGGCTGGCCGTGTCAATGGTCCGGTTGTTGGACAGGAGAATGAGTATGGAAATCTCATTGGGTGAAAACCGCTCCTCCTCGAATTTTCTGTTCAGTTCATTGGCATACACCTGCCGAATCTGGTTAAAATAGCCAAGCATGGCCTCCACTGTTCTCTGCATGTCTCTTCCCCCGCAAGGTCACTATAGTTTACTTGTAAACAATATGCAGTGTATAACAAAAGGCGGCATCTGTCAATGCCGATGTTGTCATCAGGAGACGTTTCCGGTATAATAGCAGATACACGACACATATGCGCACTTTCTGAGAGAGGAGGCATCCACGTGAGGCTTTGTATTGCAGCTGCTCCGTGCAGAGTCTGATCCCGGACGGGACTGACACGGAGCTTTGTCAAACGGAAAATACTGCCGTCCGGAAAGGGCTTTGCACTTTTGATCTGTTTTATCAAAAAAGAGAAAAGGAGCAAAGTCATGATACAAAAACTGAATACTTTATTTAATGGATTACATACATTTATCATCCTCTGGGCCACCCAGGGATTCTCAGCCCTTGGCAGCTCCATGACGAGCTACGCCCTTGTCATATGGGCCTACCAGCAGGAGGGATCGGCTCTGGCCTCCTCCCTTCTGACTGTGTGTTCCTACGCCCCCTATGTGCTGCTGAGCATTTTTGCGGGAGCCTTAAGCGACCGCTGGAACAAAAAGCTCACCATGCTGGTGTGCGACAGCTTTGCGGCTCTGTGCACGCTTTCCGTCCTGGCCTTCCTTGCGACCGGACGCCTGGAGCTTTGGCACCTCTATGTGGTCAACGCCTTGAGCGGTCTTGGGAACACCCTGCAGCAGCCCGCCTCGGATGTGGCGGTGAGCCTTTTGACTCCCAGAGAGCAGTACCAGAAGGCAGCGGGGATGCGGGCCTTTTCCAACTCCCTTGTGACTATACTGGCGCCGGTTTTCGCCACAGCCCTTCTGTCGGCCCTGGGCATTTACGCGGTCATTGCCTTTGACCTTCTCACCTTCACGACAGCCTTCCTCTGTCTGGTCTTCTTTGTGAAGATACCGGAGCGGGATCTGTCCAAAGGCTCTGAGGGACAGTCGTCTGTGCTGGTGGCTGCCGGCCAGGGCCTGCGCTACCTGGGGGAAAACCGGGGGATCCTGGATCTCATCCTCTTTCTGGCCTCCATCAACCTGGTGGCCTCGGTGTACAATGCGGCCCTTCCCGCCATGCTTCTCTCCAGAAACGGGGGAAGCCAGGGGGCGCTGGCATTGGTATCCGCATGTACAGGCCTGGCAAATGTGGCAGGCAGCGCCATCGTCACCTTCCTGCCGGCACCCAGGAGCCGGGTCAGAGCCATCTGCCTCTCCCTCCTCTTTGCCATGAGCACGGAAAACTTTCTTCTTGCTCTTGGACGGGGCACCCCTGTGTGGTGCCTGGGAGCTGTCCTTGGCTGGCTCTTCATCCCGGTCATGAACACCAACATGGACGCTCTCTTCCGCACCCACATACCCTTGGAGATGCAGGGGCGGGTCTACTCCGCGAGAAATACTCTGCAGTTTTTCACCATACCTGTAGGCTATCTGCTGGGCGGTGTTCTCGTAGACCGGGTCTTTGAGCCCTTTATGGCAGGCCAGGACAGGGGCAGCATCCCGTCCATCCTGTTTGGCACTGGAAAGGGATCAGGCGCAGCCTTTCTGTTCTTTGTGATCGCATTTGCAGGCATACTGGTATGCCTCTACTTCCAGAGAGACAGGCATATATGGGAGCTGGAGGGCAAAAGAAACGATTAAATTTACACCAATAAAATGTGCAGGCGCAGACTTCTTGGTCTGCGCCTGTATGCCATACATTTCCAGGAGGAAACAAAATGAACGGATTTATACTGCTGCTTCCCTTTTTCTTTATCAGGTTCGTCGTCCTGGCATTTCTTGATAAAGCCTCTCTACAAAGAGCAGCCATGTTTGCACCCCTGAAGGGAAACGAAAAACCAGCTTATTACATATATCAGTTGACAAATGCAGGAATTATTCTCTATCCTTTCTTCCTCACAGTAAAGCCGGCTCTGTCCCCGTTCTTCCTCCTTGGGCTCATCTGCTATCTTCTGGGACTGCTCCTCTGTCTGGTCACGGTGGCGGCCTTCGCCTCGCCGGGTGAAAACGGGCTCAACACTGACGGAATTTACCGCTTTTCCCGCAATCCCATGTATGTCTCTTACTTTTTCTGCTTTCTTGGGATAGCGCTGCTGACCAGGTCACTGCTCCTGCTCGGGGTCGTCCTCCTATTTCAGGTCAGCGGCCATTTCATCATCCTCTCCGAGGAGAGATGGTGCCGCGAGAAATTCGGGGCGGCATATGAGGAGTACTGCCGGAAAGTGCGGCGGTATATATAAATATATATGAGTAAGGTCAGCTCCTGCGGCCAAACAGGCAGGTCTCCTCTCATTCCCCCTGGTATTCTGTCAGGGAATACCTCTCTCCTTCCGCTTCAAACACCTCTTCAAAGGGCAGGCCCTCCCGGTAGATCCATCTCTTGATGTAGACCGGGCTCATCACAAACAGCCTCTCGTTTTTCAGGCCGGAATACCTCTCAAAGGAGCCGGGAAAATGCTTTCTGTACAGTCCGGCAAATCTCTCATTTTCCATGGGATGTCCCAGCTCCCTGCAGACGCCCTCAATCTGTATATTGTCCATGCACAGAGCCGCCTTCTTATTCTCCGCAAGCTGCCTGTACTTGAGGAAGGTTTGGTCTGTCTGAAAATACAGAAGCCCCTCCATCTGGATAATGCTCATCATCCTGGAGGAAACTCTGTCTTTCGCGGCAGTGGAGAGCACCATCTTCTTCGCCTCGCCAAAGGCTGCCCAGAAAGAGCTCTGCTGCCTTCGAAACTCATTTTCATGGTTCCTGGCGTACTGCAGGAGCTCCGGCGTCCCGGACCAGTACCGGACGCCCCAGTGTTCAAAATCCCATTCCTCCATATAGTCGTTGCACTCATAGTCAATATAATATAAGACGCCCTCCCGCAGGATAAAGTTGGTGGGAAAATAATCGATGTTAAGTCCTGCCGTGCCGAGGCGGAGGCACATGTCTTCGACCTGCTCCTGGCAGATTTCCGGCAGCACACCTCTAAGCACGAGGTCATACACGGTCTCTCCCTCTATGAACTCCTTGACGATCCTCTCCTTCTCCCGATCCACGTCCAGCAGCTCTGGCATGGGAATTCCAATATTTCTCAGTCTTTTATAGTCCTGCAGCTCCGACTCCAGCTTATCCCCGAACTGGTAGTAATCGCAGGGCTCATGGTGGATCTGCTTTAAGACCACGTAGTTTCCTCCCGCAAGGGCCAGGTAGGAATAGCCGCCCTTCCCTTTCCCCAGAAGCTTCAGCATCGTGTACTTTGTTCCGTTTACAATGACTGTCTGTTCCACGCTTTCTCTCCCCTTCAATCGTATTTCTCAATCTTCACCGTCCCGATGGCCGACAGATCCGGCTCCCCGGTGACAAGGTTCTGAGGCGAGGGCACAAGCATCATAAAGCCCTCCTCCCCGTATCTTTTCGCATAGCCCTGGGCGTAGTCCTCCTCCACGGACATGTGCTCCACTTTTCCGATGACCATGGCCGCCATGCCGGCTCCGCTTAAGTCCTGCACGTCCCGCAGAGTGCACTCCATAGTCAGGAACGCCTCCCTTATCACGGGGGCATGGATGGACCTGGCCTCCTCCAGAGTGAAATCCCCTGTCTGAAACTCATCGCTGTCGTACTCGTTATGGAAAATAGTCTCTGTCAGCCTGTCGTAACAGCTGATGGGCAGGAAATTGACGCAGAAGCATCTCTCCCGCAGGATGTTGGCGTAGGTGTGGGTGTGCTGGTACAGATTGCCCATGACCGCGAAAAAGGCGGTCTTGTCCCCGTGAAAGCAGCTCCAGCTGTGGAGGCACACATTGGGCTTCCCGTTCTCCTTCCATGTAGTGATGGCAAAGAGCGCGCCGGGGACAGCGGCGGTCGTCTCAAAGTGGGAGAAAAGCTGGAACTCCTCCGGGTACAGGGATTTGAAATATCCGGGGAACTCTTTCCCAATCTCAATCTTCATGTTCTGCATCCTCCTTCTTAAAAATCAGGATTTAATAAATGACTATACGCGGTTGCCCCCTGCTATATCCGGTGGTCACTCCTGACAAAGGGCTCCTCCGATCCGGCCTGCAGGATGCACATGTCTCTTGAGCCCGGAAGCTCCGGCAGGTACGCCACCCCGTCAAAGACGGTGGAGCCCCCGTTGCAGTCCGGTACTGTGCCCGGGTAATTGCAGGTACAGATGGCCGTCATGTTCTCAAAGGCCCTGGCCCGGATCTGGGAGAGCCGGTTGATCTCCATGGGACAGGCGTTGGGCACGAGAATGAGCTCCGCCCCCTTCAGCATCAGAATTCTGGCGCTCTCCGGAAATTCCCGGTCATAGCATATCATGGCTCCGGTCTTCACCGGGCCCAGGGGCGTGTCCAGGTCTGCCACATAGAAATCCTCTCCCGGCAACAGGTCCGCCTCCGCCCCGAACTCGCAGGTGTGCACCTTTGCGTAGGTGAGGACCCTCTCCCCGTTCCGATCAAATAGTGCCAGCGCATTGCGGCATCCCGCTCCGCATTTTTCCAGAAATGTAATGCCGATGGCCATGGAAAGCTCCCGGGCCAGCTCGCCAAAAGCCCGGACAAAGGGGCCATCCGCCGGAACCGCCTCCTTTTTCCACTCCTCATAGTTCCTGCTGCCTATATCGTAGCCACAGCTCCACATCTCCGGAAAAAGGGCGATGTGTGCTCCCATCTTTTTCGCTTCTTTACAGTATTCTATCCCCTTCTTCAGATTGCCCTCCAGCGTGCCGCAGGGGGCAATCTGGAGGAGGGCTGTCCTCAACAGCTCCATATCCTTCTCTCCTTCCATTTGCCTATACTATATCTGTCTTTCAAAGTCCTGACAAGTATCATCAGCATCTTGACGCAATGTCAACAAAAGAATATAATAATATTGCTGACACAGTGTCAGCATTTCATGTAAACAATACGGGAGACAATCAGATTGGAGGAATGTAAATGAAACATGTTTTAATTCTTTCAGCAAGCCCGAGGAAAAACGGAAACTCGGACATTCTCTGCCGCCAGTTTATGCGCGGCGCTCAGGATGCCGGGCACAGGACAGAGTTAATCTCTCTGTACGATAAAAGCACTGAATTCTGCCGGGCCTGCTACGCCTGCTTCACAACAGGCAGATGCGTCCTCAGGGACGATATGGAAGAAATTCTCGATAAAATGCAGCAGGCAGACGTCATCGTTGTGGCGACGCCCACCTATTTCTACTCTATGAACGGAAAGCTGAAGACAGTGATCGACCGCTTTCTTCCCAGATGGCAAAATCTCGGCGGACATGATGTCTATCTGATCATCACCGGACATGACAGAAAAGAAGGGCTGAAGCTCGTGGAGGAAGAGCTGAACACAATCTTTACCGGCCTGGGAAACCAGGTCAAAGGCTGTATCTGGGGAGAGGAAGTCTGGCAAAAAGGTGAAGTGGAAAACACAAAGGCTATGGACGAAGCCTATCAGGCCGGCAGTCACATATAATTTGGATAAGGAGGAAACAAAATGGAATACACAAAACTTGGGAACACAGATATAGAAGTGTCAAAGCTCTGTGTGGGCTGCATGAGCTTTGGAAAAGCCGGCACAATGCATGACTGGACAGTGGATGAGTCCGCCACAGAAAAGATCGTAAAACACGCCCTGGATCTGGGCATCAATTTCTTCGACACAGCCAACGGATATTCAGAGGGCACCAGCGAGGAATACCTGGGCCGCGCGCTCAAAAAGAATATCGCGAGAGACAAGGTCGTCATCGCCTCAAAGGTCTACTTCAATCCGGGAAGGCTTTCTTCCGAGGCCATCCACCGGGAGATCGACGGAAGCCTGAAGCGTCTCGGCACGGATTACCTGGATCTGTATATCATCCACAGGTTTGATTACGAGACGCCCATCGAGGAGACCATGGAGGCACTGAACGATCTTGTGGTGTCCGGAAAGGTGCGGGCCATCGGGGCCTCGGCCATGTACGGATACCAGTTCTACAATATGCAGCTGGCCGCCAGGGATAACGGGTGGACACCCTTTGTGGCGATGGAAAATCACTACAATCTGCTCTACCGGGAGGATGAGCGGGAGCTGATCCCCATCTGCCGTCAGATGAATGTATCCCTCATGCCCTACAGCCCTCTCGCGGCGGGACACCTCACCCGGCCGGAA
>ERZ1643246.4327-NODE-4327-length-11367-cov-11.290930_pt1 | contig 11367 bp, 8 predicted proteins | sample MGYA00579265_ERZ1643246 | MGnify/ENA primary metagenome ERZ1643246 (study PRJEB29033, sample SAMEA4952261) | chicken gut metagenome | biome: Broiler Chicken; feature: Gastrointestinal Tract; material: Caecum | place: Ireland | collected 2018 | study: Broiler...
GTGAAGATTGTTTAGTTATGATTTGTTTTGAAGAAAATATTCCTATTGAAGTTGTTGAAAAAGCTATTGAATATGCACCTTCTAAAATGGTATTTAGTAGAAAAGCATTTAAAGATACCTCTGAAATGGTAACAGCTAAACATATTATTAGTAAAGAGTTTTCTTATGCTCAAATAGAGGTTGAGTTTTTATAAGGAGGGTTATAAAAAAGTGAAAATTAAATTTAAAGAACAAGAATTTCAAAAACAAGCTATTCAAAGTGTTATAAATTTGTTTAATGGACAAAATAAACAAGATTATACTACAACATATAACAATAATGATATACAAACAACTTTTTTATCAAATGATATAAATTTGAATTATATAAATATACCTAATGAAAAAATAGTTGAAAATATGAAAAGAGTACAAAAACAAAATATGTTACAAACTACAAACGATACACAAAATAACACTTTTTGTATAGAAATGGAAACAGGAACAGGTAAAACTTATACTTATACAAAAACTATTTTTGAACTTAATAAAAAATATGGTTTTAAAAAGTTTATTATAGTTGTACCTAGTATTGCTATTAAACAAGGTGTGTTCAAATCTTTTCAAATATTAGAAGATGAACTTAAAAAATATAATGAACCTTATAACTTTTTCATTTATAATTCTAGTAAATTAAATCAAGTTAAAAATTTTGCTACTTCTAATAATATTGAAATTATGATTATAAATATAGATGCTTTTAAAAAAGATGAAAATATTATAAATCAAGATAATGACAAATTAGCTAAAGCACCTATTGAATATATTAAACAAACTAATCCTATTGTTATTATAGATGAGCCTCAATCTGTGGATAATACAGAAAAATCTAAAGAGGCTATAAGCTCACTTAATCCTTTAGCAATTTTAAAGTATTCTGCTACTCATAGAGAAAAAATTAATCTTATTTATCGATTAACACCAGTTGACGCTTTTCAAATGGGTATAGTTAAAGGTATTTCTGTTGCTAGTGTTTCTTCTTCACAAGACTTTAATACCCCTTATTTGAAACTTTTAGATGTTTCTATGGACAATGGTGTAACGGGTGGTATAAACTTTAGGGCTAAAATAGAATTAGATATATTAAAAGATGGTAAAATTACAAGAACTAAAAAAACACTAAAACAAAATGATGATTTAGAACTTATTACTAACAGACCAGAATATAATGGTTATATTATTACTAATATAGATTGTACCGAAAATAATGAACATATAGAATTTGCTAATACTCAAACTTTAAATTTAGGTAAATCAATAGGTGATATAGATGAAGATTTAATTAAAAAAGAACAAATTAAAAAAACTATACAACAACACCTTGAAAAAGAACTTACTTGTCTAAATTCTGGTATTAAAGTTTTATCTTTATTTTTTATTGATAGAGTAGATAAGTATAGGCTAGATAATAACCAAAAAGGTATATATGCTCAAATGTTTGAAGAATGTTATACAGAACTTATAAATTTACCTAGATATGAAATATTAAAAGAAAAATTTAATCAACCATTAGATAAAATACATAATGGTTACTTTTCTAAAGATAAAAAAGGTAATTTTAAAAATACTAAAGGAGAAAGTATTGAAGATGATAATACTTATAAAACTATTATGCAAGATAAAGAGTATTTATTATCTTTTGAGTGTCCTTTAAGGTTTATTTTCTCTCATAGTGCTTTAAAAGAAGGCTGGGACAATCCTAATGTTTTTCAAGTTTGTACCCTTATTGAACAAAAATCTAAATTTAGTGCAAGACAAAAAATAGGTAGAGGCTTAAGACTATGTGTAAATCAAGATGGGGAGCGTGTAGAAGATAAATCTATTAATACATTATGTGTTATAGGTAATGAAAGATTTGAAGATTTTGCTAAAAACTTGCAAAAAGAAATTGAAGAAGAAACTGGTATAAAATTTGGTAGTATTGATATATCTAATTTTATTGGTATTACTTATGATGAAACAATTATACAACAAGTTAATATAAAAAATGATGAAGCTACTGAAATTTTAAATCATTTTGAAAAAGTGGGTTATATTGATAATAAAGGTAATGTTGATACTGAAAAAATTAAAAATGATATTGAAGATGACTTTTTTAATATTCCAGAAAAATTTGAAAATGTTAAAAAAGAGGTTGAAACTATATTTACACAGCAAAAAATTGAAAATATAGATACACAAGTATTAACTAATATTAAGTATGAAAAAATTACTAAAGAAGAAAAAACAACAACAGAAGATGACGCAAGAGAAATTTATCAAGCCTTTAAAGATAATAAATATATTGATAATAAAGGACAAGGTACAACTACTTTAAAACAAGATTTAGAAACAGGTAATTTAAAATTACCAGAAAGATTTGAAAATGCTAAAAATAATATAAATAATATAGTTTTAAAATCTACTATGAAATTGCCTATTAATAATGCTAATAAGCAAGTAGTAGTTAAATTAAATAAACAAGTTTTAGTAAGTCCAGAATTTTTAGAACTATGGGAAAAAGTAAAATATAAAACAAAATACAGATTTAAACTAGATGAAGAAACATATAAAAAAGAATGTATTGAAAAATTAAAGGAAATGCCTAAAATACATAAAATCAGAATTGTAACTAAAAATGCTAATATCAATATTGAAAAAGATGGTGTTTATTCTGAAGAACAGTTTGAACAATTTACAAATGTAGAATATAAACAATTTAATCCAACTTTAGAAAATTTATGGGAAATAGCTGAAAAATCTTCAGTACATATAAATTTAGTTTTAGAAATCCTTTCTGAAAGTGGAAAGTTAAATGAAATTTATAATGACCCTATAAAGTTTATAGAACAAGTAACAGATGTTTTTAAAGAAGTTCAAGATAAAACTATTGTTGATGGTATATATTATATAAAAAATGATGATGAAGAATATTATATACAAGAAGTTTTTGATAAAAATGAAATAATTGCTTACTTAAATGAAAAAACATTTAAAATTGAAAATAATAAAACACCTTATGATTATATAGTTTGTGATAGTGAAACAATAGAAAAAAGTTTTGCTAAACAACTTGATAATGACCCTAATGTAAAAATGTTTTTTAAATTCCCTTCAAAATTTAAAATAGATACTCCTATTGGGAGCTATAATCCAGACTGGGCAGTATATAAACAAGAAAATAATACAGAAAAACTTTATTTTGTTATAGAAACTAAAGGCAGTACAAATAGTTATGATTTAAGAATTAAAGAAAATTTAAAAATAAAATGTGGTAAAAAACATTTTGAGGCACTACAAACTAATATAGATTTTGAAGTTAGTAATAAATGGATATAAGTTATTTAAGAAGATAGTTTTAGCTATCTTCTTTTTTAATACGCAAAATATTACATAATTTAAAACAAAAAGATAATATTTTACATATTTTGTCAAAAGATACTAAAAATTTATGATATTCTATATATAAATAGAATTTATGGAAATTTTGGGGTATTTTTATAAAAAATGTTAATTTATATATTTAATTTAATAATGCTTTTAAAATTGGTAGACATAATTTTATTATTTGTCTACCTTTTTTTTATAAAAAAGCTAAAAATATGTAAAATAAGAAGTCCACCTATTTCTCTACTTAATTTTGAAAACAAAAAAATTTAAGTAAAGAAATTTGGAGGAAAAATAAAATGAATAATAAAGATTATATTTATTTAAAAGAAAAAGGTGTTAAAGTTAAAGTAAGTGAAATTGTATATAAAGAATACTGGAAATATACAGAAAAAGAAAAATATTTTGAAAAGTGTGAAAAAAGAAAAATAAGTACTGAGGATATAGTTTTAGATAGTGGTTTTAATTTAGAAGAACATATAATAAGAAAAATTATGGTAGATAAATTAAATATTGCACTCTCAAAATTAAGTGATGAAGAATATAAAATTATAACAGATATATTTTTCTATTCAAAAACTGAAAGAGAGTTGTCAAAAGAATTAAATTATACAAGAGATAAAATAAAATATTTAAAATTTAAAATATTAAATAAATTAAAAATAGATTTTAAAGATTTTTAATTCACTTTTACTATAATTTATTAAATATATAGTAAAAAAGTATAAAAAACTATAAAATAAAAGTTTAAATTTGTTAAATATTTTAACGCCCAAAATGGTATTTTATTCCTTTATATATAGAGGGATATTTTACCTCTAAATGAACATTGAAAATTAAATATACCATATAACAAATACAAAGTTAAATAAATGGAGCAACATATTAAAACACGCTTGACGAGAAATGTTTGTAATAATAAGGTTTGTGATAAACTAATTGCCAAGATATTTATTTAATATAATGATACTTCTACATAGTCTTAACTTATCGTATAGAGTGTAGTCCGTCAGTTAGGGGGAAATCCAAAGGGGGTTATGGTTGTCTATCTAATCAATAGACCATTTGTTATATGTAATATCAAAGTTAAGTAGTAGAACAGGAAAAATAGGTTAATAGGTTATAAATAATAACAATAGTTTAAAGCCTATTTTTCTAATTGTATTACTTAATAGTAATTTTTAAAAAATAATATTAATAATATTAATAGTAAAATATTTATTAAGGAGTTTTAAATATGAGAATATTAAAAAATGAATGTTCTATACAAGATAATAAAATTATCGATATAAATAGTATAAAAATAAATATAAATGATACTAAAGAAAATAAAATTTTAAGTTATATTAATCAAGTTAAAAATCCATATTGTTATAAGTATAAAGGTTTTGATGTTCATATAAGTTATATTGAAGATAATGCAAATGAAAAGATAGAAGAAAATAATATACATACCTTACAAGAACTTTTAGAAATTTACATAAAGAATTTATAATCTTATTAATAAAAATATCTAGACTCAAGAAATTATTTATGCTAAAATGGATAAAAAATAAGACCGTTTGAAATCTTGATGCCCTAGATATTAAAAAATATTTTGGAGTGTTGAGTATGAATAAATTTAAAACAAGCCTATATTTAAGGCTATCAAAAGAAGATGAAAAAAGTGGCGAAAGTGAAAGTATTATAAATCAAAAACAAATGCTTTTAGATTTTGTAAGTAATAATAATGATTTAGAACTTGTATCCATTAAAATTGATGACGGATATAGTGGTGTAAATTTTGAAAGACCAGCATTTAAAGAATTACTACAAGATATAAAAGATAAAAAAGTTAATTGTATTGTGGTAAAAGACTTTTCTCGATTTGGTAGAGATTTTATAGAAGTTGGACGTTATTTAGATGAAATATTTCCATTTTTAGATGTTCGTTTTATATCAATTAATGATAACTATGATAGTTTTAATAAAAAAGATATTAATAATAACTTTATAGTACCATTTAAAAATTTATTAAATGATTCATATTTAAGGGATATTTCATTAAAGATTAGAAGTAGTCTTGATACTAAAAGAAAAAAAGGCGAATTTGTTGGTTCGTTTGCTGTCTATGGATATTTAAAAGACCCTAATAATAAAAATAATCTTATAGTAGATAATATAGCCTCTAAAGTTGTACAAGATATTTTTAAATATTTTTTACAAGGGTTTAGTGCAGATGGTATAGCTAAAATATTAAATGAAAATGGAATACTTTGTCCAGTAGAGTATAAAAGACATTTAGGAATGAATTTTTGTACTAATTTTAAAATAAAAGAAAAATCTAGCTGGACTGCACAAGCTATTTTTAGAATTTTAAAAAATCCAATATATATTGGTGTTCTTGAACAGAAAAAAAGAACAACTCCCAATTATAAAATAAATAATTTATTAGATGTACCTAAAGAAGAACAAATAATAATAAAAGATAATCACTCCCCTATTGTTGAAAAGCATATATTTGATACAGTACAACGAGTGTTATTATTAGATACAAGAGTATCTCCAAACAATAAACAGGTATATCCTTTAAGTGGTATATTATATTGTGGTGATTGTGGTGAACCCTTAATAAGAAAAAATAATGGTAAAAAAGATAAACCTAATATAGTTTATATATGTAATGGTGCTAAAAATAAAAATGGTTGTAAAGGTATTACAATTAAAAGTGATATTATAGAGGAATTAGTTTTTAATAGTATTAAAAATCAAATAGACCATCTTATAAATATTGAAAAAACACTAAAAATAATTAACAAACTACCCTATACATCACAACAAATAAAAAAAGTTGATGAACGAATTAAAGAAAAGAGAAAAGAACTAAAAAAATATCAAAATATTAAGCTGAAATTATATGAAGATTTAAAAGATGAAATATTGACAGAAGATGAATACAAAAATTTTAATATATCTTATACTGAAAAGATAAAAGAAATAAAGATATTAATAAATAAATATGAGAACGAAATAGAAAATTTAAGTAAAGGTAATACTTTTAATCAAGAATTTATAAAATACTTTAAACAAAATAAAAATATCTCAGAATTAAAAAGAGAATTAGTTGTAAGTTTAATTTATAATATAAAAGTTTATAATACAAAAAAAATTGATATATGTTTCAATTATGAAGATGAGTACAAAAGTCTATTATCATATATTGAAAATATAAATAAATTAAAGGTAGCTTGTAATGGCTAGAAAAAGTAGAAAAAATAAAAATGAAATTAAACTTACAAATGATACAATTAAACAATACAATGTTGGTATTTATGTTAGATTATCGAAATTAGATGTAAATGATGATAATTATAGTATTGAAAATCAAAAAAATTTAATATTAAATTATATAAAAAATAAAGATGAATTCAAACTAATAAATATTTATGAAGATATTAATAAAACAGGCACAAATTTTAATAGAAATGGTTTTGAAGAACTTTTACAAGATTTAAAAAAAGGTAAAATAAATTGTATTATAGTAAAAGACTTATCAAGATTTGGGCGTAACTACATAGAATGTAGCAATTATCTTGAAAAAATATTTCCATTTATGAATATAAGATTTATAGCTATTAATGATAATTATGATAGTATTAATAAAAATTCAAATGAAATTTTATCAATTAATCTAAAAAATATAGTAAATGAATTATATTCAAAAGATATATCTAAAAAGGTGTCTACATCATTAAAAATAAAAAAACAAAAGGGCGAATTTACAGGAAGTTATGCAAGTTATGGGTATTTAAAAGACCCTAATAATAAAAATAAAATTATAGTAAATGATGAAACAGCAGATATAGTAAGAAATATATTTCAATTAAGACTTGATGGTAATAGTTATACTAAAATAGCTATAATTTTAAATGAAAACAATATACTATCCCCTATTAAATACTTATATAGTAAAGGTATAGTAAAAAACCAAAAATTTAAAAATAGTAAATGGAATTTTAATAGTGTAAAAACCATTTTATTAAATGAACTATATATCGGAAATATGGTTCAAGGTAAAAAGAAAAATATTTCAATAAATAACCAAAAAAGAACTAGTAGAGAAAATTGGATAATTGTTGAAAATACACACGAGCCTATTATATCTAAAGAAGTTTTTTATAAAGTACAAGAAATCAATAATAATGCTAGAAATATATATGAGGAGAAAAACAAAACTCCTAAAATTATAACAGATAACATATTTAAAAATATTATTAAATGTGGAGAATGTGGTAAAAGACTTTTAAGGCGAGAAATTAGGCTTAATAATAAACCTAATAGAGCCGTTTTTGTTTGTAAAGGGCGAGAAACAAAACAATGTGATTTTATTCAGTTTAAAGAAGAAATATTGAAAGAAATAGTTTTTAATGAAATAAAAAAGCAAATAAATATTTATGTAGATTTAAAAAAATTAATAGATAGTAATAAAAATATAATTAATTTAGAAAAAAATATAATTAATAATGAAATAAAACAATGTGAGAATGAGCTAGAAAAAACTAAAAGTTATATAAAATCAAGTTATGAAGATTATGTAAACAATTTACTTTCTAAAGATGATTACATATTAATAAAAAATAACTATATCCAAAAACAAAATGCTATATTAGAAAAGCAAAAAATTCTAAATGAAAAATTATCTTATATAGATGATACAATTTATAATAAAAATAATTTTATAAATACTTTTATACAATTTAAAGATGAAAGTCTATTGACAAAAGATTTAATAGAATTATTAATAAATGAAATTATTATATACAAAAATAGAAAAATAAATATAACTTTTAAATATAAAGATGAATATAAATATATACTTAACAGAATGGAGCGTATTTTAAATGATTAAATATAATATAGGTGTTTATACAAGAATATCTAGGGAAGATGGAACAACGAGTAATGAAAGTCTTATAAATCAAAAAAACTTAATAGATATGTTTATACAAAAATCAGATGATTTAAAAGTTAGCAATATATTTTATTATGAAGATAATGGATATAGTGGAAGTAATTTTAACAGACCAGCAGTAAAAAATTTAATACAAGATATTAAAGACAATAAAATAAATTGTATTATAGTAAAAGACCTATCAAGATTTGGACGTAATTATATTCAAGTAAATGATTATTTAGATAAAATATTTCCATTTATGAATGTAAGATTTATAGCTATTAATGATAATTTTGATAGTATTAATAATAAAAATATTACATCAGATATAGATATATCTTTTAAAAACTTACTTTATACATACTATATAAAAGATTTAGCATTAAAAAGTAAATCCACTAAAATTACAAAAGTTAAAAATGGAGAATATATTTGGAAAGTACCTTTTGGATACAAAAAAAATCCTGTAACCAAAAGACTTGAAATAGATGAAGAAAATGCAAATATTATAAGAATGATATTTGATTTACAAAATGAATTTAACTCATATATAAGAGTTTCTAAAGAATTAAATAATAAATCTATACCAACTATAAGAAAATTACAAAATAAGCCTTGTAAAAAAGAAATTTGGAAGTCTTCAGATATAAGACAAATAATAATAAACGAGGTTTATATTGGTAATACAATTGGGTTTAAAAAAATGAAAAAAGTAATGGGTGATAATAAAAAAATAGTAAAAAATGATAATATAATAAAAATAGAAAATACACATCCCCCTATTATTGATAAAGAGTTATTTTTTAAGTTAAACTCAAAAAAATTTAATATTGATAAATCAAAAACAAGAAAAGAAAATTGTTTATTCGCTTATAAAATAAAATGTGGTTGTTGTGGATATGGTTTAAGAAATTATTATTATATGGATAATAAAAAAAATACTATATTAAGAAAATATTATTGTAATAGTTGGAAACAAAATTCTTTTACTAATTGTTTTAAAGAGAAAATCTTTGAAGAAGATATAAAAATAAAAGTTTTGGATACCTTAAAAGAAAAATTAATATTAAATAATCATAAAGAAAATAAAAATGATGATAAAAATAAAATTAAGAAACTTATTTTAAATAGTAATAACTCAATAACAAGATTAACATCTAAAAAAGTAAAAATATATGAGAATTATTTGGAAAATATAATTACAAAAGATGAATATTTAAAACAAAAGAAAAATTTAGATAATCTCATATCTTTAGAAAACGAGAATTTAAAAGAATTAAATATACAAATAAACAGTATAGAAAATAATAATAAATACCTTGATTTTACTGAATTAACAAGGGATATAGTAGATAAATATGTTAAAGAAATAGTAGTGTATAATTCAAATGAAATAGTAGTAAAATTAAAAAAATAAAAAATTTTTCCGTCCTGACTTGATACAAGCAAAATAATATGTTCTACATTAAAAAATGATTTTAATTCAAATGTAGAATTAAAATTAGATATTATAAGATGTATATAAAAATAATTCTACTATTTTATTAAATAGTGTTGAAATTAATATATATATAAGTTATTATTATGTTAATAATATTTTATATAAAAGGAGATGTTTAAATTATGAAAATAGTTTCAGTTATTAATTATAAGGGTGGTGTAGGTAAAACAACGATAACTACAAACCTTGCATATGAATTAGCATTAAAAAATAAAAGAGTTTTAGTATTAGATTTAGACCCTCAAACTAGTACAACACAATCTTTAATTCCTATCTCACCAATAGCAAATTATCAAAATTATCAATTGCAGATACAAAATAATAATATATATACTATAAGAAGTTATTTTGATGAATGTTTAAATAAAAATTTTAACCCTCAATTAATGTTAAAATTACCTATTATTAATGTTATTCATACTAGCAATGGTTTTTTGGATTTTGTACCATCAGATTTCAATTTAACATATATAAATAATTTATTAACAATATATTTATCTCATTCTTTTAAGCCTATTGATTCAATTATAAATTATTTAAATTTATATGAAAGATTAAAATTAGATTTAAATGCTTATAATATGAATTATGATGTAATATTGCTAGATTGTCCACCAAATTTTGATATAATAACAAAAATGGCAATAAGTGCAAGTGATAGTTATATAATACCAACTAAAATGAATGAAATGTCAATTGTAGGTATTCAAACATTAATATCACATATAGATACACATATAAATGAATATAGTCAATATTTGAATTTATGTGGATTATATTATAAAAGACCTATTAATAGTATTAATGCTCCAATCTGTTTAGGAGTTATTGCAAATATGTTAAATATTAAAGGTATAGCAGTTGAAAACAATATTATTAATAATTTAATTAATTTAGGTATACCTTTATTTAATATACGTCTTAGAGAAAATGTATCAATGTATGGTTCTTCCATAATACCTCTTACAGCAAGGAAAAATAATTATTATAGAAGTAAAGATACTTATGATGAAGTATTAAAAGAGTTAGAAGATTTAACAGATGAATTTATTATAAAGGCAGGTATATAATGTCAAGTAATATTATAAAATCTAAAAAAATATATAAAAAAAACAATATTATTTTAGTTAAAAAAGTATATAAAAAAATTAATCAATTTATATCTTCACTATCAAAAGAAGAAATGGAGTTATTAATTAATAATAAAGTTTCTTTGGAATTAAAAAAGGTAAAAAATAATAAAAATACTTGTAATAAAAATAATCCTGCAATTGATGAAATATGTAATGTTTTAAAAAATTTTTCAAATGAACAAGATTGTTTGAATTATATTAATAATAAAAATCTTAAGATAGAAGAATTAAAATTAATTGCAAAAAATCTTAATGTTGGACTAGTTGGTAGACAAAATAAAAAAACAATAATAGAACAGATAATTTATAGTACAGTTGGACTTAAAAATAAATTAAATTCATTATTAGATTTAGAATTAAAATAATTTTCCGTCCTGACTTGACACAAGCAGATG
>ERZ1643246.4328-NODE-4328-length-11354-cov-15.454111_pt1 | contig 11354 bp, 11 predicted proteins | sample MGYA00579265_ERZ1643246 | MGnify/ENA primary metagenome ERZ1643246 (study PRJEB29033, sample SAMEA4952261) | chicken gut metagenome | biome: Broiler Chicken; feature: Gastrointestinal Tract; material: Caecum | place: Ireland | collected 2018 | study: Broiler...
AAAAAATTCTTTTGTCTCGTACAGATGCTGATCCTGCCGGACGGCTTTCTCCATATAATAAAGCAGGCAGGGCTACTCACCCTGCCTGATATAATCCTGTATATTTTCTGCCGGTCCTTTACTCTTCCATATATTTCGCCGACTGCATTTTGATCAGTTCTTCGTCGTCAAAGTAATTGATCTTCATGGCAGCCTTCACATCTTTCAGAGTCTCAGCAGCAACTTTCTCTGCTTTTTCGCTTCCCTTTCTAAGAATCTCATATACAGCCGGGATATCTTTCTGCCACTCTTTCCTGCGTTTGCGGATCGGCTCAAGTTCTGCCTGGAGCACATTGTTCAGGAAGCGTTTCACTTTCATATCGCCAAGGCCGCCTCTTTTGTAGTGCTCTTTAAGCTCGTCAAGATTATTGTACTCCGGAAGGAATTCCGGGAAATACTCCGGTCTGCAGAACGCGTCCAGATAAGTAAACACTGTGTTGCCTTCCAGTTTCCCCGGATCCTCAATTCTGATATGAGTCGGATCTGTAAACATGCTGAATACTTTCTTCTTGATCTCCTCCGGTTCCTCTGACAGATAGATGCAGTTTCCGAGAGACTTGCTCATCTTTGCCTTTCCGTCAATTCCCGGAAGGCGCATGCACGCCTCATTGTCCGGAAGAAGAATCTGCGGCTCCACAAGAGTCTCTCCGTAAACAGAATTAAACTTGTGCACGATCTCTTTTGTCTGCTCCAGCATCGGCATCTGATCCTCGCCCACAGGCACGATCGTTGCCTTAAACGCTGTGATGTCCGCAGCCTGACTGATCGGATAGGTAAAGAATCCGACCGGGATGCTCGCCTCGAAATTACGCATTTTAATCTCAGTTTTTACCGTAGGATTGCGCTGAAGCCTTGATACAGTCACCAGGTTCATATAGTAGAACGACAGCTCGCACAGCTCCGGAATCTGGGACTGGATCAGCAGAGTCGACTTTTCCGGGTCAAGTCCGCACGCGAGATAATCCAGCGCCACCTCGATAATATTCTGGCGCACTTTCTCCGGATTGTCCGCATTGTCAGTCAGAGCCTGCGCATCCGCTATCATGATAAATATATCGTCAAAATCTCCTGTATTCTGAAGCTCTACCCGGCGTCTGAGCGACCCCACGTAATGTCCGACGTGAAGTTTGCCTGTCGGACGATCTCCGGTAAGCATGATCTTCTTCATTCTTCTTCCTCCTGATTCTATTACTTATTACCGGCCGGAACCGGTATCAATTTCTCTTCTCCTGTTAAAGCACCGGCCGTTTCTGGCGCGCAAACTTCGGCGCACGGCGTTTCTGCGGTGCATATACAAACTGGTACAGCACATATGCCATCACACCTGCTCCCATCACATCCAGCACGGAATGCTGCTTCAGAAACATGGTCGCAAGAATGATCAGACCTGCCAGTACATATACTCCGATACAGACTCCTTTGTGTTTCCTGAGAGCCTCACTCTCCCCCACCGCTATACATACGCTCAGTGAATTAAATACATGAAGGCTCGGGAATACATTGGTGCACGTATCCGCACGATAAAGCGTCCTAACCATATCCACAAAAATATTATCCCGTTCAAAGACAACAGGACGCAGATCCTGACCATTCGGGAATATGGTACATATGATCAGGAATACGGTCATGCCCGTAAACATAAATTTAGCCAGCCTGTAAAATCCCGGCACATCTGTAAAGAAAAAATACAGAAATGCTGCAGCAATAAACACAAACCACATCAGATACGGGATAATAAAATATTCGATGAACGGGATATGCTCATCCAATCTGATCTGGATCACATGGTAATGCGTGGTCACATGTTTCTCAAGGAACATAAACCACGGCAGATAGATAAAGATATACAAAAATACCCATGCATGCTTATATTTCTTAACCAGTCCTGCAAATCTATTTTTCAGCTTCATAACGATGCCCCTTTGAATACAGTTTTGCCTTTTTTACTTCCCCGGTCAAAATTTATTATATTCTCTCAATCGCATCGATTATAGCACGATTTAAAACAGTCAACAACTGTCTTCACAAAACATTTAATAAATCTTTCGAATTTGAGAACAGATGTAAGCTATAATAAATCGCACTTTATCCCACGATCACTTTCAGTCTTTCTCTCATAAGTGACGCTTTGACCTCTTTCCTCGGAAATCCCGGTTCCCCGTCCATATGCAGCGGAAGCGGTTTCTCTGTTTCAACCTGTATCTCTTTACACCTTATGATCGTAACACCTTTAAATCCTGTATGCTTTCCCCAAAATGCCAGCGGCAGCAAACATAGAATTTTCACCACCGGGAGACTGTGTACGATGATCACATCCATCTCTCCGTCCGCCGGAGACGCTTCCGGACAAAACATAAATCCGCCGCCCTCATAAGGCAAGTTCATAAATGCTGCAAAATACGCTCTCTCAAACGTCCGGACTGTGCCATCTGCAAGTCTCACCGTCATTTTCACCGGCCGGTCTTTTTTCAGCCGGTCCAGAGCCACTACCGCGTAGCTCAGTTTTCCCAAGCCAATGCGGTTCAGCAGTATTTTCCATTTTGATACACACACTTCATGACATACTGCAGCGTCAAACCCGATCCCCGCGCTCACAGCAAAGCGTCTTTGCCGGCCTGCTGCTGTCAACTCCCCTACATCCATATGTATGATCTTCTGAGGATCAAGTATAATATCCAGAGCTTTGTCCGGATCTTTCGGTATTTTCAGCCCCCGCGCGAAATCATTGCTGGACCCGATGGGAATGTATCCGAGAGTCACTTTCCCGGGCACTCTGATCCCGTTGACCACTTCATTTACAGTGCCGTCTCCTCCCAGGACCACGATCTTGTGCTCCTGTCCGTCCGCCGTGATCCGGCCGGCAATCTTCCGGGCATGGTTTCTACTCTTTGTCATGTGACAGAAATAATCCACACGTCTTTTCTTAAGTTCCGGTTCGATCATTCTCCATATCATCTCCCCCATACCTGTACGGGCTTTAGGGTTTATAATAAAATGATATTCCATCTCTGCTGATTTTACCCCCTGCAAAGTGTTGCATCCAGATATTTTCCAAGCGACCTTGCCATGTTTCCTTCAAAATCAGCCTCACCGTGTTTTACACACCACTCAAAAACATTTCCGATCACGATCATCCTGATATCTGTCGTAAATTCCTCGATGCTCACATTCAGGCTCACGATCCCGGCCTGCTCGGCTTTTTCCACATAATTCTGCACTGTCACGATAGGATAAGGCCGCTCCATACGGATTGCCGCATTAAGCGCCTGATTCTTCGTATCATAGTATTCTGACATAAATTCTACGCCCAGCTCCCGGCAGTATTTCACATAATTCATATACACCTGGATAATGCCTTCCTTCACTCCGTCTACACTGTCCGGCAGTTCCAGAAGGTCCGGGTCGATCTTCGGCTGATCCTCGATATAGTAAGACAGCAGATCGTCTTTTGTCTTAAAATGATGATAGAAACTACCGTTGGAGACTCCCGCCTCCTCGCAGATATTCTTAATAGACAATTCCTCATATCCTTTTTTCTGCAGGATCCGCTTCGCCGCCTGGAATATCTTCTCTCTCGTCTCCCGCGATTTCTGCTGCTGTCTGGAAATAGATGCTTTTTCACTCATTTTGTGATACTCTCCTGTTTTTTGTACCAGTCCATTGTACCACATGAGCCTGCCGGTTTCAAGAAAACAGAGCGAGCTCGGTTATCCTGTCCGGACTGATACTATTTCGGCATATATGCCTCAAATGCAGAAGGCATCGGATATTCTTCCTGAAGCTGCCGTATTCCCGCAAAAATGATACCTTTTTTCGCTCGGTCCACAGCTGTCATACTTTTTTCAAGCTCATCCACAAGGACCTCATATCCGGTCATATGCCATTCTACATGACTGAATACATGTTTTGCTTTTCCCAGTTTTCTGATGCGGATCGGTGTAAGCCCCAGGGATTTTCCATATTCGACTACTTCATCGTGATTCATATGCCCTTCCCTGTTCGGGAACTCGTACATTCCCGCCAGCAAGCCCTTTGCCGGACGTTTCCTGATTGCCACCTTTTCCTCATCCCGGAAAAGCAGCACGGTCCGTTTCTCAATCCGCCGTTCTTTTGCTTTCGTTTTCACCGGGAATTCGGTCTCCCGTCCCTGTTCATGGGCTAAACAGAGATTATTTACAGGGCATACGCTGCACCGGGGTTCACCGTTTGGCAGGCACACAACAGCTCCCAGCTCGATCAGGCTCTGGTTGAAATCACCCGCTGCGTTCCTGGGGATCACTTCTTCGATTTCCTTTTCGATCTTCGTCTTTGTCCCGGCCTTCGCAATATCCGAATCATCTGCTGTGATCCGACTCACAACACGCAGCACATTTCCATCCACGGCAGGTTTCGGGATATTATATACAAAAGAACTGATCGCTCCTGCCGTATAACTTCCGATCCCTTTCAGGGAACGAATCTCTTCATATGTCTCCGGAAACTTTCCGTCATATTCATCCATGATCTGGCAAGCCGCGTATTTCAGGTTCCGCGCCCGGTTATAATATCCCAGTCCTTCCCATAATTTCAAAAGACGGTCTTCCGGGACTTCGGCAAGCGCCTTTACATCCGGCAGTTCCTTCAGAAAGCGTTCATAATACGGCTTTACCGCCTCCACTCTCGTCTGTTGGAGCATGATCTCGGATATCCATACCCTGTAGGCGTCCATCCGTTCTCTCCACGGCAGATCCCGCTTATTCTCCCGGAACCATTCTACAAGAGGGCCTGCTGTCTCTTTCATCCTCGGGCTTTCCAGCACTACATCCACCGGTTTTCGGATCGCGATGTTGTCCGGCGTCACTTCACAGTCATAGGCCAGGATCTTCACGCCTGCAGCCGCGGCCTTTTTCAGCGCTTCCGCAAATGCCGGATGAGTGTCCGTATTCGGCGTGAAATAGCGCACATCTTTCATCTGGATCACAAAGAATACATATGTCTCGTACCCTTCTTTCTTCGCCCGGATCAGTTCTTCCAGATGCTTTACCGCCCGGTCGCTGGGCGCATCCGGAAACCGGCATACGCCGCCTTCCTCCAGTGTGACTCCTTTTACCTCAATAAATATCCTTCTCTCCCCGGCTTCCACATACAGGTCAAATCTGGAGTTCCCGTACGTTGTCTCCGGGCGCACCAGGCGCACGTCCTGGAAAAGATTTCCTCCTTCGATCCACTCCTGGACCACCTTATTCGGGATCTGGGAATCCATATTGATCAGACGGTCTCTTTTCTCCACCGCGATCAGATCCCACTTTGTCTTTCTCGCGGGATTGGCGCTCTCCTGTATATAGACCGGCGCGCCGGGGACAAGCAGCTCCGCACACCGTCCTGTATTCTTCACATGGATCGTCTCTTTCTGTCCATTTAGCTGCGCATATGCAATAAAACGGTTCGGACGCTCAAGAAAAAATGCCCTGTGTATCCGTTCATAATTCATGTATATTCACTCTCCCTGCAGATAAAATAAAACACGCCGGAATCATTCCGGATCACACACGGTATACGGGATTTCCCTGCATACCGCCGTAATGCCATCATAATTTCGGCGTTGCCTGCTGTCAATATATAATCACAGTATTTTGGACAGGAACTCTTTCAGTCTCTCATCCTTCGGATGCTCGAAGAACTCATCCGGCGGGGCTTCCTCCCGGATCTGTCCGTCATCCATAAAGATCACTCTCGAAGCCACCTCTCTGGCGAAGCCCATCTCATGCGTTACGACAACCATCGTCATACCGTCTTTTGCCAGCTTCTTCATCAGGTCAAGTACCTCACCGACCATCTCCGGGTCCAGTGCTGACGTGGGCTCGTCAAAAAGGATCACATCCGGATTCATGGCAAGCGACCGGATGATCGCCACTCTCTGTTTCTGTCCGCCGGACAATGTGGACGGATAAGCATCCGCTTTGTCATCAAGTCCGATGCGTTTCAGAAGGTCAAGTGCCTGCTGCCTTGCCTCGCTTTTGATCTGCTCCTTTGTCGTCGTGATCGGGATCAGTTCTTCCTTATTGCTGCGGAATACATTTTTAAAACGGATCATCCGGTTCTTCCGCTTTGCCTTCTTCAGATCCTTGCATCGCAGATAAGCAGGCGCCATCATAACATTCTGGAGCACCGTTTTATTATTGAACAGATTAAAATGCTGGAATACCATTCCCATATGACGACGGTGCACATTGATATCCACCTTCATATCGGCAATATCCACTCCGTTAAAAATGATACTGCCCGATGTAGGGTCCTCCATACAGTTCAGGCACCGCAGAAATGTACTCTTACCGGAACCTGACGGGCCGAGCACTGCGACGATATCGCCTTTATTGATGGTGATGTTGATTCCCTTTAAGATCTCAAGATCACCGAAGCTTTTCCTAAGATTAATTACGTCTATCACTCTTCTTCAGGCTCCTTTCCAGTAGTTTTATGAGCAGGGTGATCACCAGTACAAGGGCAATGTAGATCAGTGCCATCACCAGATACGGCACCATGAACTCATAATTGTTTGTTCCGATATAGTTGAACGCCACATAGAGATCCGCCGCACCGACGAAGCTCACGACCGATGTCTCTTTGATCAGGGAAATAAACTCATTTCCCAGTGTAGGAAGGATGTTCTTCACTGCCTGCGGGATAACGATCTTCGTCATGCTTGCCCCGAAGCTTAAGCCTACCGCCCGGCCTGCCTCCATCTGTCCGGGATCAACGGACTGGATACCGCTCCTCATGATCTCGGATATGTAGGCGCCGCTGTTCAGTCCGAACACGAGCATAGACACCTGCACTCCGTTAATATTCCAGCCGATGATCGGCAGGAGCACGTAATAAAATACAAGGAGCTGGACCACCATCGGCGTTCCGCGGAACAGCGCCACATAGAAGCTGCAGATCCCGTTTAACACTCTCGGGAGCATTTTATATTTCGGCAGCACCCTCACGGTCGCGATGATCGTACCGATCAGAATACCGATGATCAGGCCGCATACTGCGATAAGAAGTGTATTCTGCAGACCTTCCACCACTCTCACATAGCCGTTCTGATCTATAAATATCTCTATGAACTTATTTATCTTCTGACTAAAATTACCCATTGTCGTCCCTTCTCAAAAGAAGGAAAATGCCTGCATCTTTGACGAACTCTGACATTCTCCTCTGATGCCTGTATTTTCCTTCCTGAATTCAAGTCCTATTTACTGCATTTCATTGATTGCTTCTGTGATCGCTGCCGCCGGAGCTGCATCGATGATCACATAGTCAATATTTCCGTTGAGCATATCCTGCACTGCAAGAGATCCGCTCTTATATGGCTGGCATGTTGCCTGAAGACCCGGGAACCCGAGATCCTCGCTTCCTTCTATATAGCTCTGTCCTGTCGTTCCCTGCTGTACACCGATCTTCACGGAAGAATCCAGCTTGGCAAGTGCCGCTGCGATGGAATCAGCATCTGTCATATCATCAAATGTAGTATCGTCGCTCGGAACGATCAGACGCTGAGATGCCTGGTAATATGTGTCTGAGAATGTCACATACTCTTTTCTCTCTTCGCTGACTGTAAGGCCGGCCATCGCGATATCACATTTCTGCTGTCCGACTGAGAGACACACTGCGTCGAAATCCATGTTCTGAATGACAAGTTCCTGTCCCAGTTCCTTTGCAAGCAGAGCTGCGATCTCCATATCGATACCTACATAGCTGTCACCTTCCATATACTCAAAAGGCTCAAATGCCGCATTTGTTGCAACTACAAGCTGGTCTTTTGATGTATCCAGTGCCGCAGACTCTACCGGTGTCGGCTCTCCGCCGCCAAAATATTTATCGAAAATCTCATCCAGCGTTCCGTCTTCCTGAATCTTTGAAATAAATGTATTCACCTGATCCAGAAGTTCCGGCTGAGACTTATCTACACCGAAAGCGTACTCTTCGCTTGTAAGATCCACATCGATAACCTTTGCTGTCTTCGCACTGCTGCTTCCGGAATTACTGCTGTCTCCGTCACTGCTCTTGCCGCCGCAGCCTGCAACCAGACCGACAGTGAGAGCTGCTGTTAAGCAAACTGCCAATAACTTTTTCATCATTTCATTCCTCCATTTGGTTTTCAATTTGCATAATCATACAGATTATCCTACTAAGTTTAGCATGTTTTGCATAAATTGCAAGTCCTGCATTGAAATTTATGCAAGTAATGCCTGAATTCCGAAAAACAGGAATACGATCACGCCAAGGACGATCCTGTAATATCCGAACACCTTAAAGTCATTTTTCCTGATATAGCTCATCAGGAACTTGATCGCTACGATAGATACCGCAAACGAGACGACCATCCCCACCAGCAGCACTGCCACCTGCATAGCAGTAAAACTAAATCCAAACTTGATCAGTTTAAGCAAACTTGCCCCAAACATGACCGGGATTGCAAGGAAGAAAGTATATTCCGCTGCAACACTTCTGGAAACACCGATCATAAGGGCGCCCACGATCGTCGCACCGGACCGGGAAGTTCCCGGGATCATAGCCAGCATCTGAAATACACCGATGATCAGGATCATAGGAATCGTCAGCTGAGAAAACTTCGTCACCTGCGGTGTCTTTCCTTTCTGATAATTCTCCACTATGATAAACAAAATACCATAAACGATCAACATCAATGCCACTACATACCAGTGATAAAGCGTTTTGTCGATCCAGTCATCAAAGAGGAGCCCAACCACAGCCGCCGGCAGACAGCCGATGATCACCTTGATCCAGATCTGCCAGGTCATCATCTTCTGCTTCTGTGTTTTCTTTGGAGAAAAAGGATTTAATTTATGGAAATAAATCACTACTACCGCCAAAATCGCTCCAAGCTGGATCACCACCTGGAACATTTCAAAAAATGCATCCCCCTGATTCAATTTCAACAGTTCTTCTAGTATAATCAGATGACCAGTACTGCTGATCGGAAGCCATTCTGTAATTCCTTCTACGATACCAAAAATAATTGCTTTTAATATATCCAACATTTCTTTTCCTCCTTTAATAAAATACATTTATAGCAGAACGTATTTCTCAATCACATCTGCCACACCGTCTTCTTCATTAGACAGCGTGATATAATCCGCAGCTTCTTTCACCTTGTCTTCGCCATTCGCCATGGCAACTCCAAATCCGGCTTCTTTCAACATAACTATATCGTTATCTCCATCGCCACAGGCCATGATCTCCTCGCGTCTGATTCCAAGCATTCGCCCTAGATTTACAAGTCCTTTTCCCTTATTAACTCCTGCGGCATTGATCTCGATATTGTATCTTAAGGAACCAACAAGCTCCAGTCCCTCTTCTGCCTCCAGTTCTCTCCAGGCGAGCTCCCGCTCATCCATATCAGCGAAAAGGGCCTGAACTTTATCAAGACCTCTATTTTCTTTTTTCACCAGTACACCAATATCCTCGACGGGTATTCTGGTCTTTCTCATGTATTCACACATACTGGGATTTTTATGATATCGCTCCACAACAGCCATCTGATCAGCAGGTGCATAACCCTGCCCGTCAAAATATACCTCCTGTAGAGTATCATATTTCCCACAGATTTCCAATACCTTTTGTGCCAGCCGCGGAAAAAGCAGGTGTTCCTCAATCACGCGGCCTTCCACTGTATCTATAATTCTTGCTCCGTTTGATGTAAGGGCGTAACGCATTCCTGGAAAATCTCTAAGTTCTTCAGGGACTCCCATCCATGGACGCCCTGTTGCAACAAGGACGACAACCCCCTGGGCGAGCGCTTTGCTGATCGCAGCTTTCGTACGATCTGTAAGTTCTTTTTTCTCTGTAAGAACAGTACCGTCCAGGTCCAGCCCAATCATCTTTATCCTGTGTTCCATAATTTTCTCCGATTCTGTAGTTACCGTTCACTGTAACAATCTGCATTTATTTTACATTTATTTTATTCTATCAGAGTTTGCCAAATAACGCAATTTGTAGTATAATAATTACTCGCAACTGAATATCGCGTAAATTAAAGAAAGGATTTTACCATATGAAAATCTACAAAAAACGATGGATACAGTCCGGAATTGCCCTGATCTGTTCTCTCGCAATTGTACTTTCGGTTTTTCCTGTTTTAGCAGATAATGAAGAGATCAAAAGCCTGGAAAGCCAGTCTTCTTCTCTTGAAAGCGAACTTCAGGGCATCAATGAGGATATTCTTGCTCTGAGCGATGAAATTTCTACTACTGAAATGCAGGTAGAGATGCTTAACGGCGAGATTGCCCGTACTTCCGATGAGCTCGATGAAGCAAAGGCAAATGAAGATAAGCAGTACGAAGACATGAAAGCCCGTATTAAATATATGTACGAGCACGGAAATGCAACACTGCTGGAACTGCTCTTTTCTGCTGAAGATATGTCAGACTTTCTGAATAAAGCAGACTTTATCGAGAACCTCAGCGAATATGACCGTAACGCCCTGGATAACTTGAAAAACATTCATCAGCAGATCGAAGATGAGCAGAAAACACTGGAAACCCAGCAGGCTTCACTCACTGATCTTCAGGAACAGCTCCAGTCCCAGCAGGCAGAGCTGCAGGCTAAGGCAGATGCAACTTCCACTAATCTTGCTGATGTGCAGACCAGACTGCAGCAGGCAAAAGAAGAAGAGGCTGCACGTATTGCCGCTGAAGAAGCCGCACGTAAACAGGCTGAAGAAGAAGCGGCCAGACAAGCCGCTGCATCAGCTAATAACAATTCCGGCAGCGAAAGTTCCGGAGGTGGATACGACAACTCTGTTATAAACGGCGGCGGGATTAACGCGTCTACAGATGATGTCACGCTGCTTGCAGCTATTATCCAGTGCGAAGCGTATCAGACATATGATGCTTTGCTTGCTGTAGCAACCGTTATCATGAACCGTGTAGAAAGCTCCCGCTTCCCGAATTCTATCAGTGGAGTAATCTATGCAAGCGGACAGTTTGAACCGGTATGGACAGGCCGTCTCCAAAATGTACTGAACAGCGGACCTACAAGCCTTTCTATACAGGTTGCACAGGATGCGATCAACGGTTCAAGACTTGCTGCGGTATCTGACTGTTACTATTTCCTGTACGCGCCATATGCCAACAGGGACGGCGTTGTAATAGGAGATAACGTATTCTTCCAGTCGTGGTAGAAAATTTGTATTTGTCGGACTGAATGACGTTTGGGATAAGGTCCGAAAACAGACGGAGATGAGGCACTGAAATACTTTATTCAGATGAGGGGCATGTGCTTCAGGCTCCGCTCCATAATCTGAGAAAAACTAAAGGATCTGAAAT
>ERZ1643246.4329-NODE-4329-length-11353-cov-3.852009_pt1 | contig 11353 bp, 6 predicted proteins | sample MGYA00579265_ERZ1643246 | MGnify/ENA primary metagenome ERZ1643246 (study PRJEB29033, sample SAMEA4952261) | chicken gut metagenome | biome: Broiler Chicken; feature: Gastrointestinal Tract; material: Caecum | place: Ireland | collected 2018 | study: Broiler...
ATCTCTTTATTACATTCTCTTTCTGTTTTACCCAAAGACAAAAATGCTTTATAATCTTCAGCCATTTCCATTATCTTTACTTTTTCTTTATCATCATATTTCTTCCAAATGTTCTCTTTCATTAATATCTTCCTTTCTAAATCTAGTATGACAAAAAATATACCAAAATATGTATATTCTTGCTTTATTTAACTGACTTTTTCTCTACGACCGGTTCGAACGCTTTCATAAATTCCATTTCAATGATCGATCTAAAAGCTCTAGATTTATCAATCACCTCATTAATTGCTTCTTGATTTACATTAGACCAAGAAAAATTAATTTCTCCAAAAGGTAATTCTTTACTTTTATGATTAGCATATTCTCTAATAAATTCTCTAATACTTCTACCATTACCTTCTCTAAAAGGATGTATATTCAAAAGTTCCGTATAATATAAAGCTAAAAACATAGCAAAAGACATTTCTGATGTTATATCCTTACTTTCTTCTTCCATCCCTTTTAAAACATAATCAAGTCTAAAATCAATTTCCTCAACTGGAGAAAAGTAAGAATTATTTTTCTGCATATATACAGTTCTATTTTCTCCTGCAAAAGGATAAATATCAGAAAATAAATAATTGTGAATTGCTCTTAAATGATTAGCATCAAAATTCATTTCAATTGGATGTTGATGTAACTCTACCAATTTTTCAAAAGTAATTTCTGCTTCTTTCGCTTTAAGTTCTTCAGCATCAGTAATTCCTAATTTATTTTTTAAGACATTAGTTCCAGGAATAAAATATTCATCCCAACGCTTAGAATTCTCTTCATATGTCATTTTAATTACCTCCATCATTTTTCAAAACTAATTTTTTTTCGTTTTTTATATTCAATTCTTCCATAACTTTATCAACTACCTCCTCTGGGACTTTAATAGCATCCATCTCAAAAGAAGCTAAAACATTTTCTAATATTTTTCTATTTACCTCTTCATTCATATTTCACACCTCTTATTTATATAATAGCATATTATATTATATTTGATATTAATTTTAATTACTTTTCGTTATCTAGTAATCACTAATATTTTTTTTAACCTCTTGTTTATAGATTTCAACCCCAGGTTGATCAAATGGATTTATATCAAAGAGATATCCACTAAAAGCTGCTGATAAAAAGAAGAAAGAAGAAAGCTCTCCTATTGTCTTTGGCGTTACCTCATCTAATTCAATTACTATACAAGGAACATCACCTGCAGCATGAGCTGTAATAACTGAATCCTCCACAAGTTTATTAATATCATGAAAATTTTTACCATTAATTATACATTCTTTACTCTGTTCTATCTTAAAAAATGTCTCAAACATAATTTTATTTCCATCCTGAACAAACTGTCCCAAAGAATGTAAATCCCTTGTATGAATCATAGAAATAGGCAAAATACCTCTACCATTCTTTCCTTCTGATTCCCCAAATAATTGCTTTAACCATTCTAAATAATAATACCAATTATTTTCATAAGCAACAAAATTTTCCACGTATTTACCTTTATCAAATAAACATCTCCTAATAACCGCATAACTAAAGGCTTCCTCACATCTTTTTAAGCCTTCTTTATACCCCATAATTAATTCTTTAATATCTAAACAAAAAGATAAAGGAAATAAATGAGCTGCCGTTAATAAAGAATAACGTCCTCCAATATTACTTGGAATTTCAAAAGTTTCTTAACGTTCCTTTAATAGGATCTGTCGTAACAATAATACGTTCTTTCATCTTCAAAGAAGAATACTTTTTCTCCATAACCTTTTTTATCGCTTCATAAGTAAGACTTGTTTCCAGCGTTGTCCCACTTTTACTAATGACATTTAATGAAAAATCTACCGTTTCTAAATATTCTAACAATTCCTTCATATAAGTACTAGATAAAGAAGTTCCAGCAAAAATAATAGGAAATTTATCCTTTTTAAAGTAAGGAGTAAACATCTCATAAAGTGCACAGCTTCCCAAAAAACTACCCCCAATTCCTACTACTACTAAACACTTAGAATTATTAATTACCCTATCTCTTATTCTAAAAATATCATCCAAACAAGATAAATCTGGTTTCAACCATCCGTTCATTTTTTCATGATCTAATAAATTATAAATCTCATCCTTTCTTTTCTTGTATGTTTCTAACTTAAAAGAATCAATAAACTTATCCACATTTCTTGTATTTATCTTCATAAAATATCCCTTCCCTTACTTTAAAGTATAACATATCAATATAAAAAAAGACCACTTAAAGTCTTTTATTCCATATAATTGACAACGACCTTGTGTTCTTTTTGATCATTAACAAGTAAAACTACTTCATCTTTACACTTTTTACCATCTAAAGTAACTTTAATCTCTTTAGATTTTATCATTTCAATATGATAAATTGTCTCCATATAAGTATAATCTACTGTTAATTTTTCCCAAGAACTAGGTATACTTGGTTTAAAAGTCAAAGCATCACCATGTTTCTTTAAACCAATAATTTCTTGAACTCCCACATAATAATACCATGCAGCTGTACCTGTATACCAAGTCCAACCACCACGACCAGGATATCTCTTAGCTGAATATATATCAGCAGCAACTACATAAGGCTCTACCGCATATTTATTAACAAGTATAGAATCCAAACTACGATTAATAGGATTAATCATTTGATAATATTTATTCGCTAAATCATACTTACCAATTTTAATAAGAGCCATAATATACCAACTTGTCGCATGTGTATATTGACCTCCATTTTCTCGAATCCCCTTAGGATAATTCATAATATATCCCGGATTATCTATAGAATTTTCAAAAGGAGGTGTCAATAACTTAATAATATTATTATCTTTATCAACTAAATTATCTTCAACCGCTGCCACTACTTTTGAAATTCTCTCTTTTGGTATAACCTCACTTAAAATAGAAAAGCTTTGCGAAATTAAATCTATCTTACACTCTTTATTCTCACAGCTTCCAAGCTTATCACCATTATCAAAATAAGCTCTTAAATAATAATCTCCATCCCAAGCCGCTAAATTTAGATTTTTCTTTAATTCACTATTAAACTCTTTAAACTCCCTCAAGTCAAATTTTTTATCATACACTTTCATAAATTTCACAAATAAATCAATAACTTGATATAAGAAAAATCCTAACCATACACTTTCACCTTTACCTCTAATACCTACTTTATTCATACCATCATTCCAGTCACCTCCACCCATAAGTGGTAACCCATGACTACCTAAAGAAGACATTGCTAAATGTAAAGATTTTAAACAGTGTTCTAATAAACTCTCTTTCTCTTCACTATAAGTAAAAGTGATACCTTTCTCATGTTCTAAATTACTAAGTACTGGCCCAACCGCATAAGGAATCTCTTCTTCCAAAATTTTATAATCAGCAGTAACCTCTATATATCTAGCAGTAGCATAAACAAGCCACAAATAATCATCTTTATAACGGCTCCTTAGACCAAAATGATTTATCTCATGCCACCAATGTAGAACATCACCTTCTTTAAATTGATGAGAAGCATTGATAAGTATCTGCTCTCTTGCTTGATTTTCAAGAACTAAAGTAATATTCATCGCATCTTGTAACTGATCACGATAACCAAAAGCTCCACTAACTTGATAAAAACCCGCTCTAGCTAAAATACGAGAAGCAAGAGCTTGATATAAATACCATCCATTAATCATATAATTAAAACTCTTATCTGGACTATTAACTTGAACGACATTTAATGTTTTTTGCCAATGTTTTTTTACCAGATCAAGTTCTTTCTTAGCTTTATTTACATCTGTAAATTTACTTAGTAGATTAGGAATATTTTCACTATTCATACTGCTACCTAACACAAAGACCCCAGTAACCTCTTCATTAGCATTTAAAGTAACCTGTGCTTGAATACTTTTAATTAATATTTTATCGTTGACAAAAGAGGTAATTTTTAAATTAGTAGACATAAACACACAGACATCACTATAAGCGATACTATAAACATTTCTAAGTTTTAAGTAATTATCACTATCAACAAATTCTGTTAAAATATGTCTAGCTGTCTTTTCTTCAAAATTTCCAAAGACAGGATTAATCCAGAAATCAACATCAATAGTCATCTTTTCTGATAATTTATTAGTCAACTTAACTAAATAAATTTTAATTGTATCTTCTAAAGCTACAAACTCTGTAATTTCTTTCTTTAATTCTTCATTTTCACTTTCTAAAACACTATAACCAAAACCATGAGTACATTTCATTGGATCAAAAGTCTTTCCATTAAACCTAAAGCCTTCTGACTTATCATTAGCAACCATATCATTACTCCATGAGGTAATCTTAAACTCAGAAGAATTATAAGCATAAGTATAACCACAACCATTATTAGTAACAATTGTCCCAAAGTTTTTATTAGCTATAACATTACTCCAAGGAGTAGGCGTATCTTGATTATAGATTACATATTCACTACCATCTTTTTTAAAGCCACCATAGCCATTATCAAAAGTTAATTTTTCTAAAGGCATCTTCTCTAAATGTGTCTCAACTAAAACCTTTTCATAATTACTAACTTTATTATGTTGTTGTAAAGCCCCTATTTCTTCTTGTAAAGAATGATGATCTTTAATTTTAAATGCTAATCTTGCTGCTACATAAAATAAATGTTTCTCATCACTTGAAAGTTCATCCCCATTAATTACCGTTACAGCACCAGGCGTATGATAAAAACTATTTAAAGTATATATTCTATAAAGTTCATCATAAATTTCTTTTTTAACAATTTTGGCATATTGAGCTGTTTCACTATTAATAATAACGATATCAACAAAAATTGAATTATTTTTATAATATTCGAAAGCTGTCAATATTTCTTTAACAAAAGCTAAATCCGCAATATCAAATATTTCTACTAAAACAATAGGTCTATCACCACTAACTCCAAATTTCCACAATGTTGCCTGAGATAAAGAGTTATTTCGCAACAGTTCATTTCTTGCTTCTGTTACCGAAAGTCGTGTTGTTTGATATAAGTAATTTAACATCATATTATAAACTCTCATATCACTACCTGTAATATTCATATTCTTAGTATTAATAATATTCATTAAGGTTGAAACTTTAAACGCTTTTTCAATCGTATAACTATCATTATAAGAAGCAATAATATCATCTATTTGTTCTCTACTTCGTCCAAAACCAGTAATGACATAAACCGTCGTAGAACTATTAGGTAAAATCTCTATTGTATTTCTAATACTAAGTACCGGATCCAAAGTAGTCCCTGCTACATTACTAAGATTTCTATGAATCCCTAAAGGATCCTGCATTGTTCTATTACGACCTAAGAAATTTATCCGTTCTGTTTCATAACTATACTCATCAAGTGGCTCTTCAATTACTAAACGATGAACCATATAACTATTAATATTAGTATCATTTCTACTCTTTCTTCTTACAATTAACGAATTACACTTATAATCATACTCTGTTGTTAAAAACATACTATTGAATACTCTATGAGAAACATCATCCATATTAGGAGATAAAATTGGCTCCGTATATGTAGTAAGTTCTAATCTCTTTATATTATCACTTTCATTTTTAAAAGTAATCTTTCTAATCTCAGCATGATGATTTTTTGTAACAACGATTTCTGTTTTCGTCGTTATCTTTTTATCAGTCCGTAAATATTTAATCTTATCAGCAGCAAAGACAACCTCATATTTTTCTGGTTTTTTATTAATAGGAGCATAAGTATTAGAAAAGATATAATTAGTATCCAAGTCTCTAATATATAGGAAAATACCATAATCTTGTTCTGTAACTTTACGATATCTATTTAATTGTATTGTCCTATATCTTGAAAAACTATCTCCTCGATCATTCATAAGTAAACAGTATTTTTTATTGGATAAAACACTAACCTCAGGCAAATAAGAAATCTTATTGAAAATTCGAATATCATTTTCAATTGTCTCTTTGTCATAATCATATTTTTTATATTTAGCTATTTTCATATCAATACTTGTTCTAACTTGTACCTTTTCTTTTAATAAAATGTCAAAAGTCCTAATATTAACATTTTGCTGAAAATAATTCTGTATTACTCCATCTTTTAAGTAATTAGCAAGTCCTACTAAACTCATTCCCTGATGATGAGCAAAGAAAGCTTTAACAACCCCAGTATTATCATAATCATATGACTCATAAAAACCATATTTTCCTAACATATTAAGCTTTTTAAACTTCTCAAAGTTTCTATAAACATCTTTTGGAAACATAGAAATTGCCATTAAAGAAGCATAAGGCGCAATTACAATTCGATTTTCTCTATCCTCTTTTGCTTTTAAATATGGTGTTGAAAAAGCTTGGTACCTATAATTTAGGGAATTATCTAATTCATTATAAGCTGATTCACTAATTCCCCAAGGTAAAGATCTAGACACACTATCTATATAATCTTCCTGACAAAACTTTGCAAAATGATAACTTTCATCAAGTAAAGTGTTAGGATAATTCTTCATAAATAAAAGTGGCATAAAATATTCAAAAGATGTTCCTGACCAAGAAATAAGTCCTTTTCTTCCTTTATAAGTTGTAAGTGATTTATCTAAACAAAACCAATGTTTACTAGGCACATCACCCAAACAAATTGCAAGATAACTAGTTAACCGTGATTCACTAGCAAATTTATTATAATTATATATTGAAAGCTTTCCTTCTAATTCATCATATCCAATACTAAAAACATCTAACTTTGTATAAAGTTTTTTAAAGTTAGTATTATGAATTAATTTATCACAAACTTTAATTAATTCTTTCTCTCCATGGCTCATAAAAAATTCTCGAACCACTATTAGACTAGCTACAAAATTACCAGAATCAACGGTTGAAACAAAATTTGGATACATTGATTTTAATGTTTTTATATCATACCAATTATATAAATGACCATGCCATTTTTTTAGTGATTCTACAGTAGTTAAAATTTTCTTAATTAACTCTTTACCTTCATCATAAGAAATAAATTCTAAAGACACGGCACTAACAATACTTAACATAGAAAAGCCTATTCCTGTAGGAGATGTTCTAAAATCAAGTTTCTCTTCTCTACTTTCTTGATAATTATCAGGAATTAAATAATGATATTCTTCTTTTAAATTATCTTTAAAGTAACACCAAGTAAGATAGGCAATTTCTTTAACCTCTGCTATTTCTTTATCATCCAAATTCTTAGCATTTAAATCAATATCTAAACTAACATAGTATAAAACGAATGGTGCACTAATAAAAACAAATGCGAATATGACTGCATAAATATTCATAATACCGAATATCAATAACAATAAACTAAATCCTAAATGAAAAGTATAATGTTTTAAGTAAGAAGTAAAATTCTTATCAACTCTTTTAGCAGCTTCTTCAGCAGTTACCCAATTAAGTAAATTATCATGACTAATTAATAAACGATAAATAGTTCTAAAAAAAGCATCTAAATATAATTTAGAGTAAAAAGGTAAAGTTGCTAAAATAATATATGACCTTAAGAATAAACTCTTACCTCCAAATAACAAATGTTTATAATAAACTGTTGCTTTCTCCTTTTTATTTTCTCTATAAAATATCTTACTTTGCACAAATAAAAGAACTGGTACCGCAATTTCTAAAAGAACAAGCAGAATCCACCATAAAGGACTAGTCTTGCCAAAGAAAATAGCTCCTAATAACACAAGTAATAACATTGGATATAAGAAAATACGCACAATATTATCAAAAATTTTCCATTTTCCTAACAAATTAATAGGATTTTTCACTTTTTTACCATTCTTATTACGTACGAATGGTAAAAGCCATCCTATAATTTGTACATCACCACGTGCCCACCGATGTTGTCTTGAGGTATCAGTCAAAAACTTAGATGGAAAATCATCTATTAATTCAATATCACACACATAACCGCATCGTAAATAATTACCCTCTAACAAATCGTGACTTAATACTAAATTATCAGGAAAAGTATCTGCTAATACTTGATCATATACTTTTAAATCATAAATACCTTTGCCAATAAAACTCCCTTCAAGAAAAGTGTCTTGATAAACATTAGGAACAATTGCACTATAAGTATCAAACCCACCAATTCCTGCAAAAATTTGACTATATAAACTCTTATTAGTTGCTTCAATATCCAGACTAACTCTAGGTTGCATTATACCATAACCATTTATAACTTTAGTTCCTGCCTTATTTAAAACGGGTCTATTTAAAGGATGAGCCATCGCTCCTACAAGATTTAAAGCTGTATTAAGAACTAACCTATTATCCTGGTCAAGTGTAATAACATATTTAATATCCAAAGAAAAATCTCTAAAGGTATTAACAAAATACCAATAATCTTGTTCTTCTTTACTCATTTTCTTTAATAATAATTGATTAAATTGAAACAAAGCACCTCTTTTTCTTTATTAAAAAAACGTTTTCGATATAAAAAATAAAATAAATTCTTTTTATATTTTCTATTTAACTGCTCTGCACAATATTCTCCATACATAGAAAGTTCTTTATCTATTTTTAACATTTCTTCTTTACTGGAGGTAACATCACCTAACAAGGTAAAGTATAAATTATCTGTCTTATTAATTAAGTAAAAGATTTCCAAGGTATCAAACATCTTCCTAATTTTCTCATTACTATCAATAATAGTAGGTATTACTACCATTGTTTTAGCATCATCTGGTATTCCCTTAGAATAATCTAACTTAGGTAAAGGATAAGTTGGTACAAAACGCATTAAAATTTGATTAAATATTTGTACAAACAATTGACTAACAGGAATGATTAATAGAATAAATCCTAATATTTTTGAGGTAAGAAAATAATTACAAAGTAATAAGCTAACAGCTACACTAACAATTACAATAGTTAAAATATATAATATAACTTTAAGAGTGTTTTTCTTTTTAGGAAAAAGTTGAAATCCAATATGATAAAGATTACCATCAGTTTTTGCAAATAATTCTTGTAAATAAACTAGTTCATCTTTATGATGTTTTTTCGCAAGTTTTAACAATTGTTGGCGATACAAACATTTAGTTTCAACAGTCATCTTTGCATAAATTTCATCTTCTAAAAATAATTTTTCTGTCCTACTAACTTTTTTAAATAAGTTTTCTATCGAAATATCAAAAAATTCTTTCATATCACCAAATATATTAGATATTAACATATCGTTATCCATCCTATGTTGATAGCAATCATTGATTATCTCTTTTAAACTAAGACTATTACTCTTTAACAATTCATTAAGCTCTTTAAATAGTTTATTACTCTTCGCTCCTATTTCTCTTAACTGATTATTAATCTCAAATATATAATCAGCATCTTCTTGAATAGATATATTATCATCTAAAAAGTCATCTAAACTAATCTCTTTCTCTTCTTTATTTTTAATTACTCTAGCTACTTTTTCTCTGTTTAGCAAGATATTATATTCATCCTCACATAACAAAGCTAAACGTCTTGTGTATAAAAATAATAAACATAACTTAACACTTGAAATCTCATCATAGGAAAAATTAATGTTATTTTGCTTTTGACATTTATTTAACTCAGATACTAGCAATTTAAAACTGATATTATAATTATAACGTTTAACAATATCTTTTAAGTATTGAAAAATAGAATCACAACATTTTAACTGTTTTTTAATCTCTCTTTTTTCATGAATAAGATTAGTTTTATGCTCTACTAATAAATAGAAATTATCAATTAGCCATTCATTAGTAATTCCAACATACCTCTTCTTCTTTGTTTTTTCAATCAAATAAATATAATATTCATTAATCTTCTCAAAATCTTTCAAAAAATTCTTTACTAAATTAACCATAAATTCACCACCATACCCTGATTATCTTATCTTAACCTAATTATATCACATATTTTTATCTCATTTATATAACACATTTATATCAACAAAACCATTTATCCCCTCAATCATTCCATCTTGACACAACTGCCACATCATATAATCTTTATCATAATCAGTCTCATCTGTGTAATGTGCTAACCAGACCTTATTTTTATTATATTTCCAAATAGCATTTAAATAATTTTTACTTCCATATAAAACTGTCTCATAGCCATTATCTTCCAAGACTTTAAAGTAATTTTCTGCTACCTCATTTAATTGATATAAACTAAGATTCATGTTATTAAAAGATGAATAACACTCAAAATCAAAAGCAACAGGAAGAGTTATTTTATAATCTTTAATTTGCTCCACAACCCATTCTGCTTGCTTCTTTGCTTCTTTCATACTATCAGCATAAGAATAAAAATAAATTCCTACCAGCAAATCATTCTCTAAAGCCTTCTCAATATTTCTCTTAAAGTAAGGATCAAGTATATATTCGCCACCTACTCCATTCTGCGACCCAACTCTAATCATTACAAAACTAGCCCCTGCTTCTTTAACTTTAGAAAAATCAATCGCTCCTTGCCACTTTGAAACATCAATCCCTACTAAAGTATCATTAGTCTTATGTAATGCTAAAATATCACTAAAATCCGTGTAAACAATCTCATCACTACTACCTCCCCCAGTAACTGTTCTAGGCTCATAAACATATAAAGTAAAATCTACACTCTCCATATTTCCACTACTATCAACCGCTTCATATACTAAAGGATAATTACCAACCGTATTTAAATCATAATCTCCTTTAATCGTACAAGTAGGATTACTATCATAATTATCAGCACAAAGTATCTCACTTTCTAAATCAACCTCTTCTCCTACTCTAACACTATAACTATTAGATAACCAAATCAAAGGCTCTTCCAAATCTTTAACCTCTACTTTAAAAGTCCCAATTCTCTTCTTCTTATCTTTATTTAAGTAAATAAACTGAATCTCTTTCTCTCCCAATTCTTTCGTCTCAATACTTTTATCTTCAACTATTTCCCCTTCCATATCTTTAATAAAATCACTAACTCTAACCTCATTATAAACATTAACAGTCAAATCGTCTTTTAAAGTAAAACCACTATTATCTACTACTATTCTATTATTAAAATATATGATAAAACCAATAACTATAATTATAATGATTAAAACACCAATTATTATTCCTACTCTTCTTTTTGTCATTACCTCACCTCTTACTCATTTTCTCACTTTTATTATATCATCTTTTTCCAGTTCCCCAACCACTAAAGATGAATTTATATTATGTTTCAAAGAATTATTTATAACCTCTTTCTCATCATAATTAGCATAACAATACTTACAAAAATGTTTACACGAATTATAATAACCTATATCAACCATCTCTAC
>ERZ1643246.4331-NODE-4331-length-11338-cov-27.014801_pt1 | contig 11338 bp, 15 predicted proteins | sample MGYA00579265_ERZ1643246 | MGnify/ENA primary metagenome ERZ1643246 (study PRJEB29033, sample SAMEA4952261) | chicken gut metagenome | biome: Broiler Chicken; feature: Gastrointestinal Tract; material: Caecum | place: Ireland | collected 2018 | study: Broiler...
CAAATTATTTACACTTATTAAAGACATTATTCCTCCCTATAAATTACTATTTATTGTTTAATATGCAATTTTTTGTTTTTTATTTTCTTAAAGACTTCTATAATATTATTTATTCCAATACATAGAATATTCCATTTCATTTGTATTTTTATCTAAATTTTCGCCTACAATTGTAAATCCATTTTTTATGTAAAAATCAATAGCATTTATATTTTTTTGATATACTGTTAATGTTAGATTATTTCTATTTTCTTTTGCTTTATTTAATAAAGCACTTCCTATTCCATTACATTGACTATTTGTATCAACAAAGATTCCTTCAATATGATTATTATTTAATCCTATAAATCCTACAATTTTTTCTTTTAAAATATACACATATATTTCTGAATTTGGCAAAATATCTTTTACATAGTTGTAATTATTTTCCCAATATTCTTTTGGAATAAAATGATGTGCTTTTATATTTTCATCTTTCCAAATTTCCATAACTAGATTTATATCATTTTTTTCAAATTTTCTTATCATATATTATCCTCTAACTTTAATTATTTTAAAATTGTACACTTAATTTAAACGTCAATAGTATTGTTTTTCAAGCTTCATTTAGTCTAAGTATGAACAGCAGATTAATTGTCTCAAACTAATTATCAAATAATTTTTGCTCCAAAAGGTGCTAAAGATAATTTAGCAATCTTAAAGAACTGTAATCCAAATGGTATTCCTACAATGGTTACACACCAAATGCATCCAAATATTAAATTTTCTATTGCCATTGGAATACCAAAGAAAATAATCCATATTACATTTGCAAATAACGATGGAACTCCTCCTCCGTATTCAATTTCTTTTCCAAATGGTGCAAATGACATTGATGCAAATTTAAAGCATTGCTTTCCATATGGAATTCCAACGATAGTTATACACCATATTATGCCTGATAAGATCCATGAAAGTCCACTAAATAGGCCTCCAAAGATGAACCATAAAATATTTCCTATTCTACTCATGATTTAATTCTCCTTTTCTATAAACATCAATTTAATAATATCATAATAAATTTCAAAATAGAAGTTTTTAAGAAAAGGTTAATACAAAATTAAAGCAATATTAATATATAGCAATTAGAGCAATTATCAATGTAATTACTCTTTATAAATTTACTTATACAATTTTAGTTCTATCTATTCTTCTTTGTTTTTATATATTTTGTATGATATATTATAAGAAATATAGTACATAATTATCATAAGTGCAACTAGTATCATTATTCCAAATTTATTCATAAAACTATTTATTGCTTTTATATCTATATTAAAATTAGCTTTCATTATCAAAAATCCTATTCCAATAACAACTGCAACTAATATAAATAATAATATAAACATCTGAATTCTTCCCTTTTCTGCTCCCCATTTATAAATACTTGGTATTTGTATTGATTGTATTAAAGAAATTCCCCACATACCACCTATTGTACTAACAATTAATCCTTCATAATCAATATTTATTATATCCTCTGGTCTTAAATAATTCATAACATTTACAACTATTATTGTTATTAATAATCCTAATATTCCCCCTAGAATAGTAGCTCCAATTGCTAATATATATTTTGCTTTTATTATTTCTTTTCTATCAGTAGGTAATGTTAAAATATATTTGTTTGATTTTGCTATTTCATCATAACTAAAAGTTGAAAGTGATATCATACCAACAATTGTGCATATTATAATTGAAGCATAATTTATTGCTTTTGTTCCTATTATTGCAATTCCACAAAACAATATCATTATAATTAAAGATGATTTATAACTTGACAAATTATATAAATCCTTTTTTATTAATCCTTTTATCATAATTATTTTTCCCCCTTAACATAAAATAACATAATATCTTCAATAGATGGTTTATCAATAGTTGTTATGTTGTATTTTCTTCTTATATTGTCTTTATTACTTGTCAACACCTCATATTGATATTTTTCTTTTTTATATTTTATATAATCTTTTTTATCTAGCTTTAAAAAATCATCTTGGCTACACTTAATAATCCCATAATTTTCTAATAATTCATTTGTTGGTAAATTAAATATCATGCTTCCTTTTTCGATAAATACAATATAATCTGATATATGTTCTAAATCTGTTGTAATATGTGTTGAAAGTAATATAGATCTTGTTTCATCTTCTTGAATATATTTTCTAAATATATCTAAAATTTCATTTCTTACAACTGGATCTAATCCACTTGTTGGCTCATCTAATATTAGTATTTTAGGTTCATGTGATATTGCTGTTGCAATTTTTAATTTCATTTTCATACCACTTGAAAAGTCTTTTATCAATTTATTTGAAGGTAAATCAAATTGTTTTAATAAATTTATATATTTATTTTCATTCCAAGTTTTATATATATCTTTCATTATAGAATTTATTTGCTTTGTTGTTAAATATTCTGATAAAAAACTATAATCTAGTACAACACCAATATTTTCTTTTATTTCTTTTTCATTTTCTTTACCATTCTTGCCATATATTTTTATTACGCCTTCTGCTCTAGTAATATTTAATATAGACTTTATCGTTGTAGTTTTTCCTGCTCCATTTTCTCCAATTAATCCTATGATACAACCTTCTGGTACATCAAAACTAATATTTTTTAATTCAAAATCCTTATATTTTTTTGAAACCTTTTGTAATTCAATATTATTTTTCATTCTAAAAATCCCCCTCAAATATCATTTTAAATAATTCTTTTATTTCCTCTTCAGAAATATTTGATACTTTTGAAATATCATAAATTTTTTCAATATGGTCTTGAATTTCTTTTAGTTTTTCTTCTTTAATTAGTTCCAAATTTTTAGGAGCAACAAAACTACCTTTTCCTTGAACTGTTTTTATATACCCTTCTTGCTCTAACTCATCATATGCTCTTTTAACTGTTAAAAAACTAATTTTCAAATCATTCGCCATATTTCTTACTGATGGCAACATATCTTCTTCTTTCAGTTCATTGGAAAAGATTGCTTGTTTTATAGCTATTTTTATCTGTTCATATATTGGTATGCTACTATTATTACTGATTATTATATTCATATTTTTTTCCTCACTGTTATTTTCTGTTATATTCGTATTATAACACTATATAACATTTTGTCAATACTTTTGTAAAATTTTCTATTTAATATTTTTTGTTGTATATGAAAATTTCGCATAAGTTTAGACTAAAAGTGATTTTTTCTATGCAGAAAAAAGAACTCTCATTATTAAACTTTTGTCTAATAATAAGAGTTCACTTTGACTTTTTAAGATTTAATCTATATTAATAATCTCATATTCTCTTGTTCCAAAACCTAGTTCTGCAGCAGCTTCTATTGTATGAATTCCGTGTTGTCTTTCTACTCTTTCTACAAAATGGTCTCTTCCAGGATCTTTTGAATTGTATACCAAATCTATACAAGCTTGGTCTATTGCAATTGGATCTGTTGAAGCTAAAATTCCTATATCTTGCATGCAAGGGTCTTCTGCAACTGCACAACAATCACAATCTACTGATAGATTTTTCATAACATTTATATATACAATATTTCCTTTAAATAAATTATGAACTGATGATGCACTATCAGCCATAGAATCTAAAAATTTATCTTGTTCTGGTAGATTGTCCCATATAGTATATTGGTCTTTACTCTGACCTGCTGAATGTATCCAAGCTTTTCCTTCTGATGAAGCACATCCTATTGATAATTGTTTTAGTGCTCCACCATATCCTCCCATTGGATGTCCTTTAAAATGTGATAATACAAGCATTGAATCATAATTTTCTATATCTTTTCCAACATAATTTTCTTTTAAAATCTTTCCATTTGGTATTTCTAGTACTTTATCTGGTCCTTCCTCATCCATTAAATCTACTTTAAAATACTTGTTCCATCCATGTTCATCTAATAGTTTTTTATGTTTTTCAGTAGTATTTCTTGCTCCTCCATATGCTGTATTACATTCTACAACTGTACCATTAACTTTATCAACAATAGCTTTTACAAATTCTGGTCTTAAATAATTTTGATTTCCTTGTTCTCCAGAATGTAATTTTACTGCTACTTTTCCTGGTAATTCTACTCCTAATTTTTCATAAATATTTACTACACTTTCTGGTGTTATTTTATCTGTAAAATAAACTTTTGATTTTTCCATAACTCATTCCTCCTCATCATTTTTTATATCACTTGAAGTCTGCTCCAAGTCAATACCTTTTAAGAATTTTTTTGCCTTTCTATTACTTTTTTAGCATAAGAACAATTTGCCTCAATTTTTTTATTACACTTTTTAGCATTTTCAATAACACATTCTACTAATTTTTTTGCAATACCTTGTCCTTGATAATTATTATTTACTTCTGTATGAATAATATTCCACGAATCTTCTGATTCTAAAAAAACACATTCCCCAATTTTTAAATTATTATCATATGCTATTGCTTGATTATTATCTTTATCAAAAATTATCTTAACCACATTATCAACTCCTGTTTTCAATAAAATTTCCTTACTTTCTTCAAAAAGTTTATATTAATTCTAAATTAGCTTGTCTTTTTATTTTATTTGTTGTAGTTTTTATTAAAGGTTCTTCTGAAATAATAATACCTCTTATAGCTTTATACTTTGGCATAATTTTGTTTATATCCTTAATTTTATCTGCTAAAACTTTATAGATTTCTTCATCTGTCTCTACTTTATATGCTTCTTTCATAATATCTCTATCAAATATGATTTTTACATTTATTTTTATATCTTCTTTATCATCAGATTTTTGTCTTCCAAAAATAAATGATTCTTTTACACCTTCTATTTTGTTTACTAAATTTTCCATTTCTTCTGGGAATATATTTTTACCATTTTTTAGGACTATTACGCTTTTCTTTCTACCACAAATAAATATATAACCATCTTCATCTATTTTTGCTAAATCTCCTGTGTAGAACCAACCATCTTTTAACACTTCTTTTGTTGCTTCTTCATCTTGATAATATCCAAGCATAATATTGGGTCCTTTTACAACTAATTCTCCCATTCCTTCTTCATTTACATCTTCTACTTTTGCTTCTATATGAGGTAATGGTTTTCCAATAGATCCTACTCTGAAGTTTTCATTTGTTTCTACTCCTATAACTGGAGATGTTTCTGTTAATCCATATCCTTGGCATAAATTAATACCCCAATCTCTAAATGCTTGTTCTACTTCTTTATCTAATGCAGCTGCTCCACTGATAAATAATCTTACATTTCCTCCAAATATATTGTGAATATCTTTGAATATCTCCTTTTTTTCTTCCATAGATTTGTCTTTACATTTTTGTGTAAGTTCTTTTACTTGTTCAAGTTTTCCTTCTTTTTCAAGTGTTTTCATTATATTTTTATACATACTTTCATATATTGCTGGAACAAATGATGCAAATGTTGTTTTATATTCATTTAAATTTTCTACAATATGTCTAATACCATCACAGAAGGATCTTTCAGCTCCTATATATAGTGAATATAACATTCCAACTGTACATTCAAATACATGGTGTAATGGTAAGAAAGATAATATTCTATCACTTGAATTTATATCTAGTATAGATGCAAAATCCATTAAGTTTGATACTAAATTTTTATGAGAAAGTGCTACTACTTTTGATTTTGATGTTGTTCCTGAAGTAAATAACATTATATTCATTTCTTCTGGATTTATTTTTGCGTCTATAAATTCTCTGTTTCCTGCATTTACTAATTCTTTTCCTTTTTCTATTAATTCTTTTTCTGAGTAGATTCCTTCTTTATGTACATCTGAATCCATAGATATTAAATGTTTTAATTTATTTTTATCATTATATTTTATTTTTTCTATTGTTTCTTCGTATTTTCTAGAATAAAATATTGCTTCAACTTCTGACCTTTCTACTAATTCTTCTAATTCATTAGGTGGTAAAGATCTATCTAATGGAACTACTATTCCTGTACCACATACGATTGATAAATATGCAAGTTCCCATTCATATCTATTTTCTCCTATAACTGCGATTCTCTTGCCTTTTAATCCTAAACTAATTAATGCAGTTCCTAAATAGTTAATCATATCTCTTATTTCTTTATGTGTATATGTTTTATATTTTCCTTCTACAATTTTTATTTTGTATCCTGTTTTATCTCCATATAATTTTCCTGTTTTATTTAACATGTCTTTTAAATCTGTTACTTGTAAAATATTTTTTCCCATTTTTATTATTTCCCTTTCTTTTGAAATTGATTTAATTAAAAAAGAATTGAATAATTATTCTTCAATTCTTTTTTAATCTCTATTATATTAGTATATATCAAGAAAAATGTCAATTTAAATTCAAAATTTTATACAGTGTAGTCACAATTAATTTATTTTATTGCTACTAACAATTGATTATCTTCTACTACTCTTTCTTCATTATCATACACATATTTTGCTCCTGTGAAATATACTTTGTAATTTAAATTTTCTAATCTAGTTCTACTTAACCTTAAAAACTCGTCTGTTTCTTTTTCACTTAAATCTAATTTAATTCTTACTTCATAAAATGTAAAAGTTAAAAAATTAGGATTTTTATCAATTTTTTCATCTATAAATTCTGTAATAAACTGTAATGGCATAATATCACCTCACCTGTCAGTATATTATATCACACTAATTTCTTATTTGCAAATACTTTATCCATATATTCATCTGGATATCTTTTATCTAAGAAAGTTTCAAATCTAGTATCTGCTGGAATTCCATTAGCTCTTTCTTTTTGTCTTATTCCTGCCATTGTTGATAATGATACATTTAAAAACATTAAAAATGCAATGCAACATGCTACTATTTTTACACTATTTTTTTCTAATAATTCTTTAAATCTAGGTATTAATGGCTCTATAAATGTTGTATATAAAATTCCTGATACTCCCCAATACATACAATGTATTAGTGTTGTTCTTCCATTTATATTTAGAATCCAGTTAGAATAGTCCCATGAAACTGTTCCAAATATTTTTTCTTGTAAAAATGACAGTAAATATTCTATTAATCCACCCATTAGCATTGTTATTAAAAACACTTTTTTCTTATCACGCGTTTTGATAAATTTAAATGCTATGTAATATACTATTATGCCTATTCCATATACTGGTGTAAAAGGTCCATATAATAATCCTTGCCTAGATTCAAAATATCCTTTTTGCACTAAACATACTATCATTTCTACTACATATCCAATTATGCTACCAATCATAAAAATAAAAAATATCATTGCTAATTCTTTTACTACATTTTTCTTTTCCATATCCTACCCCTTTTATTTATGATATTATAACATATGTTCTCGCTTTCTTCAATCTAGTAATCTTACATTATTCTTACATTTTTGTAACTTTAACTAGATTCAATTTTTGTTTTTTCTCTATGTTATGATTTCATTATAGCAATGATATATTAATTATTTTTTTACAACTTATTAATCTTTTATTAATTTTTTATTCTAATAATTTTTATAGCTTCTGGTATACATTCAATTGTATCTGATGCTTTCATACTTATATCTGTATATTTTTCTTGTGCTATTTCTCCAGCTGTCCCTGCTAAATATGCACCAGCAGATACTGTTAATATATTTGGTTTATTATATCCCAAAATACCTACTAATATTCCTGATAATACATCCCCACTTCCTGCTGTTGCCATCCCAGGACATCCTTTTTCAACCAAATATGTATCTTCTCCATTTGTTACTATTGTTGTATGTCCTTTTAATAGAACAATTACATTGTATTCTTTTGCAAATTGCTTGGCATATTTTATTGGATTTACTTTTACTTCGTCTATTTTTACTTTACTTATTCTTTCAAATTCTTTTAAATGTGGTGTTATTATTATTTTTCCTTTATATTTTTTTAAGATATTTAAATCCATTTTTGATAAACAGTTTATTCCATCTGCATCTATAATTAATGGTATGTTATAATTTTCAATTATATATTTTAATATTTTTTCATTATCATTTCCTGATCCCCACCCCATACCTATTGCTAATGCTTTTAATTTACTCAATGTTTCTTTTATCTTATTCTCATCAAAAATCATATTTCCTTTTTCATCAGTATCAAAAGTAAACATGGTTTGTTCTAATAAATATGGTGCTACAAAGTTTTCAATACTTTTAGGTATTATCAATCTTACTATTCCACATCCTGCTCTTAATGCTGTTGCACTCATATTAGCAAGCTTTATTGCTCCAGAATAGTTTTCACATCCTCCAAGTATTCCTATATATCCAAAATCTCCTTTATTTGATTCTGGATTCCTAATTTTAAATATTTCTTTTATATCTGAATTTTCTATATTATATACATTTTCTTCTATTTTCTTCATTTATACTTATCCTTTCTGGATTTTAATATTTTAAAAATCATTCTCTTAATGAATTTTATCACATTAATATATTTAAAATCAATTTTTTTATAAAACTACTAGACATGTTTTTATTTTTTGTGATATTATATAGATTAACAAATGATAAATTATTTTTAGGAGGTTCATCAAAATGAAAAAAACAATTGGAAAAATTTTTATTTTTACTATAATACTATCAATTTTTATGCTTGTAGGAAATGTTAAAGCAATAGATTTAAATATATCAGGTAATTCTACTTCGAATTCTTCAACAACCAATGAAGTATCAAGCAACGGAACATCAAATAATACAAATACATCATCAAATACTAGTCAAAATACTTCACGAAATACTTCTTCAACTAATACTTCTAGCACAAACTCAACAAGAGTTAGTAATGTTAGTTCTTCATCAGACTCAGAGCTTGGTTTATCTGAAATTTTAAATATTTTATTGATTGTAATTGGTGTTCTTTTAGTTTTACTAGCAATAGCTATTTTAATTAAATTGAAAAAATAAAATTTAGAAATTATTAATTTATAAAATACCAAAATATTAATTAGAAATTTTTAATATTTTTGGTATTTTTTTGTTGTATAGGAAAATCAAGGATATAAAATTATGTATATTTTTTATGATTTTTTTAATACTAATAATAGACTTAAATGTTTTTTATTCTATATTTTTATAAGGAGGCACAAAATGTTAAAGAAATTAGTTTATATCGCTTTAATTACATTATCAATAATTTTAGTTAGTACTTTCTGCTTTGCTGCTGATAATTTAAAAGATATGGCAGGTGAAGCTACTAACGGAGCTCGAAATATTGTTGGTGGTGCTGAAAATGCCATAGAAAATGCTGCAAACGGTGTTGGAAACATGGTTCGTAGTGGTACTAATGCTGTTGAAAACGCTGGCAACAAAATGACTGAAGGTGTTCAAAATATGACAGGAAATTCAAATAGTTCTATCTCAACTTCTAATGATGGTTATACAGCAACAAGGACTTCAACAGGTGAAGCTACTTTTATGGGAATGGGTTCAACAGCTTGGACTTGGCTTATTATAGGTATCGCAGCAATAGCAATAGTAGCACTTGTATGGTATTACAGCATGCAGTTTACTAATAAAAATAATAATAATAAATATGAATAATTTTATATTTATATAGTATTTTCGGAGAAGCTTTCTCCGATTTTTTTCTTGCTGTTTTTATCTTTTCATGTTATACTATTTTATATTTAAGTAAATAATTCTATAATTTTAATTAATTTAAAATATATTTTGGGAGGCTTTACATGGAAAAAGAAAATAAATTAATTGCTAAAAATCCTAATGCATATCACAATTATAATATAACTGACAAGATAGAAGCTGGTATTGTTTTATTTGGTACTGAAATTAAATCTATCAGACAAGGAAAAGTTAATTTGAAAGATAGTTATGCAATAATAAAACATGGTGAAGTTTATGTTGTTGGAATGAATATTAGTCCTTATGAAAATGGAAATATTTTTAATAAAGATCCTTTAAGAGATAGAAAACTTTTATTGAATCGTTCTGAAATTAATAAACTTATTGGATTAACTAAACAAAAAGGTGTTAGCTTAGTTCCAATAAGTTTATATTTCAAAAAAAATATTGTCAAATTAGAGCTTGGTATAGGTAAAGGTAAAAAATTATATGACAAAAGACAAGATATAGCTAAAAGAGATGCTCAAAGACAAATTGCTATAAATTTAAAGAACTCTTTTCGTACATAGCTTTTAAAGTAAAAACTTTAAAAGCTTCATCTTTTTTATTATTTCTCTATATTTTATTACTAGATCCAAATACATCTATCATTTTGTGTTTTACTACTTCTTTTATTAAATCTCTTGCATTTCCTAAATATTTTCTTGGATCAAAAACATTTGGTTCTTCTGCAAATGTTTTTCTTATTCCTGCCGTCATAGCCAATCTCAAATCTGTATCAACATTTATTTTAGATACTCCTGATATACTTGCTTCATGTAATATTTCATCTGGCACTCCTTTTGCTCCTGGTATATCTGCTCCATATTTATTACATGTTTCAACTAATTCAGGTATAACTGTTGACGCTCCATGTAATACTATTGGTGTATTTGGTATTCTTTCTTTTATTTGCTTTAAAATGTCAAATCTTAGTTTAGCTTCTCCTTTGAATTTATATGCTCCATGACTTGTTCCTATTGCAATTGCTAATGAATCACATCCTGTTCTTTTTACAAATTCTTCTGCTTGAGCTGGATCTGTATACATAGCATCTGATACAGATACATTCACATCATCTTCAATTCCTGCTAATTTTCCAAGTTCAGCTTCAACTACTACTCCTTTACTATGTGCATAGTCAACTACTTGTTTTGTTAATTCTACATTTTTTTCAAAATCATATTTAGACCCATCAATCATTACTGATGTAAATCCATTGTCTATACACATTTTTGCAGTCTCGAAATCTGGTCCATGATCTAAGTGTATTGCAATTGGCACTTCTGGATGTTCTTCTACTGCTGCTTCTACCATTTTCATTAAATATCCTATTCTTGCATATTTAATAGCACTTGAAGAAGCTTGTAATATTACAGGTGATTTTGCTTCTGCTGCTGCATCTACGATTCCTTGTAATATTTCCATATCATTAATATTAAATGCTCCTATTGCAAAATTTTCTTTCATTGATTTTTCAAACATTTCTTTTGTTGTTACTAACATAATATTCCTCCATTCCGGCTTTTTACGCCTCAAATTTCATAAATAATTCTATTTCTAAATTACAAATATGTCAAGAAAAAACGGGAAGAAATTTTATTCCGGTTAATTTAAGTTGCGATTTCCGTTTTTATTTTTTGATTAATCACATAAAAAC
>ERZ1643246.4332-NODE-4332-length-11337-cov-4.003102_pt1 | contig 11337 bp, 7 predicted proteins | sample MGYA00579265_ERZ1643246 | MGnify/ENA primary metagenome ERZ1643246 (study PRJEB29033, sample SAMEA4952261) | chicken gut metagenome | biome: Broiler Chicken; feature: Gastrointestinal Tract; material: Caecum | place: Ireland | collected 2018 | study: Broiler...
AAGTCCATACAGTCGTGCCACCAAACCACAGTACTCCTCATAGCTCATCAAAGAGTTCAAAACGCCTACCAAGGCGTTTGCAGAAAGATGTTCTGGTAAATCGAGGGCTTTTATCAAAACCTTTCTCCTGGCAGTACTATCCACCCCTCCTGCCAAGCCATCCTGATAAAAGTCCACTTTTGTAATCTTTCTTCCTCCCCGCTCCTGCTGCGAAAATACGCCCGCCTTTTCAAATGCCTGAAGTAGTATCTCCGGGGAAATCCCCTCTACGCCGAGTTTCCCCTCCTTGGAAGGTCTCTCCTTGCGGCGTTCTTTGCCAAAAATATCCGGAATATAGACATGGATCACCTTTCCTGTATTCCCAACTACATTTTTAATATAGCTGCGGATTCGAAAACCGGCTACATCGCTGTCTGTCAGAACAATTATCCCATCCCGTTGCGCCAGTCGTCTGAGCAAATCCGTCTTTTCCCTATCCTGAAACAACTGGAATCCGCCCGTCTCCAGGATATTAGCGTCCAAAATGGACTGGAGTTTAATTTTATCATATTTCCCCTCTACAACAACGGTCTGATTTAGATGAATCATCTTGCCGTCCTCCCAGCTGCATGGAGCATCATGATTTTCACAAGGGCCTCTTCAATTATAGTCCGGGGGGGAGTACGGGAACTTTTCAGCGCAAGGTCTGCTTCTGATAATATCCGGATACAGCCACGTGCAAAGGGGACATGATACCGACGCGCATCCCGTTGTGCGTTTTTTATTCTAAATTCTCTGCCCCGATAATTGTAATATTTGGCGAGTTCTGTGCAAGGGATCCCGTCCTGAATAAACACTGCGGCCCGGTACAAATCCACAAAGCTAGAAGAAAGGGCCGCCAAAAGATTCACCGGCTGTTCCCGCATATAAAACAGAGCGTCCACCTTTTGCAATGCGGTTTTTAAATCCTGCCGCAGCAGTGCGCGTGCAATATCAAATACGCTTGATTCCACGACTTCGCTGGTAACTGCTTGGACATCTTGGGCCGTAATTTCCTCTCCAGGCGCAAAAGCGCAAAGTTTTTCCATCTCATTTTTCAGCTTTGCCATATCATCGGAACATCGGGCAATCATCTCCTGTGCAACTTTGGAGGAGATTGTTTTTCCATGACCCTTTGCAAAACTCTGTAAAAATTTAACAAGCTGTGCGCCCTCCCGGCGATCAAATACTGCAACCACGCCCTGTTTTTCTACCAACGATTTGAAATTTTTCCATTTCGTACTCTTTTTCATATCCGGAACGAACCCGGTAATGGAAAAAATCAGCAGGGTCTGGGGAGGAAAATCGGAAAACAACTCTTTGAGTTTTTTACTATCTGCCGCAGACAGGCTATCGGCGGCAAAGTCATTGACCAAAATGCAACGCACCGGAGCAAATACGGGCAAAGACTCGGCTGCACTGGCAAGTTCATCTATCTGTAGATTTTTTCCCTCAAACTCATGAAAATTAAAGGCACGTGCAGATGGTTCCACACTCAACTCCACCATACGTTTGGCATAGGACTGCACCAAATAGGGTTCTTCCCCATACAACAGGTATATCCCGGATAAGGGCGCCTGTTTCATATGTTTTGCAAACGCACTTTCCTGTGAAATCACCATGTTATCCACGCTCCTTTCTCTGTTTTATCTCCCCGCCGTCCTTATAGCTGAGGACAATTCCTTCTGTACTGGGGAAAGATTCATATCCACAAAGATCTTCCTCCCCGCTTTCCAACAAATCGCCATAGGTCTTATCCCCTGAACCTAGCAAAATCCGCCTGGAATCATACCCAGGTAATGCATTGACCTTTGCATTTTGGCTAAATGCAATGACATCCACGTGCTCCTCTTTGGAAAAGGACGCCTCTCCGTTGATGATGCTAATCTTCTTCCCGCCAATTGTCACATCAATACGCGAACTTTCCTCTTTCGCGTCCACGGAAATTTGCATATCTTTCCACAGTGAAAGGTTCATCGTGTGAAAAGAATAGATTTCCCCAGCTGTGCGATCCCGATAAAGTGCCTCATTGCCAACGACCACACTGGCCTCCATCTCATCCAAAAGCCGGTTTGCTGCACGAACAGCACTGGAATTATCCCGTGGTAAAATCAGAACATCCACCGTATCAATCCCCATGGATTTCAGGTAACTGGCCGTGGTAGACGCCTGGTAACTTCCGCTTCCGGCCCCTATAATCACAGCATGCCCATTTTGCACCACTGCAAGATTGGAGGGATTTCTCGAATCCAGTGCAACTACTTGAACCACATCCCGCATCAGAAACTGGTAGGAGAGGAGCCCTGTACACAGTACACAGATGCTGAGCAACCCCGCATGGAGATAAAGCCTTTTCTTTTTTCGGAAGAAAAAGGCCACGGCAAACAGCCCAAGTGTTCCAAAATACCAAAAATACAAATACTGTGCATCCGCTGCAGGATATACATAGGGGATTTCCGACAAAAGATGGGAAACCTGCCCCATACACGTACCGGCCAGATTTAAAAAGAAACTTGCCATAGGAACCAAAAAGGACAAAACTGGAACCAGGGAAAATAGACAGAATGCAAAACCCGCGGCCAGTTCTACCACCACCAATGGGGACAAAAACAGGTTTGCCAGAGGTGCTATTAACGATATCCTCCCATAGCTCATCGCAATCAGAGGAAAGGTCAAAAAAGTAATCAGGATACTGGCAAGGATACCGTCCACTACCTTAATAAGCAATCTTGCTGAAAACCCATGGGCGTGAAGATATTCCCGAACCTTTTTGTGACATTTTAACTGATAAAACAGGATACCAAAAGTTGCGACAACAGAGAGCTGGAACGAAAGATCCATTGCTGCGCCTGGGGAAAAGAACAAAATCAGGAAAACAGCAAGCCCCAGTGAATTGATGGAATCCGCCTGCTTATCAAACATGCGTACCCCAAAACAGACAACCGCCATGATGGCTGCACGTACTGCTGAAAAAGGACAGCCAACCAACAGGCAATATGCCGGAGCGCCTATCACACAGAAAAGATTACGCGCCGTATATCCAATCGGCAGCTTACGCGCAAGTAGGTAGAGGATTGCACACATCAGCATAATATGGGTACCGGAGATGGAAAGTATGTGGATAACGCCGCTTGCCTTAAAATCTGCGTCCATCTCCCCGGAAACCATGCTGCGGTCACCAAGCAACATCGCGGAAGCCAGTGCGCCATTTTCCCCACTCAGGCCGGTACTCATTGCAGCGGAAAGGCTACTCTGTAATGAGGCAAAAAACGCCCGAATTCCCTTGTGATCCGGCTTACTCACCGTACATTCCGAAACCTGCCTTGCTGCCACAAAAAGATTTCTTGCCCTGTTGTAATTGACCGCATCAAAAGTCACCGTATTTTCGATTGCCTCAAATTCCACGTCACATTCCACGAAATCATACAACTCCGCGTCCACCGATCCGGTACTGTAAAACTTCAGCACAAAATCCTGCGGAGCATCTGGAAAACTGCACTGGGTTACATGAATTTCAGAAATCCTGGTTCCATCTGTTCTATCAGAGGAAAACCGGGTGATTTCCCCTTGAATATGTGCGGTATGCCCTGCCAGAGCGCTGACTGGCTCCACTTGCCCTGTCTGAAAAAACCAATATCCGCCAAAGGCGACTGCTGCGCTTAAAAATCCCGCTGTCAGGGCCGCCATCCCTCGGTTTGCACGAAAAAACAAGCATAAAGCCCCAAAAATCAGGCAGACAAGTCCTAATAGGAGCGCCGCCCTTCCCGCAAAAGTAAAAGCGAGAACCAGGGCGGACAGATAAGAAAATCCGATAACGGCAAACGGCCGTTTCACTCCCGATCCCCCCTCTTTCTGCATCTAGCAGAGTGTTTCTGTCATATCCTTTCCTCCCAGGACATGGAAATGCAGGTGTTTGACCGTTTGACCCGCACGTTCCCCGCAGTTAGTGATAACCCGGTACTGTCCGTCTTCACTCAGCTCTTTTCCGAGCTTTGCAATCACTTCAAAAATATGTGCAACCACGGCGCTATTTTTTTCATTCACTCCCGCTGCGCTCTCAATATGTTCTTTGGGAATGACAAGGAAATGCAGCGGAGCCTGCGGGTTGATATCATAAAATGCAAACACCGTTTCATCTTCATATATTTTCTTGGAAGGGATTTCTCCTGCTAAAATTTTACAAAAAATGCAATCCATAAAAACATTCCTTTCTGCAATCACTGCTGTTGGTTCCACCTAAAAACAAAATGGTACAATAGGCCACTTCCATGGCCTATTGTACCATTTTTTCTAATGGATGACCACCGTTTGCGGCTATTTCTTTATCATTGTGCGGATGATTTCCGGCGCTTTTGCAAGGGCTTCATCTAGCTTAAAGATATCCCCTATTCCCGCCATAGCACTGTCCGGCCGGCCGCCTCCCTTTCCACCGGCAAGCGCCGCAATCTGTTTGACCAGGTTGCCGGCATGCAGGCCTTTTGCCACAGCATTTTTTCCACAAACGGCAAGCAGCGTGCCCTTGCCATCCTCAATGGCAGAAAGCAGTGCCACGGCATTGGGGGCGCGGTCCTTCACCTTATCTCCCATAGTGCGCAGGGCGTCTTTGGTGGTTCCGCCAAATCCAGCTACAACACAGGTAATTCCTTCAATATCCTGTGCATTTTCAAACAGACCATCCACCTTACTGTCAGCAATCTTCTGGTTGAGCACTTCAATTTCTTTTTCTTTCGCCTTGAGTTCTATAGACAAAGCCTCGACCTTTGCAGGAATTTCCTCCACATTGGAGAGTTTGAGCTTGGAGGCAATCTCATGGATCTCCTGTTCCCGATGCGCCAGTTGTTCCAGTACACCGTAACCGGTAACCGCTTCAATTCTGCGTACACCCGCTGCAACAGAGGATTCTGACAAAATCTTGAACAAACCGATTTTTGCGGTATTGTCAATGTGCGTACCCCCGCAGAACTCCACAGAAAAGCCTGGTATATCGACTACGCGGACAATATCCCCGTATTTTTCCCCAAACAGGGCCATTGCGCCGATTTTTTTCGCCTCTTCAATCGGCATTTCTTTTGTAACCACATCAATTCCCTTTAAAATGACCTCGTTGACTTTCCGCTCCACTTTTTCAATTTCTTCTGGAGTCATGGCAGAGAAATGGGAAAAGTCAAAACGCATCCGCTGATCGTCAACATAGGAGCCTGCCTGATGGACATGATCCCCTAACACCTGGCGCAGTGCCGCCTGTATCAGATGTGCGCTGGTATGGTTGCGGCGGATTGCCTGACGGCGGTCATAATCATATACTGCCGTAACAACATCGCCTTCCGCAACACTTCCGTTGACGACACGTCCCAGATGAACAACCGCTCCATTGACTTTTTTACAGTCATAGACATCGATGACGCAGCTGTTATTTTTGAGCAGGCCGGTATCGGATACCTGGCCTCCGCTCTCAGTATAAAAGACCGTCTTATCAAGGACAACGCCGATTTCGTCACCCTCTGAAGCGGTGACAATCTTTTCCCCATCATGCAGCATGCACAGGATTTTTCCTTCGCATTCCGTTTCACTGTACCCCAAAAATTCACTGGTAATCCCAGAAAGGAGATCTTCGGTTTCATTACTCCAGCTGACAATCCCGTTTTGCAGGCGGGCGGTACGGGCACGGACGCGCTGCTCTTCCATCAGCTTTGTAAATTCTTCCTCATCCACTGTAATCCCACGTTCTGCAATGATCTCCTTGGTCAAATCAATTGGGAATCCAAAGGTATCGTACAGGCGGAACGCCTCAGCACCCGGAAGCATAGGGATTACGCCATCTTCCATATGGCTGTCAATTTTATCAATCAGATTGCTAAGCATTTCCATGCCCTGATCAATGGTTTTGGCAAAGCGTTCTTCTTCCAGTTTGACAACTTTCTTGATATAGTCCGCTTTTTCTGCAAGTTCCGGATAGGCAACATGGTTTTCCTGAACCACTGTATCAACAACTTCATATAAAAACGGATGGTTAATCCCAAGAAGCCGGCCATGGCGCGCCGCCCTCCTTAAAAGCCTTCTCAGGACATAGCCGCGTCCCTCATTGGTCGGGGAAACGCCGTCCGCTACCATAAAGACCGTGCTGCGGATATGATCCGTGATAACACGCAGGGAAATATCGTCCTTTTCATTCTCCCCATAGTGTTTACCGGCAATCCGGCTGATATGTTTCATAATATTTTGGATGGTATCCACTTCAAAAAGATTATTGACCCCCTGCATAACACAGGCAAGGCGCTCAAGACCCATGCCGGTATCAATATTTGGGTGCTCCAGCGGAGTATAATTGCCCTTTCCATCGGAATCAAACTGAGAAAACACCAGATTCCAAACCTCGACATAGCGATCGCATTCACAGCCAACACCACAGTCCGGTTTTCCACAGCCGTATTCTTCGCCGCGGTCAAAGTGGATTTCCGAGCACGGACCACAAGGACCGGAACCATGTTCCCAGAAGTTATCCTCTTTTCCCATGCGAACAACGCGTTCCGGTGCAACGCCAATCTCCTTTGTCCAAATGTCAAAAGCCTCATCGTCGTCCAAATAAATAGTAACCCAAAGTCTGTCCACTGGGATTTCCAGCACTTCAGTAAAAAATTCCCAAGCCCAGCGGATCGCCTCATGTTTGAAATAATCCCCAAAGGAGAAGTTCCCAAGCATTTCAAAAAAGGTGCCGTGGCGCGCCGTCTTTCCAACATTTTCAATATCCGGAGTTCGGATACATTTCTGGCAGGTCGTCACTCGGGTATTCGGCGGGGTTTCCTGTCCAAGGAAAAATTTTTTCATCGGCGCCATTCCGGAGTTGATAAGCAGCAGGCTCTTATCCCCATGTGGAACCAGGGAAAAGCTTGGCAGGCGAGTATGATTTTTGCTTTCAAAAAAACTCAGGAATTTTTCGCGCAGTTCATTTAATCCAGTCCATTCCATTTGGTTTCATCCCTTCTATTTACAATCATTGAAAACCATATTCAGGGTGCTCTGTACGCAAAAAAAGCTTTCTTCCCATTTACATGGGACGAAAGCTTTCGTTTCCGCCGTACCACCCAACTTGCATCCCCATAACCGGGATACCCACTTGCCTCCCCTTAACGCGGGGGATCGCCGCAGTTTTTTACTGCGGTGCTCCAGGGCAGCACCGTCTTGCCTCACAACAAAAGCCTTTCAGCGGATGACCTTCTCTCTATCGATGTGAAATTGCAAGAGGATTCCCTTTCTCAGCATCTAAACCATATGCTATTGATTATAGCGGTTTTATGCATTTTGTCAACGGATTTTAACTCAAATGGGGTCTTTTTCCCGCTTTTACGCCCTTTTGCACGCAAGTACCGGCACAAACCGGGTCATTTTCCGTCATTTTGCTCATGAATTTTATCTGGATTCATATAATAGTAAAGATTGTCCGCAATTTCCTTAAAAATGGGAGCTGCAATATAGCTTCCCTCTCCTCCCCCTTCTTTGAGAACAACAACCGTATACTTTGGGGTTTCCTCTGGAAAAAATCCTGCAAACCATGCATGGACAATTTCCTCGCCGTTTTCATCGTAAATTCCTGTCTGTGTAGAAGCGGTTTTTCCACCAGCTCCCATATTTTCCGGCTTTGCATAGATACCTGTTCCGTTTGAAACAACGGATTCCATAAACCCTCGAATGGTATCCGCCGTTTCTTTGCTGATGATTCTAGTCGGTTCGCCCATGGTTTCATTCGACACCGTATTCCCCTGTGCATCCACCAGTTTTTCTACCAGAGAGGGAAAGACCAAATTTCCTCCATTTGCAAAAACAGAGATCATTTTTGCCACCTGTACCGGAGTGGCAAGCAGGCTTCCTTGTCCAAAACAGAGATTTGCAAAATCAGCATCCGATTGTATTTGTGCCGGCTTTGGGAGATTCCCTTCCTCGCTGGTAATGCCGGGAGCCAGGGTATCAGCACGGGAAAAACCAAAATCAAAAGCGGTTTTATACAATTTTTCTTTTCCTAAAAGAGATCCCAAATGGATAAAATATGGGTTACAGGAAACTTTGAGTGCTCTTTCCAAATCCAACCAATTGTGTCCTCCCCGCTCGTGGCAGTGGAAAACCTGTCCATTCACATCCACAGCACCTGTGCATTGGTAGATGGTATTGGGGGATATCCCATTTTCCAATGCGCTTGCCGTAAGACACAGTTTAAAAGTGGAACCGACTGGATAAGCACAGAGAGCCCGGTTAATCAGTGGAGAGGCCTCCTGCTCCATTGCCCCCTCGATGTTGTCGTTATAATACCCGGGCGAGCTGACCATTGCACGGATTTTTCCCGTATCTGATTCCATCACCACAATGGCCCCCTTTCCAAGATTCTGGTTCCAGGCGGCCTGTTCGCAAATCATCTGGATATAGCGGTCAATCGTTAAAACAACCCCTGCTCCCCGTTGCTCCTCTTCCAGTAAAATCTGGGGAGATTCTGCATCCAGCACATTCCCTCTTGCATCCACTGTATAGCGGACACTGGCAGAATATCCTGTCTGGTTCAGGTAGTCGTTATACGCCTTTTCAATCCCGGCCATCCCATTGATTCCGCCTGCATCCAAGTATCCAATGACATGTTCTGCCAGTTGAAATTTCCCATACCGGTTCGTTCCCTTGAGCACCTGAATCTGTGGACAAAAGAGATTGGCGGAAGGCACCTCTATTACAAAGGGCATTCTGGATGAAATTTTTTCCAAAATACTCTGCCGCTTGTTTTCTCCAAGCATGGAAATCAAAGCTTCGGCACTTTCCTCGCTTGGCGCAACGCAGGCAAGATAACGCTGTTCGGTATCTACCAAAGGCTCTCCATTGCAGTCATAGATCATCCCTCTGGAATGAGCGACCTCAATGGTCTGGGAACTCTGTGCCTGTGCGGCGCTTTTGAGCATATCACTTTGTCCGATCACATAAATACGCATTAACACAATACTAAAGCAGAAAATAAACAGGCCAAACAGCGCGGCCATCCTTTTTTTCATTTTCTTCACTGACATTCCTCCCATCACAGGGTTAGTGTGGGAAAAACGGGAACGGATATTCAGTGAAAGCAAATGGCCGTTTATTCTTCGTCCGTTGTTTTCTTAATTTTTTTATAAAAACAATTTACATTTTTGTAAATATAATATATAATATGTCTATAACATATTATACAAAAAGAAGATGATTCCCATGAAAATGTAAATTGTATCTAAAAATTACAGCAATTGTATTTTTCAGGAATAATAAAAAAGGGGTATGAATATGAAAAAATTACAATGCTTTTTTGTCAGCATCTGTTTCGTTGTTTCTTTCGTAATCGGTTCTATTCCCGTCATGGCAGCAGAAACCATATATGACGGCGAAGGAAACCTGATGACACAAGAAGAGATTCAAAGTGCAGAAGAAGCGGTTGCTCTTGGAAAGCAGATTATGGAATCTGGAATTCAGACACGCGTTGGATACAATTTTAATATTCCCTTACTTAGGCAAGATGATTCCAGATGGGCAAATACTGTTATGGCATGCGGTCATTCCGGGCATACCTTTGGCGCTGTAGGATGTGCAATGACTTCTTATGCCATGATTTTCCGCTATTTTGGACATAATGTAACACCTGTCGATGTAGCGCGTGTATCCCAAAATAATGGAGGCCCCTGCTGCAATTTTAGCTCTCTTCCGCTCTGTCAGGCATATGGACACAGCAGGGAAAACTCCCCTGGTTCCTATTCTCAGGCTCAAATCCAACAGTGGATCGTAGGAAGATTTGCACAGGGAAAACCTTGTATTGTAAAATTGAGAAAAGGATCAAATACTCATTTCGTCGTTGCCAGGGCTTATTATGAACATCCAAATGGGGCAACCGGGATTTATATCCACGATCCAGAATCGAATATCAACTACTCTACGCTTGCCCAGTACCTAAACAACGGCTGGTCCATTGACTTTGCTACCGCAATCATCCGATAACAAAGAGTGATTTTGAAAGGAGGAAACAGGGTATGAAGAAAGTTTTATTGTCCTGTATCCTGCTTGCCAGCTGCCTTGCCCTTTTCGCCTGTGCTTCTCAGCAAGTTCCATCTCCCTCCTCGTCTGCCCTTTCGAAGAATAGCGATTCGTCCTCTTCCTCTAGCAGCGAACAAGCCTCCCGGGACGCCTGGGAGGCGCCTTCCACAGTGGGATATACCTATATCTGGGATGATATGCTGAAAAATATCTATGCCCCCAGCGAGGCCTATCCCATGGGGGATCCCCAGCCCGGAGGGGAACCAATCCATATAGAACCACGGGTAGAACGGGAAGGCAATATGGATATTATCCAATTTGGCGGCGACGTCATGGGATACAAGGTAGCTTGTGTGCAGGCAACTGCAAAAGAGGAATGGGAAAGCGATGGGTTCCTCTATTCCACGGATAAAAAAGACTATACCAGGGAGGAGTTAGCGCCCTATCTCATCCGGGAGGATGAGGACTATGTCCTGCTGGACATCACAGAATTAGTTCTGGGTTCTCCGTTTGAAGAATACTTAAAACAAAAGGCCGAAGAGAACGGTACGCCGGAAATCATGTACTCCTGGGTGCTGGAACCTGCCGCGCACTTAAAAGAACATCTGTCTGACATTCTTGTCAAAAAATAACCTCCTTTCGCCGTCCATGTCTTGTGGGATATGGGCGGCGAATTTTATCCCGAGCCCTCCTTCCGGTAGTTTACAGCTTATGAAGCTCCCAGCAGTAAGCAAAAATGCCCTCACCGAAAGGATGAGGGCGTTTCTCTTTGCAGGAATCCGCCGTCTGTCGGGTGCACGCCGAATCAGTTTTCAGCACTTGTCTGACAGAGGAATTTCTTCTTTTTCCATATTGTAAAAGAACCGGTTTTCCCCAAAAAGAAAATCCCCAGTGGAAATCCACTGGGGACAATTTTCATTTATTTCCTGCCAATATCCGTGCGGAAATGTTTATCCGTAAACTGGATTTTTTCAGCACCTTGATAGGCAGTGTGCAACGCCTGTTCCAGTGTAGGAGCTGTTGCCGTAACGCCAAGGACGCGCCCACCGCCGGTGACCAGCTTGCCGTCCACAGATTTTGTACCGGCATGGTAAACGGTAACGCCAAAGTCTTTCTCCGCGGATTCAATGCCCGTGATCTCATATCCGGTCTGGTATTTTTTCGGATATCCGCCGGAGGCAAGAACCACACAGGCCGCCGTTTCCGTTTTATTGGAGAATGGAACTTCAGAAAGCGTGCCGTCAATCGTAGCTTCCATGATATCTACCAAATCTCCATCCAACAGGGGGAGTA
>ERZ1643246.4333-NODE-4333-length-11334-cov-45.045217_pt1 | contig 11334 bp, 7 predicted proteins | sample MGYA00579265_ERZ1643246 | MGnify/ENA primary metagenome ERZ1643246 (study PRJEB29033, sample SAMEA4952261) | chicken gut metagenome | biome: Broiler Chicken; feature: Gastrointestinal Tract; material: Caecum | place: Ireland | collected 2018 | study: Broiler...
CACCCCATTTGTTATTCAGTATATCATACTGTCTAACAAATGGGGTGCAGTTCAGTTTGATGGCAACTGCCTGTTTTAGAATGTATCGAGCAAAGAAAGGAAGCCTTTCATGGATTGCCATGTTGCTGGCGGTATTGCAGAGGGGTGGAACGATAAGCCGCTGCAAACTTTCGGTAGAAATAAGAGCAGTTTGTGCAGCCGACTTTGTCGATAATATCCAGAACGCTTTCGTCGGAGTTTACCAGCAGCAATGCAGCCTGCGTCAGCTGCTGCATCAGTTTCAGATCCCGAAAAGTCTTGCCTGTGCGCTGTTTCAAGAGATTTCCAAGATAATTGGAATTGTAACCAAAATACCGGGCGGTACTTTGCAATGTGCAAGTCTTGTAATTCTGTTCAATATACTTCAGAATCAGAAGTACGTTGCTTTTCTCTGGCAAGCGGAATTCATCGCTGTGGCACAGAGTGTTGATCAACTCAGTGAAAATAGCGGACACATAAATAGGAATCAGTTCCTGAGCACAGACGCTGGGGGAAAAATATTCGCACAGCAGAAACTGCACCAGCGGGTGGATTTTGCAGTTGTTTTGGGTATGAAAGATCAGGTGACGGTCATGGGCCCGATTCTGGGAGATCACGTCCAGCAAAAAGGAACTTACAATACCGTGGGAAGAAAGTCGGCTCAAAAACATTGTGTTGAAAAAGGCTTTGCGGAAAACAATGTTGATGACGATATCCTCTTTGTTTTTGTAGCTTACGGCACTGTGCCGCACGTTAGAGTCCAGGATACACAAATCTCCCTGCTGCATCACCACCGGCTGCCCGTTGATCACGAAGGTACAGCTTCCGCGATAGATGTAATTCAGTTCCATATCTTTGTGGAAATGGGCGGGGATGGTGGTGTAACGGCTCTCCTTGACAATGGCAATGTTTTGGGAGAGCAGGGTGTTTTTGAAATCAAAGAAATAGACCTTTTCACCTTCATATTCCCGCAGCGGAATGTTTTGATAAGCGGGGCTCAGGACCCCGGGGTGTTCCAGGTGCCACAGCTCACTTTCGGTATCGGCAAGCAAAAAGGTTTCCAGCTGTTCCGGCGTCATAGACAGACCTCCGAACCTGTAAATATGATAATAAATTGGTGAAAAGATGACATTATCATCTGTTTGTTCCCATTCTATAATGAGGATAACGGATCCGTCAAGTACTATCGGCAAAGAAACACAAAGGAGGCCTATGCGTGAAACAGGGATTTGAGGAAGGTTTTCTGTGGGGCGGTGCAATCTCCTGCTCCCAGGCAGAAGGCGGCTTTCGGGACGGGGGCAAAGGAGTATCCACCCAGGATCTGCGGTATTTGGATCCCAGCTGGGATCGGGAACAGGTAGAGGCCAAACACCACGGCAGTCCCTTCTCTACACAGGAGTTTGAACAGGCACTGCAGGATATGGACACTACCTACTACCCCAACCGCCGCGGCATCGATTTTTACCATCACTACAAAGAGGACATCGCTCTGTTTGCTGAGATGGGTATGAAGATCTTCCGCACATCCATCTGTTGGAGCCGCATCTTTCCCAATGGCGACGATGCGCAGCCCAATGCTCAGGGAATCGCGTACTATCGCAGCATGTTCGAGGAATGCAAGAAGTACGGCATCAAGATTTTTGCCACTATGCTGCATTACGATATCCCGGTTCAGCTGGTGTTGAAGTACGGCGGCTGGAAAAGCCGAAAAACGATCGACTTTTATCTGCGGTATGCCAAGGTTCTGTTTGAGGAATACGGGGACTTGGTGGATTTCTGGCTGCCCTTCAACGAGTTCAATGCAGGACGCTTTGCGCCGTGGGACGGAGTCTGTCTGATCCCCGATCAGGAGGAAAACCTCAATCAGGCGGTTTTCCAATGCCTGCATCACCAGTTTCTGGCCAGCGCGCGGGCTGTTGCCCTGTGCCACCAGATGCTGCCAGGGGCAAAAATTGGTGGTATGATCGCCCGGTTCACCACCTACCCGGCCACCTGCAAGCCGCAGGATGCTCTGCAGGCTCTGCAGGATGATCAGTATGCCAACTGGTTCTATACCGACATTATGGCACGGGGACGCTATCCCGCCTACATGGACCGGTACTTTGACCGCTTCCACATCTGCATTGAAAAAGAACCAGGTGATGACGAGATTCTGCGCAACGGCACGGTGGATTTTCTGTCTTTTTCCTACTATTTCTCCCAGGTGTCCACCAGCGACCAGGGCTGGGAGAAAACTGCCGGCAACCTGATCATGGCCAACAAGAACCCCTATCTGGAAACCAGCGAATGGGGCTGGCAGATGGATCCCATCGGGCTGCGGGTCACGCTGAACCAGATGTACGACCGATACGGCCTGCCTCTGTTTGTGGCAGAAAATGGCCTGGGGACCACCGATATTTTGCAGCAGGATGGCACGGTACACGACGCCTACAGAATCGACTACCTGCGCTCTCACATCGAGCAGATGAAGCAAGCAGTCATTGACGGCGTGGAATTGATTGGCTACACCATGTGGGGAATCATTGATGTGGTGTCCTGTGGACCGCTGACCATGGATAAACGGTATGGCGTGATCTATGTGGATCTGGACAACGGCGGAAAAGGCAGCGGAAAGCGGTACCGCAAAGACAGCTTCTACTGGTATAAAAAATGCATTGCCTCCAATGGAGAAGATCTTGAATAATTCTGTCATGTAAGGAGGATTCAGAAATGGATAACCGCAAAGTTGCACAACAGGTGATCGAACACCTGGGTGGAAAAGAAAACATCACCAACGCGCTGCATTGTGTCACGAGGCTGCGCTTTAATGTAAAAGAGGATGCCAAGGTAAATGGGGCGGCCATTGAAGCCATTGACGGCGTCATGGGGATGCAGATCAAGAATGGCCAGTATCAGATCATCATCGGTCCTATGGTGGCGGATGTGTTTCTGGAAGTGGAGGACCTGCTGGGACACAGCGGTTCCGAAGCGCCCAAGACCCGGATGGGCAATGTGTTGGATATCATTACAGGCATCTTCTCTGCCATTCTGCCCGCACTGGTAGCAGGCGGTATGCTCAAGGGCATTCTGGCTATGCTGGAGGCCATGGTGATGTCCTCCGGCGGAGGAACCTGGACAGTATTCAGCGTCATCTCTGATGTTCCGTTCTATTTTCTGCCATTCCTGCTGGCTGTGTCCGCCGCAAGAAAATTCAAGGTCAACGAGTATCTGGGACTTTGCGTAGCGGGTGCACTAATGTATCCCACCTTTGTGGATGCGGTTGGTGCGGCGGAAAACCCTTTCTCTTTCTTGGGAATCACCATTCCGGTATTCAGCTACGCAAGTTCGGTATTTCCGGTAGTGCTGGGTGTTGGCCTGCTGGCCATTGTATACCACTTTGTGGATCGCTTTATTCCCGATGTTCTCAAAATGGTCGTTGTGCCCATGGTATCTCTTGTGGTAACCATTCCCGTCACCTACCTGGTGCTGGCCCCTCTGGGCAACTACGGTGGTCTGGCGCTGGCAAACGGCATCGTCTGGCTTTTCTCTGCACTGGGACCGGTAGCCGGCTTCCTGCTGGGCTTCTTTATGCCGCTCATTGTGCTGTGTGGTATGCACCAATCTACTTCTCCAATTCAGATCTCCAATATTGCCACCTTGGGGTATGATTATCTTCTGCCCGTTTCTTTCTGCCACAATATGGCAGAATCCGGTGCCGCCATGGGCGCTGCACTGCGAATGAAAGATTCCAAAATGCGTGCTGCTGCTATGAGTACCAGTTTTTCGGCATTTCTCGGTATTTCCGAGCCGGCACTGTTCACGGTGCAGGTGGTGAATCGAACCCCGTTGATCGCAGCCATGATCGGCAACGGTGTGGGCGGTGCCTTGACTGTGATCCTGGGGGTGAAGTGCTTCGGCTTTGTGATGCCCGGTATTACGTCGCTGCCTGTATATGCAGGTAGTGATGGTACTCTGACAAACCTTCTGTTGATGGTAGTTTGCATCCTGGTCAGCTGGGCTGTCAGCTGTGTGGTCAGTTTTGTGCTGGGTGGGCATATCGCCAGAAAGAACAAATCCTGAATAAAACAATGTGCCCCAAGCAGAGCAAAATGTTGCTCCGCTTGGGGCATTTTATGTATTTTCATAGCCTCATCACCTTTCCCAGCTTTTCCTGTGCCTCTCGCTTGGTTTTATCAAAGGCGTGGGCATAGATATCCAGTGTGGTACTGGGCTGGGAGTGACCAAGCAGTCCTGCCACGGTGCGGACATCCACGCCCTGGGCAATGAGCAGGCTGGCGTTGGTATGGCGCAGGCTGTGGACAGATAAGTTCTGAGGCAACCCATTTTCCTTAAGGATTTTCTTGAAGCGGAAGGTAAAGGTCGTGGGTACCATGGGATCGCCGCTCGGCTGCCGGAAAAGGTAATCTTCCTCCGTCAGGGCCTGCCCTTCTGCCTGTTCCATCTGCCAGGTACATTCCTGCTTCCACGCTTTCAACAGCTTGCACATCTCTTTGCTGATGTACACTCTCCGGTTGCCGCTTGCGGTTTTCGGCTCCTTGGTAAAGATCTTTTGTCCGCTGAGTTTGACCACCGTCCTCTGCACATGGATGGCCCGGTGCCTCCAGTCAATGTCAGACCAGCGCAGTCCGCAGGCTTCACCCCGGCGCATCCCGGTGGCCAGTACCAGCTTGAAGTACACCTCATATTTCATGCTTTGTGTTTCCAGAGCGGCGATGAGGCGTTGCACCGTTTCCTCGTCGGCCACCGGGCGCTCTTTACGCACGCCTTTTGGCTTGTACACCCGCCAGGCCGGGTTATGGGTCAGATAACCTTCCTCCACGGCACCGGACAAGATGCTGCACAGTGTGTTGTGCAGTCCCTCCACTGACCGTTCTGAGAGCGGCTGTCCGTCCGTCAGTTTAGGCTCCGAACGCATGGCTTCGTAGAAGGCACGGATGGTTTCCTTGCGCAGATTGGTCAGTTTGTAATGTCCCAGTGCTGGCAGGATGCGCCGGATATCCTGTTGGTCACGGGAATAGGTGCTGGCTGCCAGCTTGCCTGGGGCGATATCCCGCAGCCAGTGTTCTGTATACGCTGCCAGCGTCATGGCATGGTTCACCGGCTGCGGGTCGTGCCGCACTTCCCGCTCGAACAGAACAGCCTGTTCGTTCAGCCATTTTTTGCACTGGCCGGGTGTGAGATCTTTCGGTGGATGTACTGTTTTCTGTGCGGCTTTCAGTCGGTTCCCTTCGTAATCGTAGCCGCGGGATACCACGATGAGATAACTGTTTTGCCCTCGTTTTCGGATGCTTGCCATTTTGACCACTCCTTTGTGTGTATTGACACAAAGGATACCAACCTCTGCGATACAAAGCTATCACCAAACCCAACGAAGAACGGCCACGATACTTGTGTAAACCTGGCAAAACACCGAGAGTTTGCAAACATAACTAATAGTGAGGATTCTCTCAAAAGGGAAAATCCTCACTGTGGGTGTGCCGGACAAACAAAAACCCCGGGCTCATTGCCCGGGGAATGTTAGTCCTGCAAAGTGTCGCAGTATTCTTCCTCTGCCGGTGCCAGCAGAGAATCAAACAACCCGGCAGCCTCCTCTTTGCAGATATCCTGCGGATGGCAGTAGGTTCGTTCCAGAAAGGCGGTATCTGCGTGTCCCAGCAGGTCGGCTGCTACCTGCTTGCTGGTGCCATGTTCCAGCAGATAGGTGGCGAAGAAATGCCGCATGGTGTGCAGGTGGTATTCCTCGGGAAAACCGTTCCGGTCATACAGCCGCCGCAGATGGTGACTGAAAGTATTGGGGTGTACTGGCTTGCCTTTTCGCTGGAAAATCAACCCGTTCCAGTCGGCCCCGTTGTTTTCCAGGGCCTGCTCAGTGAACAGTTCTCCCAGATCGTCGAAGACGATCTGAGGCATGACCACGATGCGGGTGCGGTGATTCTTGGTGTCGCTTTCCAGCACGCCCTGCCCCACCACAGTGCTGCGGGAATGCTGAATTTTCACCTGATTGCCGCCGTGCAGGTCACTCCACCGAAGGGCGCACAGCTCACCGCGGCGCAGGCCAGTGGAGAGGGCCATCAGGTAATACACTCTATAAAGCAGCGGCTCCTGCAAAATGCACTGCAGGAGCTTTTGCATCTCCCATTGTTGGGGAATACGCTGCTGTACCTTTTCCACCCGGACTCTCTCGACCCGGTGGGCAGGATTGTAGAGCAGGATGTCATTTTTCGCTGCGTCCTGCAGCACCGCGGAAACGGCATCCAGATATTTATGTACGGTGTTTTCGCTCAGAGGCTTGCCGCCCCGCCCGGGCCTCTTGCGCAGTTCTTCTGCAAATTCCTCCAGGACCATGGGCCGGATTTTGCAGAGCGGCAAACCGCCAATGGTTGGGTAAGCCACCTCCAGCATTTTTCGGTAACCGGCCAGCGTACTGGCTTTGTATCGCTTGGCTGCCCGGTCCATCCAATGCTCCGCGTAGGTCTCGAACTTGGTGTTTTCACTTTCGTCGATACCAGTACGGAATCGTTTTTCCAGGCGCTCAGCCTCTGCATAGACATATTGTTTGATACCGCGCTTTGGAACTTCCTTGGGAACATCAATGGTGCGTGCCTGCATCCGTTTTTTCCCTGTTGTGGTGTAGCCATTACAAACTGTAATTTTATATTTTCTTTCTCCGCGTTGTTGAATATAAGCCATATGTGTTCCTCCTTCATTAAGATGCCTGTGACGTGAATGACGTCAGTGACGGTGATGACGGTTGTGACGAAACATCCGGTATTTCAAATCCCGTGTCAGAAGCGTCATAGCCGTCATTCTCGTCATGCGGACGGCTGCAAAGCTGCAGAAGGCGCTGCTTGCTTGTACGCCGGGTACTCACCAAGATACCATACCTTGCCAGTTCCTCTTCGTGGCTCTGCAGGTACCGGGACAGCTGAGCCGGCCCCCATAAGCTTCCCTCATTTTCCAACCTGGCAGCCAATTCGGTGGCAGTACCGGAAAACGGCTTGTCGGCCAACAACCGCTGCAGAGCGGGCAGGAGTTGAAGCATCTGCAGCTGCTCCGGTGAGCAGCCTCGGCTCCAGCGGCAGTCGGAAAAGTCCAGCGTCAGTTCCATATCTTCGATATCCCGTCCGGTGGCTGACATCGTAGCCGTCCCTTCCTGGCGTTTTTGGCGGTCGAGAACGATGGATCCGTCGGCGGCCCCGTTCAGACCGTTTGTTCCCGATAGCTGCTTGAAAGGATCCTTGTCCTCCTGCTTGCGCAGATGGTGCACAACCAGCAGACAGATATCGTTCCGGTCGGCCACCGCTTTCAAAGCAGAGGCATCCCGGTAGTCGATGCTGTAGGAGGGGCTGGCACCGGTTGCCTCCCGGATTTTTTGCAGCGTGTCAATGATGACCAGCTTGATGGCCGGGTGTTCAGCCAGCATCTGATCCAGTTGCTGTTCCAGCCCATGCCCAATCAAGTGCGCGTGGCTGCAAAGGTGCAGACCGGCGGGAGCTTCCTCGGTCAGTCGCAATGCGCGGATATGCAGCCGCCGAGGGCCGTCCTCCAAAGAGATGTAAAGAACTTCGTTCCGCTTGGTCTTGAACCCCAGAAAGGGCTCTCCACGGCAGACGGCCAGGCAGAGCTGCAGTGCCAGCCAGCTTTTTCCAACTTTTGGCGAACCGCCCAGAAAGTACAGGCCTGGTGCCAGCAGATCTTCCACCACCCAAGGGATGGGTTCGATAGGCTGTTTGTAGAGTTCCTGGAGCGTATAGGTATTGAGTTCATTCAACATAGGACATTTCCTTTCTTGAAAAACAAAAAAAGCACCCGGTGCCTTCGACATTTCTGTCAAAGGCACCGGGTGCTTTGTATGTGTGATAGATTGAAAAAAGGGTACACTTTCCCCCTGTATCTTTTCAAAAATCAAAAAACACGCGCCAATATACGCTTTAATAAAAATCACTTGCACAGGCAAGTTTTCTATTCAATAAAAGAAAAGTGTCAGTCCTGTTTGCCGCTCGCCCCCGGACTGGAGGAACACGATCGGCAGGGCGCCACCGCCCGTTCACTTGCCAACATTGGAGGTCTAAGGATTGCAACCTGAAACGTGCAGCCCCATCTGACGTGTGGGGAAACCTGTGTATCATTGTCACCACTCGAAAGGTCCTGGCGGAGAAATCCCGGTGGCTGATGGGATTTCCCTTGGATCGTTGTGGAATCGCTCCGGCCATAGCGGCCATCCTGGCGCCAACATCTCTCGCTCTCTTTCCGTGGAACGTACCGATCGTGCTGAATATTCAATTTTCAAGGTCCAGAAAGTACTTTTTACTATACACGCCAAATATGAAATTTTCTTTGTTGGTTGTCACTCATTTTTTAAGAGTAGCTTGCAAGCCTGCGGCAGCGCAACGGGGTTTGGGGAGAGCTCCCAAAATTTGCGTTTGGATATCCAAACGCTATGCTAGCAAAACTTACCGGGCTGGAAAAGAAGCATTTCAGCCGGTTTTTCTCGCGTAATTGCTCCGCTGTACCCGGATGGATTCCAATAGGAATCCTGGCGGGAAATCTGATAGTCAGGGTGGATTCCTATTGGAATCCCTGCCGGAGCAAGTGGTATCATACGGGTGATACCACTCTCTCCGCGGCCCGCAAAAGTGGTATCACACGGGTGATACCTCCCCCTCGTTCAAATTCAGAAGATCATGTCCTCTTGCCATACGCCCTCCTTTACGCGCTTATTGTGCAGACTTGACTTAAAATCAAGAATTTGGTATGCTAATTATGCGGACATTTCGCATCCATTTGTTTTTTATTTTACGCACTATACCCGCATCCGTCAATATTGTTCACAAATTGTTAAGCAATATTTTCGCGCATTCAAGGAGGGCAATCCATGACATTTGGTGAAAAACTCCGCCGCGCCCGCAAAGAAAAAGGCCTGACGCAAGCCGAGCTTGCCAATCAGGCCGGGTTGGGGCTGCGGACGATCATTGCCTATGAGAAAGGCGAAACCTACCCGCAGAAGCGCTCCACCTACCAGACATTGGCGGACATTCTGGGCGTACAGGCGGACGACCTGCACAACGAGGAAACGGCCACTCCTGCTCCACCGCTGTCCCGCACCCAGTGGGAGAACAGCAAGCGCCGGTATGAAGAACTGCTCCCGGACGGTCCCGCCTGGCCGGGCGATCCCACCTATGAAGCATACTGCGAAAAGATGGCGCAACTATCCAAGGCAGATGCTGCGCACAATTACTGTAATTCTACCGGCAAGGAGTTGCCCCAAATCACGATCCGTCCGGCCCTGGCGAAAGACTTTCCGACATTATTGCAAATCCGCAAGGACCGCTACCAGTTCGACGCCACCCGTGCAGGCGTTGACAAAAGCCGACTCCCCACTTTTGAATCTCAGCTCGAAACCCTGACGCAGTCCCTCGTCGCCTGGATCGCCGCCGGACAGTGCTTCCTGATGGAAGCAAACGGCCGCCCCGGCGCGTGGTTCGTCTTGCAGCTGCCTGCGCCGGACGCCTACCCCGTCGCAACCAAACGAAAAGGCGGCGCGAGGGCAACAGCCTCCACGCCGCTGCCACGCGCCACCATGTTGGGTCCCTATGCAAGCCCCCGTTTTGCAGGTGCTTCCAAACACATGCTAGCTTTCTGCCAAGCCTGCTGCCCGCGGCTGGCAATCGAGGTTCCTCTGGATGACCCCCTCAGCCGGTTCCGTTTGGCTTATTGGCTGGACCAAGGGCTTGTGCCGGATACACGGACGGCATCCGGTGGGGCGGTCTGCCTTGTCTCCTATGTATGAATTTTTAGTTATAAGTTATAGGGTAGAATCTTTCCTTAAATCTCCGGGAGGTAACAGACGATTCTGGCCCCCTGTATCTATGCCTTCCGAAAATATCACGAGAGTTTTTGGGCTTTCCAAAAGCCCTGGCTTGCTTAAATCTATTTTCTTTTTCCGGGGACTGCTTGCTACGGGACAGAACTATGGACAGCTATATTCATTGTGTTTCAAGGTCGGTGTGAATCCATAACATTAATTAGACGAATATTGTCCGTTTTTACTGGTTCAGTTCAAACCGGCCTGCTTTTTGCCTTGTATCGGCCGGCGGCAGGAGAAAGCGGAAAGCCCCGGTCCGAACAGGGACCGGGGCCAAAAAAGCAGGCGCGGTGCAAAAGCGGAGTAAGCATAAGGAAGCTTTGGTTTTGCTGCGCCGGGCGGAAAAACTGCGAAGCACCGAAAAAATCGCAAAAACAGGCCGGTGGCAAGGCGCCGGAACGCCGGCGTCCTTTGTGGACGCCAAGCGACGGCAACGCAGCCAACGGTCTGTTTTGGTTAGATTTTGCGGCAAAGCTTCCTTGTGCGCACTCCTCTAAACGGGAAGGTCACAGGATCGCCTGCACCGATGCGGCGTCCGGCACGCTGTCGATGCCGCCGTGGGTCTGGGTGGACAGGCTGGCGGCACAGCAGGCAAAGCGGGTGATGGCGCGCATTTCCTCCACCGTCAGGTCGGCGGGGGCCTTGCCGGTCTTGAGGAACTGGCTCATGGCGCTGCCGCCAAAGATGTCCCCGGCGCCGGTGGTGTCCACCACATGGATGCCGGCGGGGCTGGCCACCTCGCCGCTGCCCTGCCGGTTGGCAAAACGGCAGCCCCTGGGGCCCAGCGTGGCGTAGACCAGCTGGACGCCGTACTCCTTCAGCAGCTTTTGGGCGCCTTCTTCGGGCGAAAGCCCCCACAAAAAGGCGATCTCCTCATCGCTGATCTTGACGATGTCGGCCTGGTGCAGGCCCCACTCGATCTGCTCTTTGGCGGCGGTTTCGCTCGGCCACAGCGGTTTGCGCAGGTTGGGGTCAAAGCTGATCAGCCTGCCCTTCTCTTTGGCGTAAGCAACCGCCTTTTGGGTGGCGGCGCGGGCCGGCTCGTCGGTCAGGCTCAAAGTGCCGAAGTGGAACACCTTTGCCCCGTCGATCAGGGCCAGGTCCACCTCGCCGGCGCGCAGGCAGGTGTCGGCGCCGGGCTTGCGGGCAAAGCTGAACTCCCGGTTGCCGGTGGCGTCCAGCGTCACAAAAGCCAGCGTTGTGAACACGGCCGGGTCGGACACGATGCCGCGGGGCTCGATGCCTTTTTCGGCCAGCGTGGCTTTCAGCAGGTCGCCGAAGCGGTCGGCGCCCACCTTGCCGATCAGCGCGGTGGTGCAGCCGTAGGTTTGCAGCGCGGCCAGAAAATTCCCCGGCGCGCCGCCCGGCTGGGCGGCCAGGGTGGGATACCCGGCGGCGTTGGTGGAAACCGGGGCAAAGTCGATGAGCAATTCGCCCAAAGCAACAACATC
>ERZ1643246.4334-NODE-4334-length-11333-cov-4.306526_pt1 | contig 11333 bp, 11 predicted proteins | sample MGYA00579265_ERZ1643246 | MGnify/ENA primary metagenome ERZ1643246 (study PRJEB29033, sample SAMEA4952261) | chicken gut metagenome | biome: Broiler Chicken; feature: Gastrointestinal Tract; material: Caecum | place: Ireland | collected 2018 | study: Broiler...
AGTAATATTTCATCATTTAAAGCTAATTTTCTCACTTAATAAATACCTTTTTTGTACAATTTAAACAAAATAATTTCTCTCGTTTATTTGGTTACAGTTGCATTTCAGGGGCTTATTTTTTCACTTTTTTTACCCCTATTTTTCGCCTCCAAACACCATAAAAAATAGTGCTTGGCGACTTTTTAAAATTTTCAGAATATTTAACTCTATATGGATTTCTCATAACGTTTCAGTACTTTACCTCATCAAAACGAATTAAGCAGTATGTTCAAATCATTTAGCTCAAATGGTATTGTTATTATTTCATCGCCTTTTTCTATAGAATCATTTTTAGGCGCAATCAATTCCCATTCCTGTTCAAGTGATGAACAATCATAAACGACTTCATCCTGATGGATATATACCTTATTTGTAAAATCCGGTGAATAATGGCCAAGATATTCTGATATGGCTTTCATATTAACAGTACTGTCCCGAAGAAGAGTAGCATAAACGTGTCTTAGATCATGCCAACTCATATCAGGCATATTTAACAGCGCTGTTAACTTTTTAAAATCTCTTGCAAAACTTCTGCGATGGAAAGGCTTACCATTATCATGACAGCATACATAGTCAAGATCATAAAAATCTGTGATATTCTTTTTATTGAATTCATATCTGGCACGATGAACATAAATTTCGTCAATTACCCATTCTGGGAGTGGGATGCTCCTTATTCCGTTCGCTGTTTTAGTCTCCAAAGGAGATGATATCAGAAATGCAGCATCTTCTTCCTTCATGGCACGCCCAAGCTGGCGCCTGATATATACGACTTGTGCTGTAAAATCAATGTCCTTATATTTTATCCCTATAGTTTCTGAAATCCTTGTCCCTAAAGTTAAAGAGAGAAGTAATGGCATATACATCTGCGGAAAATCTGTTTTGCAGACATATAAGAGGCTTTTGATTTTCTCTATAGAGCATATGACATCTCTTATATTTTTCTTTGCAAATTCTCCCTTTAGCTCTTGTGCGGCAACAAGGCTCGGATTCTTTGAAATATAGTTGTTTTTGACGGCAAAATCAAAGAACAGCTTTATAGTTCTATAACTCTGTTCTTTTACTGAAGGATACTTTATTTTTCTTACAGCTTTTACTATATCTTCCGAAGTAATATTTTTTAATTTTTTCGTAGCGCCAAACGACGGAAGAAAATGATTATACAATACATTTCTATACGTTTGAAATGTATTGTACCGTATCCCTTTTTTTTTTTTTTTGTAATAGTACAGCCAGTAGTCGAACAACTCAGAAACAGTGTAATCAAATGCGATGAAGCGGTTCGTTACTAATTCTGAAATGACATGCTCTTTGGCACTTAAAGCTTCCTTCAGCGTAGAAAAGCCGCTTCGCTGTGTATTGTATTTATCGCCTGATTTGAAATACAATGTAAATCTAAATCTGTATCCACCTTTATCTTTGCTGACATTTCCATGGAATTCATGTGAAATAATAGGCCCGTAAAACAGTGTCGGATTGAAGACAGGTTTTTCGATTTTCATAAAACCGCCTCCGTCTCCGGTAAGATCGGAATTATATTATCTACAGCATTCCTAACATCTTTATCTGCATCCATCACGCCACAATAGATATTAAAAGTTGTCATGATGGATTTATGCCCAAGAAGATGGCTAATATATTCCAGGTCTACACCCTTTTCAAGAAGCATTGTTGCAAAATGATGCCGTAAGGCGTGGAAGCCGATAACCGGAACGCCAGCTGCAATGCAGTTGCGTTTTAAAGCACTTGTTAAAGTCCCTTTGCTTTTACGTCTTCCATAATTGCTAATTGCGACATATTCTTCGTCTAAATTGGTTTTCCCATTCTTTTTCAGATTTTCTAAGATACGCGTATTGAATTTCCTTTTTCTTTTTTAGCTCATCAAATAAAAAATCAGGTATGCGTAAGATACGGTAGCTGTCGGCTTTTGGATCTTTTTCTTCCATATAATTATAGTAGCGGAAGTGTCCATCACTCTCTGCCAGAGAATAATTAGAAGTATACTGCCGTAAAACCTTAACCGTATGATTAGTCTCATCAAAATCAGTATACTTCAAACCGCGGATCTCACCGGATCGCAATCCGGCAAACAAAGCAAGCAGGAATTCAAAATAAAGTCCATCATGTTTTGAAACTTCTTTAACCAGTAATGACAGTTGAGATTTGGACAATAATGTAATCTTCGGTATATTCCGCGGAACATCCATAAGGCTGTCCCAAAGTTCACTTTGGATATACCCAAGAGCATAAGCATCTTTTAAGAACCTCCTAAGATACTTAACAACTGTCTCACCAGCGGATGGGCAAACCGGTATACATTTTTCTATTATGTCATTAAGATAGTCTGCCGTAAGATAGTTGATGAGAATGTCTGGTTCAATGCGTGGAATAACGAGATTCCTAATAGCCCAGACACCAACAGTTTTTGTTACAGTTTGTGTATTTTTGACAAAAACATTTTTAAGCCAATATTCCAGATATTCTTTGAACGTATATTCAATGTTAGCGATCTTTTTGATCCGTCTGAGATCATCTTTGTATTTTTGATCATCTATTTGTTTTGAACGTTCAGCTTTATCTTTTCTTGAAAAACCCCCTTCGCGTTTGTAAGAAATAGTGAATGTGTTTATATTCACTTCTCTTTTCATGTAGTTCCAGCAATCATTTACAAAAAAACTTCATTATTCATATTTTCCTCCAAAGGTATCTGCAATGGAGAAATTATAAATCAGTTTAAATTGTACTAAAAGGAAATTCATCTGTCAATCCGGATTATTCATCACTGTTCTAACCATTTGTCAAAACTTTCTTTTGGGATACGATATGAGTTTCCAATCTTTATCACTCGAAAAGGTTTATTCTCTTTTTCCACTTTTTTATATATTCGTAAGCTGCAGACCGGCCTATTCCCAACAATTCCTGTATTTCGCTTACCGTATATACTTTTGGTTCCATATTTTCACCTCACATTTATGTCTATATCAATTATTAATTACTACCATCTATAAAATGATAGAATTAGTGTCCTCTTCCTAAATCAATCTGTCTGCGGTTTTAGAAATCTGTAATTTATAATTTATCAAAATTTTTGGCTCATATTTAGATCGGATTAAAAAAAAGGAGGCGTTTGATGTCAAAAGAAATTTTTACAGAAAAAACTGAGACATGTCCGTATTGTGAAGCAGAGAATGTGTATCCAAACTGGGATACAAAAAGCAGGGGTATATAGCTGTATGTAACAGTTGTGGATCTAAAATCTTCCTTTGCGATGAGTGCCTTCATGCCGATGATAATCCAACCGGGCAATGCGACTGGCGGGAGGAATTTGAGGATGGCAAAGCTTACGGCGTATGTTTCCGGGGTACAACAACAGAACGCGAATAACAAAATATAAGACAGGATATCATCATTCCTGTCTTATATTTTTTGAACACAGAATTTACCGAATATTCATTGAATATTCATAGGTTCGGCAAATTTTTCGTATGATTATGCGTGTATGACGGACAATCTCAGGACCATCCAACACTTCAAAATCAATGCGATATCCTTCCGGTGTACAGAAAGCACATTTTTCTATGACTTTTTCACTGAGCAAACCGTCATAAACCTGGAAAAGGTAGTATTCCTCATCCAGTTTTATCTCTTCTACACCGCCGTTTGCCGCTCCGTGTCCAGGACAGGTCCAGGTCATATTCTCTCTCATTATTTTTTCCTCCTCTTTTTTGTTCAATAAAAATATGTAATTAAAACTATAAATAACTTTCAATATATCATGTTTTTCAGGAAGCACGAAAAAAAAATAAGACAGGAAGGATATCCTGCCTTACTTTTTTTGGAATGAAAAAATTTAGATCCACAGATCTAATCAATAACAAAATCATAATTGTAACAATTAAAATCATTTTCGTTTTCCGGAATCGGAGAACATACGCCGTTTGCGTCTTTTGCATACAATTCGCCGTTTATTTTTACAATTTCTATCGGATAATGTCCAAACATTTGGCGCTTTCGGTCGACCTTCTTTCCAACTAATTTGTTGGCTGCTTCCTTGTATAATCTCATTTTCTCATTTCCTCACTCTCTCTGGACGCTGTGAAAATACTTGATAAGAAGTCGTAGCCTCTGATGATTCCTGTGTCCGCCAACTCTTCGCTATGGCTGGATATCAAAGGATAATTATCAGGGTACTATACACTTGAAGTTCTCTTTTCGGATGTCAAGCTTCATAAGATTGGAAACTATATTTCTATAAGTCATCAGCTTTCCTCCTCTTCTTCCAGATACGGAGGCATCCCAAAATAGATCATATCCTCATCGTTAAAGCCCATTGCCTGCAGATTCTCCCAGCCTAATCCATCCGGCTCCTCTGCCTCATAGTCAACACCCCCTCGGATCAATGCCTCCAGACCTGCCCTTGTATAGGGGTATTTATCCTTCCCTGATGATCCAGGAGCTAATACAGCAGCAATCTCATCCAGAGTCATAGGGATTCGTTCATCATGGTTGGAATCTTTCGCTCTGTAATTTAGGAACATCTTAGATCTTGTAAGCTCAGCCGTTATTATGCTGTGATTATTTCCGTATGACAGAAAAACCTCAGATGCAAATGGTCCCCCTACATATACTGTTTCGCCGGTATATTCCTCCAGATCTGCAGCCAAAGCCATAACTGCAGTATCAACCCAGGATACATTTGGATTTCTACCAAGAGCCTTCAGAAATAATTTTTCATACTTGTTCAGAGCAGTTCGTTCTTGCGTAGTTTCGTCATCGTTATCTTCAAACGGTCGGAATAACCAACGCTCCTCTTTCTGGCTTAAGCCTTCAAGATTATTTACCAACTCTTTGTTTTGTCCATCCTGATTCATTTCTGTGTGATCACTCATCTTTATTTCCTCCTTTTATTTGAATCAAAATAAAAATGGATGGCGGAATGAAATAAAAAATAGCATTTCTGTCACAAAAATAAGACAGGAAATAAATCCTGCCTTATCGACTGTTGCATCATTACATTGGGAACGAATGAAAATTGACTGAATTAATGATTCCTATAGAATAAGCTACATTCGTAAAAAAGAGACACAGGGAACTCAGTTCCCTATTTATCATTCTGACTGTTTTTATTGCTTTCCACAGCCAAGAAGCCCCAATGAATCTTCTGTTTAATAAATCCTATAATCTATCTGGGACTCATCATAGTATCGGTACAATAACAGCCAACCCCATTATTTTTTGAGAGAAACGCCAGGAATATTGTGCTCTAAAAAGGCGCGGTTTTAGCATGTATAAATTTATCTTGTTCATATGATTTGCATTAATCGTATTGTTTGGCTAATTCATCCAAGACTTGTATAGCAAATTTATCAATAAATGGATATGAAACTAAACAAAAACCTCTCTCTTCATATGAAATTTTTTTTAAATCGTATTCGCTGTATTCTGTAGCATGGTATATCCCATTTCCTCCTATAGATAAGACTTCGAATTCTAATGTTATTGGATCAGATTTAATAGTAATCTCTTTCCCATAGCTCGGATGTCGGGGATCCTTTGTTTGGGCAAACTTCCAAAACAGCTGACTATAATATCTGTTTTGGATTTTATTAAGTTCTCTAATTGGATTTTTTTCAAGTTTCTTTTGTATTCTCTGTTCTTTTCTTCCCATTTCAGCCTCACCGCGAAAAAATTTTTTTTAATAATTCTATTTTCGCAGTGAAGATGTGCATTTTCAATAGATTTAGTGCGAATTATTTTTACCTGTCAAAGCTGTGTTTTATGTATTTAAAAAACTATTATTTATCAGTCCCAGATTATTCATGTTGGCATTATGCAATATGTCCATCGCAAAGACGAATTACTCGATTCCCATATTCTGTCGATTTTTCAGAATGTGTTACCATTACGATAGTCTTATTTTTTTCACGATTGATTTTCTGGAACAAACTCATGATTTCTAATCCTGACTTAGTATCCAAGTTACCAATTGGTTCATCTGCAAAAATAATATCTGGCTCTGTGATCAAAGCTCTTGCGATGGCTGTTCTCTGCTGTTGTCCACCAGAAAGTTCTCTTGGTGTATGTTTTCTTCTTTCTGTCAGGCCAACCAAATATAGAATTTCATCTAACTTTGGTTTCAATTCTTTTTTAGTCGCACCATCTAACAATGCAGGCATCATAATATTTTCTTCTACTGTCAGATTTGGAATCAGATTATAAAACTGAAATACAAACCCGATATTTTTACGACGCATCTTACTCTGCTCATCATCACTTAATTGATTGATTTCTTTTCCATCAATGAGAATCTCTCCTTTGGTCACACGATCCAATCCACCCATCAAATAGAGCAATGTACTTTTTCCAGATCCAGATGGTCCCATGATAGAGACAAAATCTCCCTTTTCAATGGTAAGATTAATATCCTCTAATACAGGCACATCCATCTTTCCTATCAAAAATGTCTTACTTACATGATTTACTTTTATCATTCTATCTTTCTCCTTTTCACATACTCATCTAATTACTCATATTTAATACTCTCAATGATATTGATCTTCGCACTCTTTGCAATTGGCAACAATGACAGAAGACAAATGACTGCAATACCAAGCACTGCAAAGATCAAATACAAGGCAATATTCAGTTTCATGGTTACATTACCAAAAATGAAACTAAGCATAGATGGCACAATATCCAAAATACCAGTTGCACCTACAAAAGCAAATAAAATACCACTGATTCCAATGAAAAGTGATTCCTTCAAAAAGATTGCTCTCATGGTTTTCATACTCATACCAACAGTTCGATACATTGCAAGCTCTCTTTTTCTTTCAATAAAGCATACTATGATATTGTTCATAATACCAATGATACCAATGATCACAGCTAAAATTGCATAGGCATTGATGATTCTAAAAATACTTACAATAAGATCTTTATTGATCTCAATCAATTCTTCCAATGTCTGGATTGTTATCAATTCTTCCAAAAACTCTGCCTTGATATGATTTCTCACTTCATCCACATCACTACCATTTTCTGCTTTTATATAAGTATTGGTATAATATTTTATTCCAATATCATTTCTTAACACTTCAGCCGATACAAAGCCAATGTTACCTAACTTAAAGGAACTTTCTACCAAACCCGTGATGGTATAGGGATAACTTTTTTGATCGATCTGAATATGGATCTCATCACCAATTTTTAAATTCAATTTAGAAGCCATTAAATGTGTAAGTACAATGTTTCTTCCATTATTTAACTCTGCGATAGCCTTACTTGCTTCTTCATCCATTTCGGCACCCATAAACTGGAAAAAGTCTTCATTCTCAATTCCATATAAGGTATTAAAATAAAAACTAGCCTCTTCAATCTCTGCCGAATCAAGCTCATATGAGTTGGCAAAGGAATGAACACCCTCTACTTGTGATAATCTCTCACAGAAGCATTCATCTACGGTTCTTCCTGACAAAGAAATATCATACAAATGATAGGTATCGTATACACTTGTGATGGTATTCGATATCGCATTTGAAATATTAGAAATGATCAGGATGCTGGCAACTGAAATGGTGAGCAATCTTACGATATTCAAAAGAGTCTTATTGGTTTCTATATTTCGCATTGCAATCCATGTTGTGTTGTTTGAACTGCTATTTTTTGTCAAAATATTAGAAATAAAATGGATACCATAAGGAATCACTACAATCATAACCAATAAGATAAAGGTCATACACACAATGGTAATGATCATACTCATAAGTCCTGTTTCCATCATATGTGGGATAACAACGCACACTGCAAATACCATCACCAAAAGTAGTAATTTTAATCCCTGTAATCCTTTGTTTTTCTTCTTCTCTTCACTAATATTCAAAATAATACTCTTTGTTGATTTTTTCAAAGCACCAAACATTGGTGGAATCGCACTGATCATGGTCAGTACTACTGCAAGACCTATTGTAAAAAGAATCTGCTTTGGTCCAAAGGAAACAGATAACTTGATACCCTCACTTAATTTCTGCACATAAGCGACAACGATGGTATACAAAGCTACGATACCAATCACACATCCTAAGAGACCACCAGCAATTCCCCACAAGATACTTTCCAATGTAAAAACCCATTTCAATCGTTTCTTAGAAGTTCCCACACTTCGCAAAGTACCGATGGATGGCAATCTTTCCAACGTGATTAAATGGAAAGATGTAAAGATAATGAAGATACTCATAAAAAAAACAGCAAGGGCTGATACCATAAAAGGCATAACAACCGTATTCACTGCCTGATTCAAATCTGACTCATTCACAGACTGACTAACAGAACAATTGGGAAGTGCTTCTGCTAACCCTTTTATTACAGCATTTACCTCTACTCCATCCTTCACTTTTATAAACATAAAATTGCTCTGTTCTGATATCCCATAGATATCTTCCAAAGTATCTCTTGGTACTACTACAATGTAGCCATTACTTTCATTGAGGAACACTCCACTTTGTTCTGCAATTCCCTCTACTACAAAATCGTTAGTAGTTCCACCAATTTTGATGGTTACAGATTCTCCAAGAGATACATTTTGCTGCTTTGCAAAAACTGCACTAATAATCACTTTCTTTCCAGTAAAATCAGCAATCCCACCTGACTGTTCCAACTCATAGGAATTGTAAGTCGCAAGATCCTCAAGTGAAATTCCTCTTACATCAAGATACTGAGAATCTTCCACAGACTCAGGATTAGATAATCCTTCCACCTTCATCATTCCAATGGCATATTCCATCTGTTCTGAAAAATCTGCTACTGAATCATTGGAAATAAAGGCTTCCTTTCCAACCTCATCTTTTACTTCAATTTTAATATCTGATGTTCCACCAAGCTGTACTGCCTGATCTACATACATCTGTCTACAGGTGTTGCTCATTCCCATGGTTGCAAAGAAAAGAGCCGCAGAAACCGCAATGGAAAATAGCACCAATAAAGATCTTGTCTTTTTTTCAAATATGTTTTTTAATATGTATTTAATTATTAGATTCATAAAATACCTTCCTTAGATGTTATTGTACATCTCCACTGTTCTGTAGATGTAATCAAAAATATTCGGCATGTTATCGAATAGATAAAAATGATTTCCTTCGAAATATGTGATTTCACATTCTTTTGTTGTCAATTTTTCCCATTCTGTAACACCATTTTTTAAAAGAGGATCTCTTAGTCCACACAATACCGAAATATTACAGTTAATTGGCTCCCTGTCATCTTTAGGCCTATACTCTTCCAACATTTTAAAATCCGCTCTCAGAATTGGAAGAAAGATTTCTCTTAATTCTCGATTCATAAATACTTCTTTGGAAGTTTGTTCTTTTTTCAAAATATCTTCTATGAACTCTTCATCACTCATATCCCTATAATTTAAAAAACGCTGTGCAAAAGGTGACACGTTTCCAGAAAAGAACAAATGCATAGGCAATGGTTGTCCTTCTTCTTTGATCTTATAGTACAACTCATAAGCAAGCCAGCTTCCCATGCTGTGTCCAAACAGCACGTAATTCTTCTGCTGAAATAGTTCAATATTATTTTGATAAATATCATTTACACTTTCTTCAAATTTTTCATACAAATGTTCACCCATACGGGCACCTCTACCTGCCAGCTCAACATAATTAAAATCTACATATGAGTCTGCAAATTTTGAAAACTCATAATACGCTGACGCCATTCCACCTGCATGTGGAATCACTAGTACTGTTACGCTCATTACTCTCCTCCCTTTTCATCTCATTTACTCACTTCATAAATATATTCACTTGTATAATCCATGCCCTGCTCTGGTTTTGGATATACTTCTTCGAAGATTAGATTCTGATATCCTTCTATCATCTTATAAAATACATCGATGAAAAGGGGATTCATAAAACTGATATACTGAGGTTTGATCAGAGCATCACCTGTCTTTTCAAAATAAACCGCCTTCACAAAGACTTGCGTATCGATCCCCATCTGTGTAAGCCACTCATACAACGCAACAAACCCTTCCTCTTGTTTTGGAATCTGGTTCACTTTTATGAACCAGGCTTTTCGACTGATTACAATATTCCCCAGTGAAATCCTCGGTATCACCTTCACCTTATTTGTTTTCTCATCAAAAAAGAGATTTTTAAAATCAGGCAGTCCCATAGCCGACGTACTGTTATTATTTAACGCAGGCATCACCCCTGGCAAATAAAATCCTGCCATACTACTGATATTCACTGGCTTATTGGCTATTGCAATGCCTTGTCCACCCTCTTCTGCTTCTATCCCACAAGCTGCTCCAATGGTATCCACAAAAAAAACAACTGGTCTACGAAATTTCTCCGCCTGCTTTACAAGACGTAATACTTTTCTATATCCTTGCGGAGCAGGCATTCCCCAATTTCGATAAATTGCATCTTCCATTGATTTTTTTCCTTTTTGATGTCCAATAACAGTTACCGGACATCCTTTAAAGGTTGCGATCCCACCAACAATTGCATGGTCATCACCAGAAATACGATCACCACACAGTTCATAAAAACCACCAAACAACCAACTAATATAGTCCATACTAGTAGGCCTCTCCTTTGAACGAGCAAGAAGAACTTTATCCCATGCTGTCTTCTGTTCTATTCTCTTTTCAACATATATCGATTTTATTTTAGTTCTTGGAAGATTCTTTATTTCTTTTTGGGTTACAGTATGAAGTTTTAATATATGTAATAAATCTTCTTTTAAAGTTTCTCTTCCTACAACGGCATCAACAAATCCGTGTGTTTTTTGAAATTCTGACGTTTGAAATCCCTCTGGAAGCTTTTGTCCTGTATTCTGTTCAATAACTCTAGCTCCTGCAAAACCAATTACAGCCTCTCGTTCCGCCAGAATAACATCAGCCAACATTGCAAAACTCGCGGTTACTCCTCCCATTGTCGGATTTGTTAACACTGAAACGTACAAACATCCTGTATCACTATGTCGCCTCACAGCAGCTGCTGTTTTTTCCATTTGCATTAGCGAAATAATTCCTTCTTGCATTCGTGCACCACCAGAACAACAAAACATTATTACTGGCAACTTCTTTTTTGTAGCTTTTTCAAACAATCGAGTGATTTTCTCACCTACTACATAACCCATACTTGCCATCATATATCTAGTATCCATGCAACCAATTGCAACGTGTAAACCATCAATATCCATTTCACCCGTAATTATTGCGTCATTTAATTTATGTTTTAAAGAAGCTTCTACTGATTTCTGTGCATACTCATTATCATTTAATG
>ERZ1643246.4336-NODE-4336-length-11327-cov-8.534776_pt1 | contig 11327 bp, 8 predicted proteins | sample MGYA00579265_ERZ1643246 | MGnify/ENA primary metagenome ERZ1643246 (study PRJEB29033, sample SAMEA4952261) | chicken gut metagenome | biome: Broiler Chicken; feature: Gastrointestinal Tract; material: Caecum | place: Ireland | collected 2018 | study: Broiler...
GTCGCGGACTGTACCGCCAGTGGGGAATTGCACCCCGCCCTGAAGATCTCTTAATATTATTCTTTGCAATCCTATTATAGTCAGAACTGCTGCAAAATGCAAGCAGAAAGTACGCGGTCATGCGTGGGGAATGTTGGTAAATGCACTGATCTCACGGCTGATGGTGCAGAGATCTGCGGTGGACAGGTCGGCGAGACGGCTGTGGCCGGTGACCCGCGCAAAGGTTTTCAGCTCCTCCAGAGACGTATTCAAAAAGTTTGCAACTCTTTTGGCGGCAGGCTCAATTTTCAGACGGGCCCGCAGATCGGGATCCTGGGTGGCAATACCCATGGGGCACCGGCCGGATCCGCAGATCCGGTACTGCTGACATCCCAGGGCCATCAGCGGCGCGGTGGCCACGGCCACTGCGTCTGCGCCCATGGCGAGGGCTTTGGCAAAATCAGAAGATACCCGGAGCCCTCCCGTAATGATCAGGCTGATGTCTGAGCCGATGCTGTCCAGATATTTCCTGGCCCGGTACAGGGCGTAGATGGTGGGAAGGCTGGCGGAATCCCGCAGGAACTTCGGAGAAGAGCCGGTGGCGCCGCCCCGGCCGTCGATGGTGATAAAATCCGGTTCTGCCCAGGTACAGAATGCCAGATCCTGTTCAATATGCCCGGCCGCGATCTTGATGCCCACGGGCCGGCCGCCGGAAGCCATCTTTAACTGACTCACCAGCATTTTCAGATCTTCTCTGGTTTCAATGCCCGGAAAGCGGGAAGGGGCAACAATATCTTCTCCCATGGGCCGGTTCCGCAGACGGCTGATTTCCCGGGTGACCTTCTCCGCAGGCAGATGGCCGCCCATGCCGGGCTTAGTTCCCTGGCCGATCTTGATTTCAATGGCATCTGCATTCTGCAGATTTTCCGGGGTGACGCTGTACAGATTTCCCACATACTCAAAAATATATTTGTCAGCCGCCGCCATTTCCTCCGGGAGAATTCCGCCCTCGCCGGAGCACATGGCGCTTCCGGCCATGGCGCTGCCCGTGGCCAGGGCAATCTTGGCCTCCCGGGACAGGGCGCCGAAAGACATGTGGGAGATATAGACCGGATTGTTCAGAATCAGGGGACGCGCGGCGCGGGGACCGATGACGGTCCGGGTATCCACCGGCGCATGCTCATCCAGGGGCATGGGATCCAGCTGGGCCCCCAGAAGCAGAATCTCATCCCAGCCGGGCATGGGCAGCTGCGTCCCCATGGCTGCGGACAGCGATTTTCCGGAAACAGCCATTTCGTGGATCTCCGCCATCATGCGGCAGCTTTCATCGGTGCGCACGTACTCCTTCGGATATTCCAGAGACATCTCTTTTTGTTCCGGCTCCGGAAGCGGCCTCTCCGCCTGTTCCTCCCAGAGGGAGAAGGCGGAGGAGGGCTGACGGCAGACCGGGCATTCCGACAGTTCCGAGAAGGGACGTCCCTCCCGCTCCTCATCATAGATAAACCCGCATACGCTGCATCTGTATTTTGCCATGTAAAATCCCCTCCTTTTCTCAGGTAAATGTATAAATTTATTATAGCATAGAAGAGGGAGAGTCTGGGGATTTTCTCAGGGCGCACCGGCATTTTTGGAGAGCAGAATCAGTCCGGGAAGCTGTCTTTGAGGCACAGGACACCGTAGCCCAGCTGCGGGTTGGGCCACGTTTCGTACCCGGGCAGCTGCCGGGCGCCCCGCTGCAGATAGGCCTTTACTTTTTCCCCGTACAGAAAGGGGTCGTTTCCCTTAAGGATGCCCCATTCCATCAGCAGCGCTGCGGAGCCGGTGACGAAGGGCACCGCGAAGGAGGTGCCGGTATATGTCCCGTAGCCGCCGCCGGGCCGCGGAGCCTGAATATTGACGCCCGGCGCGGCCAGATCCGGCTTAATCTCCTGCCGGACGGCAGTGTAGCCTCTTCCGGAGAAGGGCGCGTAGGTCTGCAGGGAGGAATTATAAGCGGCTACGGCGATTCCCCGCCTGGCCGTGGAAGGAATCGTAAGGGTGGTGTCGGGAGAAGGAAGATAAAAGCGGGCAGAAGATTCTGCGGAACCGCCGGGCAGCCACGTGTGAAAGGTCCCGTCCACGATCCGCTTCGGAATCAGACGCAGAGTCCAGGTACCGCTGTCCACATACGTATTTCCGGAGACCGGAAGAAAGTCCAGATATATTTCCTGGAAAACGGAGAAGGGGGAGGGCATGCCGTAGTAGGCGAGAATCTCTGTATTCTGCAGGCGCAGCCGAAGAGGTCCCAGAACCGGCTGAATAGGCCCGGACGTCTGACCGCCCGGATGGATCAGGACCAGATCCGCGGTATCCGTATACTGCTTCCAGATCTGGAGATTGGTGGTCAGGGTATAGGAGCCCGTCTGAAATTCTGTATCCAGGATCTGGCCGGAGATCATTTTCCCGGTTCGGTGGCATCCCCGGTCCCCCTCGTTCCCGGTTCCGATACAGATGACATTCCGGCCGAAGCCGGAGACGGTATCGATATAGGTTTCCAGTAGCGAATCTCCGCTGTGAGAGCCGTAGCTGTTGCCGATGCTGATATTGACGGCAGTCGGGAGCTTAAGCTCCATGGAAAGACGGATGATATAATCCAGAGCCTGCATCAGCTGGGTTGTACGGGGAAAACCGCCGGGTTCGGGCACGCCAAGTTTTACGACAGCCAGGCTGGCCTCAGGAGCCGTTCCTTTCAGGATTCCGCCGCTGGCCCGGCCGTTTCCGGCCGCGATGCCGAGGACCGCCGTGCCGTGTCCGCCGGGATCGCGGCTGGGGATCTGTTCCAGAGGAAAGTCAGAGGAAAGAGCCGCGTCCAGCTGCTCTTTGGTATAGAGGGTGCCCAGCCGGTAGCCGGGCGGGGGAGGTCCCTGCGCCGCAGTCTGGTCCCATAGGCGGAGGATCCTGGAAGAACCATCAGGATTGCGGAAATCCGGGTGTGTGTAATCTACACCTGAGTCGATGCAGGCCACCAGAATCCCCCGTCCGGAAAGCCCTGGACTATCCAGGGCGGAACCGCTCTGCACGGGATTGATGCAGGAGGCGGCCCGGCCTTCCGACGCCGAGAAGTACAGACGCTTCGGCTTTTCCATATAGGTAACTTGGGGGAGACTGCTGACGGCGTCCAGGCTGTCCTCCGGCAGGCGGAGAATGGCGTAACTTCCCAGAAGGGCCGTATAGTCCAGGCCCGCATCCTCCAGAAAGGACAGATTCCCCTGATAACGGATGACCACCTCGAAGGTCTGGTCCGCGGCATCATAGCCCACGGGGAGCTGCGAGGAGCGCAGGCGCTCCGTAGGAGAGGCGTAGAGAGCCAGATTCAGAAGATTTTCCATTTTCTGATTTTCCATATTGCGTTCCCTTCCCTGTGCTTATTCAAAATTTATTCCCTTTTCCGGAACTTATGCTATAATGGAAAGGCAATACACCGAAAGATGAGGATGAGAAAGATGCGAGACTGGAGAGAAGGCGTGCGGCGGGTGACCCCCTACGTCCCCGGTGAGCAGCCGGGACAGGCACGGATGATAAAACTGAACACCAATGAGAATCCCTATCCTCCCGCGCCGGGAGTGGAGCGGGCCCTGCGGGAGATGCAGGCGGAGAAGTTCCGGCTGTACCCGGATCCGGAGGCCAGGATGCTGGTGGAGGCGCTGGCTGAGTTTTACGGGGTCAGGCCTTCTCAGGTCTTTGTGGGAGTTGGTTCCGATGATGTGCTGGCCATGGCGTTCCTGACATTTTTCAACTCGGAGCTGCCGATTCTGTTTCCGGACATTACCTATTCCTTTTACGATGTGTGGGCGGGCCTGTTCCGGATTCCGTACTGTCAGATCCCGCTGGATGAGCAGTTTCGCATCGTGCCCGGGGATTATGAGAGGGAGAACGGGGGAATCGTGTTCCCGAATCCCAACGCGCCCACCGGGGAGGAGCTTTCTCTGGAGGCCATCGAGAGGATTCTGGACAGCAACCGGGGCTCCGTTGTGATTGTGGACGAAGCCTATGTGGATTTCGGGGCGGCCACAGCCCTGCCGCTGCTGGAGAAGTATGAGAACCTTCTGGTGGTTCAGACCTTTTCCAAGTCCAGGTCCATGGCGGGGATGCGGATCGGCTTCTGTATCGGAAACGAGGAGCTGATCGCCTGTCTGAACGATGTAAAATATTCCTTTAATTCCTATACCATGGATCAGACGGCGCTGATCCTGGGGACAGCGGCCCTCCGGGACCGGGAATATTTTGAGAAAACAAGGGCGAAGGTCATCGAAACCCGGGAATGGGCCAAGACGGAACTTAGGCGTCTGGGATTCCGTTTCGGAGATTCCAAGGCGAACTTTATTTTCGCGTCCCATGAGAGTGTGCCGGCCCGGGAAATCTACCAGGCGCTGCGGGAGCAGCACATTTACGTAAGGTATTTTGACAAACCCCGGATCGACAATTATCTGCGGATCACTGTGGGCACCCGGGAGGAGATGGAGACCTTCTTCCGTTTTCTGGAAGCGTGGCTGAAGGAGAGGCTGCTTTCCGAATAGGGACATTCCCGTCTGTCATATAATAAGTGGAAAAGGTATGGGAGACGGGTAAAATGAAAAATCATGCCCCGGGAGTGTTCCTGTTTGGACTGGTGACCATGGTTTCCATGACTCTGCTGTACGGAGCAGATGTGGGAAAAAGCTGGATCGAGGTCAGCGGGAGCACGGCAAAGGAATATGAGGTCCCCATACGCGCAGTGCAGACAGAGGAACCAAAAACAGCGCTGACCTTCAATGCCTCCTGGCCGGAGGACGGGATCCGGGAAATCCTGGATGCCCTGAACAGCGGAGGGATGAAAGCGGCATTCTTCGTTGCGGAGGAATGGGCGGAAAGCCATCCGGAGGAGCTGCGGGAAATGGCGGAATCCGGCCATGAGCTGGGCATACTGGGAGACGGTCAGAAGACGAAGGAAGAACTTACGGAAGAAAAGGAAAGGCTGGAGGAACTGGCCGGGAAGGAGATCGGGCTTTACCGGTCAGAGGAAGAGATCTGCAGCCGGGAGACCATCCGCGCCGCAGGAGACTGCGGGCTGCGGACCGTGGGATGGAGCCTGGACAGCCTAGACTGGAAGGAGTACGGGGCAGACGCGATTATCCGCCAGATCTCGGAAAATCTGGAATCCGGATCCATCATCCTGTGCCGGACCGATGGGGGACACACAGCGGAGGCTCTGGCGGGCATGGATAAGATGCTTGCCGCCCGGGGATTTGAGACGGTGACACTTTCCGGACTGCTGGGCGGCGGAGAGGGATACATAGACAGGGACGGGACCTGGATACCCGCATAAGAAACTATAGAAGCGAGAAAAAAGGGGGCAGTACATGGAGAATGAACTGAAGTTCGCGGTTCTGATTGACGCGGACAACATTTCGGATAAATACATTAAAATTATTCTGGAGGAGACGGCCAACAGCGGAATCGCCACCTACAAGAGGATTTACGGGGACTGGACCAGCCCGCAGCTGGCCTCCTGGAAGGCGGTTCTGCTGGATAATTCCATTATCCCCATGCAGCAGTACAGCTACACCACGGGAAAAAATGCCACGGATTCGGCCATGATCATAGACGCCATGGATATTCTGTATTCCAAGACGGTGGACGGCTTCTGCCTGGCCTCTTCAGACAGTGATTTTACCCGGCTGGCGGCCAGGCTGCGGGAAGCAGGCATGCAGGTGATCGGCATGGGAGAGAGCAAGACGCCGCAGCCCTTTATTTCTGCCTGCAACCAGTTTAAATATCTGGATCTTCTTTACGAAAAGAAGCAGGAGGAGATGGAGGTTCCGGCGCCCCAGACGAAGAAGCGCCGGGAAAAGAACAAACCCCAGAAGGAACTGGAGAAGACGAAGAAGACCATCGATACCATTATCGAGAAATTTTCCGACGAGGACGGATGGATATTTTCCGGGAAGCTGGGCGACCAGCTCTCCAAACGTCTGCCGGATTTTGATGTGCGGAATTTCGGGTTCACGAAGCTGACGCCCTTTATGAAATCTCTGGGATGCTATGAGATTAATAAGGTGTCCGATGGAAACGACCAGAAACAGATATACTTCCGGGTGAAGGAAGGGAAGACAAAGTAAATATTGCTGTCAGAAAGTCGTGGAGGGTGTATGCGATTTACGAAAATGCACGGGTGCGGCAACGATTACGTCTACGTGGACTGTTTTCGGGAACGGGTGGATGATCCCCGGGAGACCGCGCGGAGGGTAAGCGACCGGCACTTCGGGATCGGTTCCGATGGACTGATCCTCATCAAACCTTCCAAAAGAGCAGATTTTGCCATGGCCATGTATAATGCGGACGGCTCCGAGGGAGCCATGTGCGGCAATGGAATCCGCTGCCTGGCAAAATATGTATACGACAAGGGACTGACTTCCAGGAAACAGATTTCCGTGGAGACCAGGAGCGGGATAAAACATCTGATTTTGACCGTAAAAGATCAGAAGGTATCGGAGGTACAGGTGGATATGGGGCGGCCGGAGCTGACAGCCGCCAAAATACCCGTCCGGTCGGAGACGGAGCGGGCGCAGAATGTCCCCGTCCGGATCCGGGGGAGGGATTTTCTTTACACAGCCGTGTCCATGGGCAATCCTCACGCGGTGGTGCAGGTGAAGGATGCGGCCGGTCTGGATCTGGCCCGCTTCGGCCCGGAATTTGAGTGCTACCGGGATTTTCCTGACCGGATCAATACGGAGTTCGTGGAGATTCTGGATCCGGAAACCATCCGGATGCGTGTCTGGGAGAGGGGCTCCGGGGAAACGCTGGCCTGCGGGACGGGAGCCTGTGCGGCTGCTGTGGCCGCAGTGGAGAACGGCTGGATCCGGGGAAGAAGTGTGACAGTGCGGCTGGCCGGGGGAGAACTGAAGATCTGCTGGGACCGGCAGAGCGGTTCTGTTTTTATGACGGGACCGGCGGCAACGGTTTTTGAGGGAGAGATAAAATTTTAACGAGATAAGGGGCTTTTCATTTGATAGAAAGCGTGATACAATATATTGCGTTCGCATAAAATATACAGCACAAGATATGGAAGCCCAGGGCTTCCCCGAAAAGGAGCAGCCATGATATACGTTGTAAAGAAAGACGGAACAAGAGAACCCTTTGACGCCTCCAAGATTGTCAGGGCGGTGAATAAATCAGCCAGAAGGATCCTCTACACCTTCACCCCGGAGGAGAACGACTTTATCTGCCGGTTCGCCAGAGAGCGGGCAGAGGCTCTGGGAAAAGAGGAGATTCCCATCGCGGATATGCACTGCATTGTGGAGGGGGCGCTGGATCAGGTGAATCCGGCGGTGGCCAAGAGCTATCGGGATTACCGGAATTATAAGGTGGATTTTATCCATATGATGGATGAGGTGTACACAAAAAGCCAGTCCATCCGGTACATCGGAGATAAGAGCAATGCCAACACGGACAGCGCGCTGGTGGCCACCAAGCGGAGCCTGATTTTTAATGAGCTGAACAAGGAGCTTTACCGGAAATTTTTTATGAACCGGAATGAGCTGCAGGCCTGCAAAGACGGATATATCTATATTCACGACCAGTCGGCCAGGCTGGATACCATGAACTGCTGTCTTTTTGATGTGGCCAGTGTTCTGAAGGGCGGTTTTGAGATGGGAAACGTGTGGTACAATGAGCCCAAGAGCCTGGATACGGCCTTCGATGTGATGGGAGATATTATCTTAAGTACGGCGGCCCAGCAGTATGGAGGCTTTACCGTGCCGGAAGTGGATAAGATCCTGGCTCCCTATGCCCGGAAAAGCTATGACAAATATATCAAAGAATTTCTGAAATACGCGGACGAGAGCTGGGAGGGCAGAGAGGAAAGAGCCGTTACCTACGCCCTGGACAAGGTGCGCCGGGAATGTGACCAGGGCTGGCAGGGCATTGAGTACAAGCTGAATACGGTGGGATCTTCCCGGGGGGATTATCCCTTTGTGACCGTGACGCTGGGCCTTGGAACAGAACCCTTTGAAAAAATGATTTCCATTTCCCTTCTCCAGGTGCACAAGGAGGGCCAGGGAAAGAAGGGATTTAAGAAACCGGTGCTTTTCCCGAAGATTGTTTTTTTGTACGACAAGGCGATTCACGGCCCGGGAGCTCCCTGCGAGGATGTCTTCGAGGCCGGCCTGGAATGTTCGGCCAAAACCATGTATCCGGACTGGCTTTCCATGAGCGGAGAGGGTTATATTTCCGAGATGTATCAGAAATACGGACGTGTGATCAGCCCCATGGGCTGCCGGGCATTCTTAAGTCCCTGGTATGAGCGGGGCGGCATGGAGCCGGCCGATGAAGACGATAAGCCGGTATTCGTGGGGCGCTTTAATATCGGCGCTGTTTCTCTGCACCTCCCCATGATCCTGGCCAGAGCTAAATCGGAAAACCGGGATTTCTATGAGGTTCTGGACTTTTATCTGGAGATGATCCGGGATCTTCACAAGAGGACCTATGATTATCTGGGAGAGATGCGGGCCTCCACCAATCCCCTGGGATACTGCGAGGGAGGCTTTTACGGGGGGCATCTGAAGCCCTCTGACAAGATCCGCCCGCTGCTGAAGCCCATGACCGCATCCTTTGGCATTACGGCTCTCAATGAGCTTCAGGAACTCTACAATGGAAAATCCATTGCCGAGGATGGGGAATTCGCCCTGGAGGTCATGCGTTATATTAACAGGAAGATTGATCAGTATAAGAGGGAGGACGGTATTCTGTATGCCATCTACGGCACGCCGGCGGAATCTCTCTGCGGCCTGCAGGTGGAGCAGTTCCGGAAGATATACGGCATTGTGCGGAATGTTTCGGACAGGCCGTACGTGAGCAATTCCTTCCACTGCCATGTGACAGAGGATATTACCCCCATCGAGAAGCAGGATAAGGAGGGGAGGTTCTGGAATCTTCTGAACGGAGGAAAGATCCAGTATGTCCGGTATCCCGTCAGCTATAATAAGGAGGCTATCCGGACCCTGATCCGCAGAGCCATGGACAAGGGATTTTATGAGGGAGTCAATCTTTCCCTGGCTTACTGCGATGACTGCGGCCACCAGGAGCTGGAGATGGATGTGTGCCCCGTATGCGGTTCGCGGAATCTTACGAAAATTGACCGGATGAACGGCTATCTGTCCTACAGCCGGGTCCACGGAGATACGCGGCTGAACAGCGCCAAGATGGCGGAGATCGCCGAGCGGAAGTCCATGTAGAAGAGAATATTACGTAAAATGGGGGAGAATGTCCCGGATTCTGGGACATCCTCCCCTTTCTGCTGTACATATCCGGCAGAAGAAAAGAATCAGAACAGGCCGGAAATCCGTCCCGAGCGGTCGATGTCAATATTTTCCGCAGCCGGACACTTGGGCAGGCCCGGCATGGTCATGATTTCCCCGGTGAGAGCTACGATGAAGCCGGCGCCCGCGGAGACCTTCAGATTCCGCACGGTTACCGTAAAGCCGGCAGGGGCTCCCAGCTTGCCGGGATCATCGGAGAGACTGTACTGGGTTTTGGCCACACAGACGGGGAGGCGGCCAAAGCCCAGGGCTTCCAGCTGCGCGGCCTGCTTCTCGGCGCCCGCCGTCAGGACGGCACGGGAGCCGCCGTAGATTTTCTTCACGATCTGCTCCAGCTTCTCCTGAATGGATCCATCCAGATCATAGGCAAAGGTAAAGCCGGAATTATCCTCCTCACAGAGGCGGATGACCTCCCGGGCCAGGTCGGTGCCGCCCGCACCTCCTCTGGCCCAGACTTCAGAGATGACGGCGTTAACCCCCAGCTCCCGGCATTTCTGCTGCAGGAGACGCAGCTCCGCCCCGGTGTCCGAGGGGAACGCGTTGACAGCCACCACGCAGGGCAGATGGAAGACGTCCCGGATGTTGCTTACATGCTTCAGCAGATTGGGAAGCCCCCGCTCCAGCGCTTCCAGGTTCTCCTGATCCAGCTCTCCCAGAGAAACGCCGCCGTTATGCTTCAGCGCCCGGACGCTGGCTACGACAACGACCGCGTTGGGAGTAAGTCCGGCCATACGGCATTTGATATCCAGGAATTTTTCCGCCCCCAGATCGGCGCCGAAGCCCGCCTCTGTCACACAGTAATCTCCCAGCTTCAGTGCCATGCGGGTGGCGGTTACAGAATTGCAGCCGTGGGCAATATTGGCAAAGGGCCCTCCGTGGACGATGGCCGGCGTATGCTCCAGGGTCTGGACCAGGTTGGGCTTCAGGGCATCTTTCAGCAGCGCGCACATGGCCCCCTCCGCGTGAAGATCCCCGGCGGTTACCGGTTTCTGCTCCGAGGCCTTTCCATAGGTGTAGCCCACCACCAGTCTGGACAGCCGGGCCTTGAGATCATCGATATCATCGGCCAGACAGAGAACAGCCATGATCTCGGAAGCGGCGGTGATGTCGTAGCCGTCCTCCCGGGGCGTTCCGTTGCTTTTTCCGCCCAGGCCGTCCACCACGCTGCGCAGCTGCCGGTCATTCATGTCCATACATCTCCGCCAGGTGATCCTGCGGGGATCGATATTCAGTTTGTTGCCCTGGTAAATATGGTTGTCAATCAGAGCGGCAAGAAGATTGTTGGCGGTGCTGATAGCATGAAAGTCACCGGTAAAGTGGAGATTGATATCCTCCATGGGAACTACCTGGGAATAGCCTCCGCCGGCGGCGCCGCCCTTGACGCCGAAAATGGGGCCCAGAGAGGGTTCGCGCAGGGCGGCAACTACCTTTTTGCCGGCCCTTTGCAGGGCGTCTGCCAGGCCGATGGTGGTGGTGGTTTTTCCTTCACCGGCAGGCGTCGGATTGATAGCCGTTACCAGTATGAGCTTTCCGTCCGGGGCATCGTTTTCCGACAGCAGGCTGTAGTTGATCTTCGCCTTATATTTTCCGTACTGTTCCAGGTAGCGGTCATCGATGCCGGCTTTTTGGGCAATCCGGGTAATAGGCTCCATGGTACATGCCTGGGCAATTTCAATGTCTGATTTGTAGTTCATACCTTCCTTCTCCTTTCAAATGTGCTTTTGGATTTCCGTGCTGCGTACACATGAGCTGTGACGACAAGGTGTAGCTTATAGAAATAATATAATTAACAGAAACAAGGCTATAAAAGTATTAAAAATAGAAATTTATAAAAATAAAACGATAATACTGTATACAATTTCAGGGTATCACGGGAGTTTTCGGAAGTCAATTTGGAAATGAAAAACCATGGAAATGAAGCGTAAAAGCCGCAGATATCCTACAAAATGTAGTTAAAAACAGGGGGCGTTGCAAAATAGATGAATAATTCATCCATGGAGCAACGCTCCTTTT
>ERZ1643246.4337-NODE-4337-length-11321-cov-10.451713_pt1 | contig 11321 bp, 4 predicted proteins | sample MGYA00579265_ERZ1643246 | MGnify/ENA primary metagenome ERZ1643246 (study PRJEB29033, sample SAMEA4952261) | chicken gut metagenome | biome: Broiler Chicken; feature: Gastrointestinal Tract; material: Caecum | place: Ireland | collected 2018 | study: Broiler...
GGCATACATTTGCCACCTTGGCGCTCCAGAATGGCGTGGACATCAAGACACTCTCCGGGATGCTGGGCCACTATTCATCCGGCTTCACGCTGGATACCTACACCCATGTGACACGGAAAATGCAGGAGGAAGCGGCAGAGAAAATGGGGCAGTTCATGGAGATGAAGCTGTGATGGAGACACCGGAAAACGTCCAATTTGTCAAGCTCTGCCTGATCCCCGTGTCCATTTTGGGGTACAGTTTACAAATCCAATGTGTCCATTTTCTTGGGTACAGTTTAATCCGTTAATGGGTCAGAAAATGGGTCAAAAATGGGTCAGGAAAAATGAAGCCCTCAAAAAAGTACAAAAAATCCGCCGATTTCACCAGAAATCAGCGGATTTTTGGTCCGAGTGGCGGGATTTGAACCCACGGCCTCTTGGTCCCGAACCAAGCGCGCTACCAACTGCGCTACACCCGGATATGTCTGCCTCTAAGAGCTTTCCCTGCCCTCGCGACAGCGTAGTCTATTATACGGAATTTTTTGGCCGCTGTCAAGTGTGGAAGTGGGTTTCTCATCTGAATCTAAACCTGCCCGGAAACCGGGGGACACGAAAATCGTGTCCCCCGGCTCTGCTTTTTCTGTCAGAATCGCCTGTTACTCTTTCTTTCTGCCTCTCCGGCCCAGGAAGATAACTGCCGCCGCACCGGCCAGCGATGCCGCCAGCAGTGTCAGATACAGCGCAAGCTGGGCATCATCACCTGTGTGGACGGAGTCGTCCGGCTCCTCCGGGGTGCCCGGTTCATTCGGCGTATCCGGCTCATCCGGCGTATCCGGGATGTCGGGGTCCGGCGTCTCATCCGGGTCGGGTGTCGGATCCGGATCAGGGTCAGGATCCGGCGTGGGGTCCGGGTCTGGATCAGGATCCGGGTCCGGTTTGGGATCCGGCGGCGGGGTGGTGTCATCGTAGTTGATGACCAGCACTTCCGCCGTGTCCCCGAACGGGATCGTTCCGGGGTTGCTGCCCTCGATGCGGATGCCGTAGCCGCTCACCCGCTCCTCAGTCACAGTGTAGCGGATACCGGGGAGCAGCCCTGCGGCAGTCTTGCTCTCCCCGTCCTTCAGGGTGAACTCCGCCACGCCGTCGATGAAGATCATGTCTCCATAGGTGCCGTTGACGGTCTTGTCACTGAGGGTGACCGTGAAGCGGAACTCCCTCGTCTTGTCGCCGCTGTACACCTGCTTGGTGACGGTCAGGCCGCCCTGGCCGTTGACGATGTCGTAGCCATTCACCTGGGTGCCGTAGTCATCGACCGGTTCCTCCTGCACCGTGTAGGTGTAGGCCCGGCCGCTGTCGTCGTAGACAGGCCATCTGCCGAAATCGTAGGTCCACTTGCCGTCTTCGTTCGGCTGGACCTCCTGCCGTTTGACCTCTGTGCCGTTCTGCAGGAGGATCACGATGATGGATGCCGGGCGCTTTGCCGGGTCGTCTCCCACCCAGGTCTTTTCGCCCAGGATCTGAACTTCCGTGTCCTCGTCCCCCAGGGTGTTGACCAGATCCAAATCATCTGTCCGGGATTCGGTATAGCCCGAGACAGGCTCCTCCTCTACCCGGTAGGTATAGAGGTTTCCATTTTCGTCCGTATCCGGGAGATCCTGGAAGGTATATGTCCAGACATTGGAATTCCCGCTCTGGGCATCTTCCGCGGACAGGGTCACCTCTTCTACCTTCTCCTGCTCTGTCACTGCCGTTTTCCGGTACAGCGTCAGCTTCAGCGTATCCGGGCGGAGGTCCTGGGCGTCGTTGTCATCCTGCCACGTCTTGGTGACCGTGATGTCTGTGAAGCCCTTGTTGATGATGGTCGTGGTGAAGGCCACCGTATTTTCGTCCGGTTCACCGTGGTCGTATTTCACCTCGATCCCGCTGCCGGAGTCTCCTTCTTCTATGGCGTAATAATAGTACTTCTCGTTTTGCTCATTGACTTTGTCCAGCTGATCGAACACAGCCTTCCAATTGTTGGCGGCGGACAGGGTCGCTGTCTTACCCGCGACTTGCACGACATCGCCCTCTGTCTGTCCCACCAAATTCTTATCCGTGGTCCGCCAGAGCTGGACGGTGATGCTGTCCGCGATCTTGTCCGCTGTGGTATGCCATTGCTTGAGGACGGTCAGGGAGGTGATGACCTTGTTGGTGAACTGGAATTCGGGATAGGTCTCTCCGTCTTCCTTTATGCTGCCCGTCACTGTATCTCCGACCTGGACATAGCTGCCGCTGGTCTCCTCGACCACGCGGTACTGGGTGGTCCCATTTTCTCCCAGGTAGCTTCCGGGCATCCGGAGCGGGAGATCCTCCCAGACGGCCTCCCATGCCTCGTACTCGTAATAGGGCTTGGAGGGAGAGGATTCTTCCGTCCCATCCACCGTCACTTTTACGGAAGCCATCTCCTGCCAGGTCGCCTCTGCGCCCTCTGCAGCCGGGGCGGTCATGTACTGCAGCTTTAGCGTGACCGGGACGCCGGTCTCTCCGGCGGGCTCCCAGCTCTTGCTGGCGTAGACCTTGGTGGTGCTCATGGTGTTGGTCACCGTGGTGATGAAGCCCTCTTCTGCGGATCCATTGTCGGGATCTCCACCTGTGGATCCATCATCATACGCATATGTCGCGGTGTAGGCGGTGTTGTACTGGCCCTCATTTTCAACTATATAGTCATGCAAAGATGCTTCTTCTCCTGCCGTTTTGTACTCCGGCTGGAGCTCCACGGCGCGGTAAAAATAACGTTCTCCATCGGGCGCCTTTTGCGGCAGGCCGGGGATCGTCATGCTCGCCGGAGCCTGGAGCGTCCCGTCCGTGTCCGTCCCGGTGAGCGTCACGACCAGGTCCTGCGTCTCGTTGCCGTCGCCGGTCACCTGGACTGCCTGCCAGTCTTCTTCGGCCGGAGTCGCCGCTGTCGTCCGCTGGATCAGGAAGCTGGTCTCCCAGGTCATGCCCTCCTCGTCCGTGTCGGGGCGGGTGTCGTAGGCGTTGTTCCGGTCGTTCGCCCAGACCTTCTGCACCTTCAGCGAGGTCGTCGCCAGCTGGTTGGTGATAACGATCGAATTGTTGGATTCCGTATAGAAGTCTTCAACTCCAGCGAAGACCCCTCCGGTATCGCCTGTTATTTCATAGGTGAAGTCTGAATCATCACTGGGGATAACCGCAATCGTAACCTTCTGCCCATCTCCGTATGTGATTTGTGTCTCCGCCACACGATAGGACAGCTCCACGATCTTATCATTGACCTTCACCACCCGGGGCAGATGCTGGAATGTGCCGGTCCAGGAGTCGTAGATGTGGCGGTTCTCCAGCGTTTGTGTAAATTGATAGTCCTCACCAAAAATTTGGCTATATAAGCCGGAATCCATATTTTCAAAATACTCTTCCGCCGGCTGCCATGTTCCGTCCTCTCCCGCTTTGACGTACAGCGTGAAGGTCACGGACATCTCACCCAGGCCCATGTAGTCGGCGGTGATCGGCTGGCCGTCACTGCCCACCCACTTCTTCTCGAAGCGGGCGGAGGTCTCCAGCGAATTGGTCAGATTCGACATGGTGATGGTGTCATCCCCAACGGACGCTTCGCCCGCCGTCTGGCCATTGAAATAGATCTCATACTGTTCTTTCAGCGCATCCGGCAGATCAGAGCTCAGCTCTTCTTTCACGGAGTACACCCACCGGGCGCCGTTGGGGGCCCACTTCTCCAGCTCCGTCTGCGCCGGTGCGGGGGACTCTTCCCCGGGATCGGTCTCCGGGTCCTCCGTCGGGTCCGGTGTGATATCAGAGCCGTCTCCCGGCGTCGTATCCGCTTCGCTGCCGGAGCCGCCCGCATCCGCCGGATCGCTGTGCAGGCTGGCGGCGCTGAGGCTGCTCTCCGGAGGCTGCGTGGTCTTCTCTTCCGAACCCGCGGTCTGGTCGTTGCCCTCCGCTGCCGTGGGAGTTTCGCTCTGGTCATTTTCTCCCGTGGAGGGAGGCTCGCTCACGCCCGGATCTGTCGGGGCGGGATCCGTCTGAGTATCAGTCGGAGTTTCGGGTTCTCCGGGCTCGGCGGGATATTGAGGATCATCAATGCCCGAGTCCCCTATGCCCCAGATCCGGTAGGTCCAGTCTCCGGTCTCTTCATCCTGGGCCCATGTGATGGTGTAGTCTGTGCCCTCTTCCAGGGTCTCCGTAATGTTGGGGGCCTCCTGCCCCTCCTGGGCGGCGGCACGGCGGGTCACGGAGAGCCGGATCACAGGGACCCAGTCCCCATTCCCAAGTTGTACGTAAGGTCTCTCCGGCCGCAGGCCGAAGGCATTGTCAAAGTCCTGCCAGACCTTGGTGCCCGTCAGGGTGACGAACTCCGTCTGAGGGGCCTCCCGCCTGTTCCAGAAGGTGGCATCAGCGTTCCTGTCTTCATCAGGCAGCAGATCCTCAACAGCGGCTCCGTTTTGAAGGGCCTCGCTGTCTGCGTCCAGATCACCCCGGCCACATTTGGTCTCATAGCCGCCCAGGAAATCCTGGTCCTCCTCGATCTGATACACATATTCCGAGCCGTTGGGGGCGTACTGAGCCAGGCCCTCAAAGGTGAGGGTCTTTTCCACGGTCGCTTGTCCTTGCTCCTGATAGGCCTCCTGCACTTCCTGGGAAGACCATGTGATGGTCTGCACCAGTTCCCGTTCAGACGTCTCTCCACTGTTTTTGGTATACGTACGGTACAGATGGAAGCGCACGGCGGGATAGGCGATGGGGACATCCTCCTCGTCTGTGGGCAGCTCCAAAATCTTCTTCACCGACAGGCTGCCCGTGGGACTGTTGTACACGTTCTCCGCCTGGAAGGTGTTGGAGGGCTGGCGCATCTCGAAAAGGGGGATGTCCGTGTCTGTGCTCTCGTCATCCATCAGGGAGGCGCCTCCGGTGCCTGTAATGCCGGTCTCCCGCAGGGTGTACTCGTACAGGCGGCCCTCCGGCGTGTATTTGGGGAGAGGCTTCTGGTCCGGAGTTTCCGGCCAGACCTCTCCGTCGCTGCCGCCGATGATGTTCTCGCCCACGTACAGGATCTGGAAGGTGTAGTTGTTCAGCCCGGACCAGTCGCTGATGGTCAGCGTGGCGATGGGATCCGCGTCAAAGTCATACGCGCCGCCCCGCTCCCGCTGGTACAGGGCAAAAGTCACGGTGGGCAGGTCCTCCGCCGGATAGCCGGCGGGCAGGTTGGTCCAGAGCTTCCGTCCCTCGATGGTCAGGGGCTTGTCCAGGCGGTTGACAAAGGTGCCGCCGGCGTTCAGGGCGTATTTGGCATAATCTTCTGTCTGCCGCCCTGTCAAAGCCGTGGTATGCGCTGTGTATGCGTCTTCGCTCTCTGTATCGGCCTCGTTCCGGGTGCCCAGACGGGTCCCCTCCCACCAGTATTCGGCGATGGCGTAGTCAAACTCGGAGGCGTTCACATTGGTGCGCTCCACCGCGGAGTAGACGATCTCAAAGCCGTACGGGTCGTATTTGGGCAGGTCTTCCAGCAGGGCCTGCCAGACATACTGCTGGGCCGTGTCTCCAGACGCTTCGGCCGGTGTCTCAGATACCTCGCCCTCGGAGCCGCCGGCATCTCCGCCAGCATCAGGCTCCTCTGTCTCCGGCGGGAGCAGGCCCTCGTCCGTCCAGCGGTAGCTGGGGTAGATCAGCTGGGTCTCTGTCTCCGTCTCACTGGTATGCACGGTCTGGTAGATGTCCAGGTAGATGTCCGGGCGGCTGCCGGCCTCATACATGTAGACGTCGTGCCACTCCTTGTACCAGACGGCATCCGTCACGCCGGTGCGGGTGTTGGTGAGGGTGATCTCCTGGGTGTCGTTCTCTAGTGCGCCGTCGTTTGCGTCATAGGAGGTCTCCTCCACCGACCGGGTGTAGGTGCTCCACAGGGCGTAGACCTCTGGATAATTGGCAGCCGACAGGGTGATCTCCTTTCCCGTTTGATCCAGCCAGACCTCCTCCACCGTGTAGCGGACCACGGTGCCGTTGGTGTCGTACTTGGGAAGGTTGTGGAAATAGATCGTTTCAATTTTTTCGTCTTCAGTAAGGATCGGCTGGACGGAGGAAACCGGCTGGCCCTCGTTGTCCATGATCGGAACGTCCTCGCCGCCGAGCGTCACGTGTCCGTTTCCCTGTTCGTCATCATAGATCCGAAATGCGTTTTCCGCGTCATCGCTGGCGGAGATCTCCAGCTTCACCGCCAGGGTGAGGCCGGTGCCCGCCATGGCTGCCTGAAGAGCGTCCACGCCCTCTCCGTTGCCGTCCCGCCAGTCTTTGGTGACGGTCAGGTCCACGTTGCCCAGACGGCGGTTGGTGACGGTCCACACGATCTCGTTTGCAACGTTCTCGCTGTCATAGGTGGCTTCGTAGGCGTGGTTTTCGCCAGTCACTTTGTCGCGGAAGCTTCCGTCCGCATCTTGGCTTAACTCCACTTTTCCGACTGTCCCAATCCCGGTCTCCCGGATATAGACATCTGCTGCTTTGATGTCCTCCGGGAGCGCGACCCATTCGTACCAGACGGGGTCTTCCCCATCTTGAGTCTCTCCCAGTGTAACGGTGAGGTTTTCGCTGCCGTTTTGAATCGGGTCTCCAGAGTTCCGATCATATACCGTCACCTCCACTGGCTCCCGGTGGGCGGTGTCGCTGTCGTCCACCCAGTTCTTCTGGACCAGGATCCGTTCGCCGGCGCCCGGGCCGTTGGTGACAATGGTGGTGTAGTCGCCGGTCTCGCTGTCGATGGTGGTCTCGTAGGTGGGGTTTCCGCCCTCTTCCAGGATCAGGTACTCGTACCGGCGGCCCTCTTCGTCGTATTCCGGAAGGCTGTTTAGGAAGGCATCCCAGTTTTCACCGGAGATGGTGATCTCATTGTCGATCTCGTCGTTGTACGCATCACCGTGTTCAATGGAACTCTCTACAAACGCGCCTTCCTCGTCCATCTCAAACGTGAGGACTTTGCAGTCTTCCGTCAGCGACTGCTCGCCGATGGTGCGGTAGAGGGCGAAGGTCACCTCATGTTTTGGATTCGACTGATCGTCCGGCTCCCACTTCTTTTGCACCGTGTAGTCGATCCGGTTGCTGACGGCATTGGTGATGACCGTGCCGTTGTCGTTCTGCTGATAGGTCACCTGATACCGGGCTTCCCCACGGCTGCCGCCGCTGGTCAGCGTGAAGGAGTCGCCAGCCATCTCAACTTTACTGCTGTTTTCATAGACCGCCGACTCCACCCAGCGGTATTCCAGCTCCCGGCCCTGGTTGTCGTATTTGGGCACGCTTTCGCTGACGGAGAGCCCGCCCAGGTTCTCCGCCGAAAAGCTCCCATTCTCTCCACCGCCGCCCAGGGTCTTGGTGATGTCGGTATTCTCCCAGGCGCCATCATCCGTGCTGCCCTTCGGCCGGGACTGGAGCGTCAGCTCCACCTGCACGTCCGTCAGCTCCGACTGGAAGGCCGCCGCCTTCCAGATCTTGGTGGCGTCCACCGTCACCGTGCCGGAGAGCTTGTTGGAGAGGGTGCCGCCGTTGTAGAGATATGTATCGTTGTCCCCTCTTTTCCCATCGGCTTCTTCGCCGGTCAGCTGTTGCAGCCTGCCGTTGCTGCCCAGCACCCAGATGGTATCCGACACATCGCCGTTTGCATCCACAGCGCCCAGCACCTGGGTGTAGCGGCCAGCGTCGTCGCCGGTGAGATACTCCCGGACCACATAGATATACTCGTAGCCCTCCGCGTCGTACTTGGGCAGGTCCCCGAAGGCGATCTCCTGGGTGTTCTGTTTGTCGAGCGGTATCGTCATGACAATGCCGCTGTTGTCCCGGACGGGAGCGGCAGTGGTATAGCTCTGCCCGGCCCGGTAGCGCCAGAGCTGCAGCTCACCGTCCGGCCGGTGACTGGAGTCCGCCTGGTCCTCCCAGACCTTGGTGGCGGAGTAATCCTTGGTGCCCGTGAGGGTCAGGTACAGGATGCCGCCGTCGTAGACCTTGTCCACCTCAGAGCCCACGTTGGGCGCCCCGGAGTTGTCATAGGAGATCTGGAACCAGTCCCCCGCATCCAGCACACTGTCTAAAATCCCGTCATCCGCGTCCAGCCGGCCGTCGCCGTTCGGAGCCTCCTCCACGGAGTATTCAATGCGGCTGCCGTCCAGGTTGTACTTCCACAGGCCGGAAATGGTGATGGTGCCGCTGGGATCGCCCGGATCCGTTCCCACATCCGAATTGACATCCAGCACTTCACGAATGGTATCCAACAGATACGTAGCCGTGGTCGTATCATATCCCGTATCCACTGAGAACAGGAAGGTCTGATAAAGGGCATCTGTGATGCCATCCGCCGCGGTCCGGTCCCCCTGGCGGAGCTGGACGTCAAAGCTGAACTCGTCTGTCAGCACATAGTACCAGCCAAGCTGGTCTTTCGCGGAGGGGTAGTCCTCCACATTGTCCTGGTTGACATCAACGGGAATATAGCTGCCGAAGTAATCCGTTTCCTCTTCTCCGCCGCTCCCTGCGGGGCCCAGCGCCCACTCCACGGCAAGCGGCTCGCTTTCGGCCCCGAAATCATCCTCACGGATGATCGTCTTCGGCAGTGTATGATCCAGAACGGAGACCATGTACGTGTTGTTCCCGTTATCCACAACGGTCATCTGCGGAACGCTGGACAGGCCGACGTCGGAACAGGTATCCTCTTCCAGGGCTCTCCAATCCTCGCCCTCGATCCGAAAATACAGCAGGGGCTGGTAGTCCTCCGCCGCGGGGCGCTCGCTTTCCTCGTCGTTGTTGTCCACCCAATAGAGCGTCTTCTCTTCAAAGTCTTCGGCATCATACCAGCTTTCCACGCTCACTACCGTATCCGCATAGATCACCGGCACCAGGGTCAGGCACAGCACCAGTGCCAGCAGGCCGCTGAGCAGGCGCCTGCCGCTTTTTTTCGGCATGCCTCGCTTCCGGGGCACTTTCCCCTTCTGCAGTCGTTTGCCTTCGTACAGCATGAATCCTCACCTCTCCCAAAAACGTTTCACCGCGGAGGCGCACCAGCCACCGCGTCTGCTTCCGCGTTCTCCGGCGGCATCTGCCGTCAGCCGCCGTTCTCCCATCCCACCGTGCGCTGCTCCGCATCCAGCAGCTGTTCATGGGCCTGTTCCGCCAGCGACAGCACATCTGCCCGGATCTGCTCCTGCGTGGCCTGATACAGCCTGCGCAGGCAGCGGGGGTTGCTCTTCTCCGCGTCCACCCGGGCATCCCGGCACAGGGTCCGGATCTCTCCGCTCACCTGGGTCCGCCGCATGGGCCGCCCGCTGCGGGTGAGAAAGACCGGGCCGGCGGTGATCCCCGTCCGGTGAAGGTAGGACTCCAGCTCCCGCTGCAGGCAGGCCGGGATGGGGACCTCCTGCCGTCTGCCGCCCTCAGCGACAGAGACCCGGCCCTCTGCCACCGCCTCTGCCGTCATCTGGTCCAGTTCCCCGACCCGCAGCCCCGTCAGGGCGAATGTCTTCACCAGCAGATAGGTGCGCTCCCGTCCCTGGGTCCGGGCCGTGGTCAGCAGGCGCAGATACTCCGCCCTGGTCAGCTCCAGCTGGATCTCCTCTCCGGTGTCCAGCTGGCCGATCAGCTGCAGGTCCCGCCGGCCCAGAAAGGCCAGCAGGCCGTTGGCCGCTGAGATGTGGGTGTTGACCGTGCCGGGGGAGTAGCCCGCCTTCAGCAGGGAGAGCCGCCAGTCCTCCAGCGTCCGCGCCGTGACCAGCCTGCCCCGGGGCAGAAAGCGGAAAAATGTCTCCAGCTTGGGCCGGTAGACCTGGATCGTCTCCCGCTGCCTGCCACGGACAGCCAGACTGTTCAGATACCGGCAGATTTCTTCCCAAGAAACAGTCACCCCGGTCTCCTGCCCCGGAGGGGCATCCGGAAGGACCGCTCCCGCAGCTCTTTCCACAGCGCATCCGCTCCTTCCCGCAGCTGCAGAGCCACATTTTACAACGGAATTACTATTCTGTTGTATTTTTAAAAAGCGTACGGCAGGAGGGACTGGCCGGGGCAGAAAAAATCTGCGTGAAAATTTTTCGGCCTGTTTTCTGAAAAACTGGTTCGACAAGAAATCCATTGATTTTCTTTTATCTTTGTTTTATACTGAACATATTCTAACGTATGTAGGGTAATATTTTTTGTCGTTTTGCAACAGAATAGTCATTATGTTGTTTTCAGAGGATCAGCCGCATGCGCTGTAGCATCTGCTCGTGGATCTGCGTGCTGACGGCCACATAGATGCGGGTGATCTCAATGGACGAGTGGCCCAGAATGTCCGCCAGGTGGGCCAGATCCTTTTCCTGCTCGTAAAAGCTCCTGGCAAACAGATGGCGCAGATTGTGCGGAAAGACCTTCTCCGGGGCCACGCCGGCCTCCCGGCAGAGGGTCTTCATTTCACGCCAGATGTTGCTGCGGTCCAGATGCATGCCGGTCCTGGTACGGAACAGCGGGCCGCTTCGGATGCCCCGTGCCTGCGCGTACTGCCTGAGCCGCTGTGCCAGCTCCCGCGGCAGCAGGACGACCCGGCTCTTTCCCTTCAGCCGGATCTCCGTCCGGCCGGACGCCAGGGTCTCCGCCGTGATGAAGCGCAGCTCGCTCACCCGGATGCCCGTGGTGCATATGGTCAGCATCACATGGTAGAGCCGCTGGTCCTTCCGCCCTCTGGCGGCGGCGATCAGACGGCGGTATTCCGCTTCCGACAGCTCCCGGCGCTCCTCCCGAAAGGCCTGCCGCTGGACTCTCAGCTGCTTTACGTGGCAGTGCTCCGCCCCAAGGAACAGCAGATATGCATTCACGGCAGAGAGCTTGTTGTTGACGGTCCGTGCGCCGCACTGCTGCTGCAGGTGCTCCCGATAGGCCAGGAGCTCCTTTTTGGTGAGGGGCTCTCCCGCCAGAAACTCCCGCAGGTGCTCCGCCTCTCCCACGTACTTTTGGACTGTGGCGGGCGCCTTTTCATTTTCCAGCAAGAACTCCCGGAACGCGCGGATGGACTGCTGGGTGATGCCGATCTCTTCCATCTTGACTCCTCCAATTCCGCCCGTGCAGAGACGGGCATTTTCTGTAAGCATACCCAAAACTGCGCCGGATATGTTCCGCACATGGAGAAGTTTTCCAAAAGCGCAGAACCCGGTACAAAAGGGCAGCCCGCGGAGAGATCTCCGCGGGCTGCCGCATAGATATGATCGCTTTTATCGTCCTCCCCGGACACTGTAGGTCTCGCTCCCCCGCTCCCGCAGCTTTTCATTCAGCCACGCCCGCAGGGACGCCATGCCCTCCTCCGTCCAGGGAAAGGTCTCCGTCTCGATCTGC
>ERZ1643246.4339-NODE-4339-length-11309-cov-5.416296_pt1 | contig 11309 bp, 21 predicted proteins | sample MGYA00579265_ERZ1643246 | MGnify/ENA primary metagenome ERZ1643246 (study PRJEB29033, sample SAMEA4952261) | chicken gut metagenome | biome: Broiler Chicken; feature: Gastrointestinal Tract; material: Caecum | place: Ireland | collected 2018 | study: Broiler...
CAATTTTTTTAAAGCTTTTTTATAAAACCCCGCGATTATTTAAAGCGCCTTAAAAGATTACTACTGTTTTCAGTTAAACTATCACTATGTTTTAATGTTGGATACCAAAGTCAGGTAACATAACTATAAAAAATTATAAAATAAACTTTCAAAATAATTCTATTTAGTATATAATAGGTGTATGAATAGGAGGTAATAAAAATGTATAAAGTTAATGAAAATTGTATTGGTTGTGGTTCTTGCACAGCAGTATGTCCAGAAGTTTTTGATTTAAACGCTGACGGATTAGCAGAAAACATTCTAGGTGAAGTTCCTGCTGAATTAGAAGAAGCTGCAAAAGAAGCTGCAGCATCTTGCCCAGTTGATGCAATTGTTAATGAATAAGATAAAAAAAAGAGCTTAAGGCTCTTTTTTTAATGGATAAGAATTCATTTCGTTTTCAATTAAATGTTTTTTCATTTCATTTTGTGGTGGTTTAAAAAAGCTAATTGTATGACACTTATTACACCATATAAAATGAATACCTTCTAATTCTTTATATTCAATAAAAGGCTCTTTAGCCCCACAGATACCACAAACATTTGTTTTTCCCGGTTCTAAAACAACACTACGCATATTTCATCCTCCTTGCTTTCTATTATAATCACTTCAAATCAGTCTTCAATAAACTTCATCATACAAATAACGACAAAAAAAGATATCTCTTGCAAGATATCCCTTTATTTAACGATTTCTAGCATTTTTCTTAGATAATGCCATCGTCTTTAATTCTTTCACTTCTTGAGGTTTTAACATACGATATTGTCCTGGTCTTAATCCTTTTAAATCAACTGTTCCCACACGTAAACGATGTAATCTTTTAACTGGATGATCAACAGCTTCAAACATTTTCTTAACCTGTCGATTCTTTCCTTCAATCAATTTAATCATTAACATGGTTGTTCCATGTTCTTCATCTTTACCAACAATCTTAATACGACAAGGTAAAGTCTTGACTCCCTCAAGATAAATACCTTTTTCTAATTGACGAACAGTCAAACCATTAACCAAACCTTTAACACTTACTTCATAAACCTTTTCTAAATGTGATGAGGGATGCATCATTAAATTTGCAAACTCTCCATCATTCGTCATCAACAATAAACCAGATGTATCATAATCCAATCTTCCCACTGGATAAATACGTTCCTTCACATCAGGCAAATAATCAATAACCGTTTTTCTTCCCAGTTCATCACTTAATGAACAAATACATCCCTTAGGTTTATAAAATACATAATAAACTTTATTTTCACTTTGAAGAGCCTTTCCGTCAATCATGATCAAATCTCCTTTTTTGACTTTAAAGCCCAACTCACTTACGACTTCACCATTGACTTCGACTCTCCCTTGACGAATAAGATCTTCAGCTTTTCTTCTTGAAGTATATCCACTCGCTGCAATTGCTTTTTGTAGTCTTTCCACAGTATCACGTCCTTTCCCTATCATTATACATAGTTTATCAAATTATACAAACATTTTTAAATAAATCATAATCGCAAATATGACAGACAAAAAATCCATCGTTAAACCTACAGGTAAAGCATAACGGGTTTTCTTCATATGAATAGAAGAAAAATAAAGTGTCACAACATAAAATGTTGTATCACTGCCACTTTGAATAAGTGTTGCTAGTAAACTTAAAGGATGATCAACACCAAACATTTCATAAAACGAATAGAGATACGATAATGAAGCATTGGCACTGACAGGTCTTAACAAACCGAGTACAAGTATATCAATAGGAATCTGTAAAAATTGTAACACTGGCTGAAAAAGATGACTCAAAAGTTCAATAGTTCCACTACTTTGAAGTAATTGTACAAAAACCATAAATGCCATTAATGTTGTAAAAAGTGTCTGAAATAATGTCAAAGCGTCTTTGACACCTTCAATAAACAAATCAAATAAAGGATAATGTTTGATTAAACCATCAATAAAGACACAGAGTAATAAAATAAAAACAATCTTATTCATGATCAATCACCCTTTGTATAATCAATCCAATGATAATAATTGTAATACCAATAACTAACATATATGGATAAAATGCATAAATATCCTGTGAGCCCATTTGTTTTCTGATCATAAATAATGTTGATGGAAATAAACATAATCCTGCTGTATTGATAATCACTAAAGTCAGCATTTCACGACTTGGACGTTGTGGATGAGGATTGTATTCCTGAAGTTTTTGAAAAGCTTTAATACCACTCAAAGTCGCAAGTGTTCCTAAACCTAAAAGATTTGCAATCACATTAGAAGAGAGATAAGTATAAACATCATCATGTTTCATGACTGGTCCATAAATGACACGAAACAATGGTTTGAAAATAATTGAAAAATAATGTTTAAAAAACCACCCCATAAACAAGCTGCTAATAAGACATTTAAAAGTAAATCCCATACCATAAATGGTGTATCCATTAAAGCTGTCATCATGGCTTCTTCCTGATGACGACATAAACCAATCAACAAAAAGACAACAACACTCCATTTCCAGATTCTAGCCATTCATGCATTCTCCAAACAACATCCATGCATATTGAAAAATCATTTGTAAAGCATTTTGCTGATTGACTTCATAAATGGGATTTTCATTTACATAAACTTTTAATATATCACCCTGTGATTGCAGGGATACATTTTGACTTTCCTGTCCACAATAATAAAGATCCTGATCAATGAGAAATGAATGACCGTGATACTGATAGATTCCTTTAGATAAAACCAGTACATTTTGATATTTTTGAAAACATTCTTCATACTTTTTTTGATGAAATTCAAAATCATTTCCACAATTAAACGTCACAATAACTAAAGAAACATCATCTTTAATTGCACGTGTGACTAAGGTACGTTTTGCTTTTTTGGTATATCCTGTTTTTCCTCCAACACAATACTCATATTCTTCCAGCAATCTGTTTTTGTTATGCCATGTTCCCCCACCATCTTCACGTTTATAAGTTTCTTTCATGACGATATCATTGAAAATAGGATTTTGACTACAATAAGACATAAGCAAAGCCATATCATAAACACTGGACTGATTTCCATCATCTTCTTCATCCAAACCAGTTGGATTAGAAAAATGTGTATCTGTCATATGAAGTTCCTGAGCTTTTTGATTCATCATTTCAACAAAGTGTTCAATACTTCCACCAACATTTTTTGCAATCACATTAGCTGCATCATTTCCACTTCTCAATAATAAACCATGCAATAAATCTCTTAAATTAATGCGGTCACCTATATGTATATAGATGCCACTTCCCCATGCTTCATTGACTTCTTCACCAATCTCATATTCATCATCCAGTTGTCCATTTTCAATCGCAACAATCGCTGTCATAATCTTAGATATGGAAGCAACACTCTGGACTTCATGAATATTTTTTCCTTCTAATACATTGTGTTGAGTACTTTCCATCACAATATATGATTGACCTTGAAAATCAACGGCATGTACATTGACTATACATAATAAAAAGCACAAAAAAAACATGATTTTTTTCATAGTATCACCTATAAATACTATATGAAAAAGAATACATGTTATGATTTTTTCTTCCATTCTGGATGTGTACGAATATATACAATGGTTTGATCTAAGCCATGATCATGAAGATAATGTAAAAGATGTTCTAAAAAAGCACGTGTATCAGGGTGCATAATATAAGAATATTTTCCCCTTTCATAATAAGCGAGTGGAAATGTATCTTGATATTTATCACCTTGATAAGTCTGACTGGCTGCTATACGATCACAAAACATTTCTAAAACATAGCGTGCAGGCATTTTGGCAGGCTGCAGACCATTGCGTGTAAAATCGACCCAAAATTCCCAATGATGCTTATTTCTTCCCTTGTGATGTAACCAGGCTAAAGAATAACCTTTGTCACGACGTTCTACAGAATTTGGCGACTTATCCCCTTGGTAATACTTGATTCCTGTAGAAAATTCACACCATGAATATTTTGACATATCATGTAGTAGACCCTGTTTATATAAACCAATACGAAAGCATAGTTTCATGACTTTCCATTTATGTTTTGTTATTGTTTTGAAATGGCCTAAAGCTTTCATCGAATCACCCGTATTTAGTATACAATGTTTTATATTTGAAGTAAATCTCTTTATTTTTTTTCAAACGGTGTTATAATGTAGTCGATGTGTAAGAGGAGGTTTGAGAGATGTCAATTAAAGTTGATGTTCGTACAAATATTAATGATTATGAATTAACACTTGAAAAATGCTCTGAAATTATTACATTATTACAAGATACATATCAGAATATTAGAAATGATATGTATGCTCGCTTTTTAAGCATTCGTATTTTAATCAAAACATTATCTATTGTTGCATGTTTGATTGTTTTATATTTATTAACACATAGTGCATTTTTCTTATATTCTACACCTATCTTTATGGTTGTAGCATTAATATTTGCGATAGTGAGTGCTGAATATATTACGACACAAACACGTAAACAAATTGTTATACAATTAAAGCATTACACAAAAGCACGTGAACAATTATTGCAATACGAAAAAATCAAGTTATAATGACTTGATTTTTTTATTATACAGTTTACTATAAACCATCATTATTCTATTTTTAGAATTGAACTTATGATCAACTTTTATCATTTATCACAAATCTTTATTAATTTTCATAATGTCATTTCGACATATTCTACATTCTCTTTGTATCTTACCTATCTATAGCTTTCTTTGTAAATAGATCATATCTATCAATTGAATACCCTGCTCATATATAGGATGGTCATAATGGTCTATAAAAAAATTTTGAATACTATGTGAACGGATAAAACCACATTTTTCATAAAAAGGAATTGTCAAAGGACTGTCTCCTGTACCAACCTGTAAAACAGAATATTTTTCTTTATATTTTTCAACAATAAATTCTATCAAAATACGCCCATATCCTTTTCCCTGTGCTTCTGGCTTAGTTGCTATATTTTTGATTTCAAGAATCCCATGACCTTCATCAGTCACAACACATTCACATTGAATACCATCATCATCTAATACATACATTGTTCCACGTTCAAGATACTGATCTATCATATCTTCCTGTTCATCAGCCAAAAGCAACAATGAAAGAAATTGTTTTTTATTTTTCTTAATTTCTTTAATTTTCATATCAACACACCTCTGTATTTTGATGCTCATTCTTCTAAACTTATATGAAAATATTTTTGAATCCATACCATTCATGAATAAAACAATGATTTGACTATATATTATTCGTTATGGATTTGTTTTAAATATTCTTGTATTTGTGATGCTAAAGAAACTGAACGATCAATAATATGATGCGTCATGCTTTCCTGATTTTCAAAATCTATGTTTGTTTCTAAAACAATTTCTACAATGGAATATTTAGGCATTATTTTTTGATTATGATTTCATTTTGTTTTCTGTAATATTTTCCAGTATTTTCTTTGAATATCTGCATTTTGTCCCATTAACCATAATTCAAAATTGAAGCTTTTCATGATTTAATACAATCCCAAACCTTAGTTTTTGATCTCTTAAATACTGATTAAAAAAAGCAAAATAAGTATAATCTAAATATCCAAATGAGATATTTCCTGTATTATAATCTTTAGGAAATTTTGATTTTAATTATTCAACATATTGAATCAAAGTCAAATAAGCAGTTTGTATATATCCTTGATTTAACTGTTCTTTATATATTTCCAAACATTTTTGAATATCCTTTTTCATTAAAAGATTCTCCATTCTTTCATATTTTTATTTGATAACTGTTTATGTCATTCTATGTGCTGTTATAATTGTATAACTCAATGAATTGATAGTGACCTTGATTTGATCAACCTCACAATACCAATTTTTACCACGTTTATAAATATGAGAATTTTTGTCTAAAATCTTATTTCGACAGTACGCCACAACATCTTGTGTATCAAGTTTTAAGTTTCTTTTTATTCTTTCTATTCCTAATTCTGTCGTATGAATCTTATCAATATGATCAAGCAATACTTTTTTCTCTTCCATCACTTTTTCTCCATCAATACCTACTTATTTCATAAGTTTTTCTAATACTTTTCTGACATTATGAGCAGCATCTTCCTGGATTTCAATAATTCTTGCCCCTCGACTTTTCGCAACTTCTCTTAAATCAACCGCAATCGCTGTATGATAAGAACACCCAATCACCAAAAAGATATCATCTGGTGTTAAATCATATACCATTTCATAAGCTTTTTGGTAATTTGGTGCAGGATCTCCATATAATACAGGTTTATTATATAATGACCAGGCAATAGACATTTCATCATCGTCAGGTAAACCACCATGCATTTCTAAAGCATCACTGCCAGCAAGTTTATGTAAACCATCAATATTCATGGTAATGACTGGAATATGATACTGAGCTAAGGCATAATGGGCATCATTAGGTTTCGCTCCATTCATATTGGCTTTCAGTTGTCTAATGACTTCGTTATATTCTTCATGATGCGTATTTGCATAATCTCTAAATAATTTTTCTCTAATATCAGGTCTTTCCATAAATGTGGATATATGTTAAGGATAATTATTTCAATTTATATAGTAACTATATGATAAACTAGTTTTTAATGATTACATACTTTATTTCACAACTCTGAGTTTATTAATTACGTAAATTTTTTGTTAAATTGATATATATTCCGTTATTTCATTTACAATCTCATAAATGTGATATAAACTCATTTTTTATTAATTCATAATCAATAGTTGATCGTAAATTTCCTTTTTGATCTCTCCAAGAATTTTCATTAATACATATTTTTTTAAATCCTAATTGTTCATACACATGTTGAGCACGTTTATTGTTTAAATCTGTATCCAAAACTACTTTTTTAAAATTGTATTGGGAAAACAAACCATCTATAAAAAGACTAAGAATTATTTTTCCGAATCCTTTATTTTGCATAGAAAAATCACAAATTTTTATACCAATTTCACACTTATCTTTATCAATAGTACGATAAACCATTTCTCCTATAGGAGAATCATTGTAAAGAATAATATGCCTACATTCAAGATTATCTTGACTAACAATTTGATTTATTACATTTTCTAAAGTTGTATGAATTCCTTCTGGAAATCCTGCATGATCCATTATCTTACCGTCATTCCACCATTTACATAGTTGCAAAGCATCATCAACAGTTGCTTCACGTATTGATAAATTTTCATAAGTTCGTTTCATTTGTATACCTCTTTAACTTTAAATTTATTGATAGATAAGCAATTTCACATAATGAAAAAAGATTGTATATATTTTTTGTTGACTTCGAAATGTCCAAATATCTTGTTATATACTTCTTGATATGTATTTGTGAAAATTCAAAATAATTTCAAGACTCAAATTACTTGTTTATTTACAAAAGGTAAAAGTTTCTATTAATTAATATAGTCTATTAATTCTGGATATCTATTTTGATGTGATTTGACATAATTTCTTTTGAATTCTGCAAAAGGAGACTTCCTATCTAATAATCCTTTAAGAGTCCTTTGTACAATAATTGAATGTTCATTAGTTTTATACTTTTCTAAAGTGTCAAGTAAAGCATTCATTTCCTTTAATAGTTCATCAACCCTTACTTGGCATTTGTGGACTCTCATTCCTGTATTTGTTTTATTGAAGACTTCATTAACTAATTCAGCGGTCACAACGGCTTCAATGTCAGTTTCATCTTTTGCTTGAACAAAAACAGTATCACCATTTAGCGTGAAATCGATGAGTATCTCAGGATCTCTTTGACAACAATCTAGTACGTTTTCATCATATTTTTGTTGATTCTTTATACTATTGCAGTGTCTACATGACCAAAACAAATTGTTCCAATCAAACATTCTTTCAGGAAATTTACCATTTTTATGAGGTAAAAGATGTTCTATTTCAGGATCTTGTACTGGTTTAATACCACAGATATAACATTTATCATGAAAGTCATGTTTTAATTGCATAACAACATCATAATCGTTATATGTTCGTTTTTCTTCAAGCGATTTAGGGATTTTTGAAGTTCTTTCAATTTTTATCACTGCAAATCACTTCTCCCCTCAAATTCTGATTTAAGAATTTGATATTCAGTTGAGATATCTAATGCTAAGTAATCAGGTATTTCTTCTAAGTAAACTTGAAGTCTAGAAATTTCAGCGAAGTCTTCATCTTCTAAATGATCTTTATTTATTAAGTTCTTATATTTCTCAAATTTTTCTTTTAACTCTTTTGAATGAGTATCTACTCTAAAGTATCCTTCAACTATTCCCTTATATGGAACATCTGTTAATCCGTTTTCAATACCTAAACTATTTAGAATAAAAGGTGAATGTGTTGTCACAATAAATTGTACATTAGGAAAAATAGTTGTTAAGAAACTCATAATATTTTTTTGCAATTCTAAATGTAAATGAGTTTCTATTTCATCAATCAATACAATACCGGGCATATTATATTCAAATCTTCTATTTGATGTTTTTTCCATTCTCATAATTAAATCTACCACAATATCAAGTATTGCTGAATAACCACTTGATAAAGTATTAAAATCAAAATCATTTCTGCCTTCTACAGAAATATAAAAGTTAAACTTATCTTCATCAAATACTAATTGAAGTGATTGGTCATCAAAAATCATCTTTAAATAGTTTTCTAAAGATTGGAACCAATTCTGAATTTGTTCTGCTTTTTCTTTTTTTCCATTAGTTAAAGCTAAGGCTTGTGTTACTTTTAAATCTACTAAATACTTAACAAACTTTAAACTTGGTTTTTCTTTAATTGAATATTTGGTATTTAATTCTATTTTCTCAACATTTTTGACTTCTTCAGTTTGAAAATTTCTATTAGCATCATAGTATGCTAAAACAAATTCTCCATTATTAAAACATTTATAAATAGTTGATGTGTCAGCATTAAATGTAATATCTAATCCATTTCTTGTATTAATAAATTTATTTTCATAATATTTTAGATTTTCTAGGCATCTATTGATATCTTGAGTATCATTTTTTTGTTTAGCTTCTTGTAAATAATTTTTCCATGTATGTATCTTTACAGGAATGTCATTAAAATCATTGTCACTAGCTATTGATTGAAGATAATTTGCTAGAGAATCTAATAAACTTGTTTTACCACTACCATTTTTCCCTGTAATAATTATATTTTTCTTACCATCTGATGATGGTATGTCAATATTTTTTAAATGCCTAACTTCATCGATGTGTATATTGTTAATATAGATATTTTCCACTATTCATATCCTCCTATTAATTCTTCTAATACTTCTCTTACATTGTGTGCAGCATCTTCTTGAATTTCAATAATTCTTGCTCCTTTTGATTTTGCGACTTCCCTTAGATCACAAGCAATAGCCGTATGATAAGAACAACCAATCACTATAAATACATCATCTGGTGTTAAATCATAAACCATTTCATAAGCTTTTTGATAATTCGGTGCAGGGTCACCATATAAAACAGGTTTATTATATAAAGACCAAGCCTTGTCCATTTCATCATCTTCAGGTAAACCACCATGAAGTTCTAAAGCATCGCTTCCAGCGAGTTTATGTAAACCATCAATATTCATCGTAATAACAGGAATTTGATATTCTGCTAAAGCATAATGCGCATCATTTGGTTTGGCTCCATTCATATTAGCCTTGAGTTGTTTTATAACCTCATTGTACTCTTCATAATGCGTGTTCGCATAACTTCGAAATAGTTTTTCTCTAATGTCTGGGCGCTCCATAAAAGTTGGGATTTGGCTCTGACGACTGATCCCCGCCCCAGTAAATGCTAGTATTTTCATAAAATCAACTCCTTTATTGTTCTATGTATATATAAGAAATTTTAATATTTACTTTATTTATTTCAAATCCTTTAACAATATCTACATCTGCCTTATTTCTTTGATCAAACACAATAACATATTCTCTTAATGCATTATCTTTAACTGCAATTGTTTTTCCAATACCATAAAGTAAAATATCATATAAATATGCATTTTCAGACACATAATAATCGACAAAATTATCTTTATTATAGTCTTGATCTTTTCGAAAAAGTGACCAATGGTCGCTTTTTAATTTTTCCCAAGAATCAATTAATAGATAACTATTAGTGATTCTTTTTTTATACGCCATTGCTTCAAAATGCATTGAGTTATTAAATATTATACTAGGATAGTGTGGACTTAATTGAATAGCATAATTATTTAAATATAAATCACACAAATAAATAAGTGTACTTTTTGAATGCGTATGTAATAACGAGTTTTCATTGTCCTTATATAAAATATCGTACAAAATATGCTGTTTATCTCTTTGTTCATATTTTGACAATTTTTCTAATACGGATTTAGATACTGTTTGAATACGATCATTTTTGATATCAATAATGTTTTGATACGACAATCCCGTTTGTTTAGCGAGCTCCATATATGATAAGCCCGTTTTTTCTTTTAATTCAATAATATAGTTTGTTATAGACATAATCATCACCTATTCGTAATTATACTATATTTGCAAATAAAAATAAATAATCTATCATATATATGATATTTACATATTTATATATTGCAATTATCATAAAATATGATATTATATGGTTGTAATGATATTTGCTTTTATAATTATTGCAAATATCATATAAAGGAGGTGAATGTATGGAGCAGTTTAAAAGATTTATTTCTTACCAAGAGTTAGCAGATGCCATTGGATGCAGTTATCAACAAATTCAAAAAGTTCATGCTAAAAGAATTATTGATTTATTTGATATCGATGTCTCTCGTTTACCAAAGAGTGGTGTTCTTCCTCTTGAATGTTGTTATCAATATTTCGATGTGACTACACCAATAAATAAAAATACTCATTAGACCACTCGCCAAAGTTACCTAATGAGTATTAACACTGAAAGGATTATTTTGTTATTGCCTTTCTTGGCTATTATAACAAATATCATTCTTTCAAGCAAATATTAGAAAGGATTGAATTATATGAAAAACACAAATAATTTCACAATAAATAATATAAAAATTCGTATTTACAATCCGATTCTTAATCAAGAAAGGAACGGATATTATGAAATATAAGGGAGCAATAAATTATATTGTAGAAACACATTTTATAACAGAAGGTAGTAATGCATATGACTTGATTTCTGATTTTATCTATAACGATATTAAAAAGGAGTTAAATGATGGTGATATCTTCAAGAAATCAGCATAAA
>ERZ1643246.4340-NODE-4340-length-11307-cov-8.842517_pt1 | contig 11307 bp, 11 predicted proteins | sample MGYA00579265_ERZ1643246 | MGnify/ENA primary metagenome ERZ1643246 (study PRJEB29033, sample SAMEA4952261) | chicken gut metagenome | biome: Broiler Chicken; feature: Gastrointestinal Tract; material: Caecum | place: Ireland | collected 2018 | study: Broiler...
AAAGTTGTAGTTGTAAGCCCTATTTACTACATCTTGTGCCGTCATGTTTCGTCAGGCACTATATATTGTGGAATTTTAGTCCAATGGCTTCATCGTGGGGAACAGCAGGACGTCGCGGATGGATGCCGCATTGGTCAGCAGCATCACAAGACGGTCCACGCCGATGCCCAGCCCGCCCGTGGGCGGCATACCGTATTCCAGCGCGGTCAGGAAATCCTCATCCACATCGCATGCTTCCTCGTCGCCCGCCGCCTTGAGCGCCGCCTGCGCCTCGAAGCGCTGGCGCTGGTCGATCGGGTCGTTCAGCTCGGAGAATGCATTCGCATGCTCGCGCCCAACAATGAAGAGCTCGAACCGCTCGGTGTATGCCGGATTCCCCGGCATCTTCTTCGCCAGCGGGGAAATCTCCACCGGATGGTTCATCAGGAAGGTGGGCTGGATGAGCTTTTCCTCACAATATTCGTCGAAGAACAGGTTCAGGATGTCGCCCTTCTTGTGGCGCTCCTCATACTGGATATGATGCTCCTTGGCCACAGCCTTCGCCTCTTCGTCGGTCGCAATCGCATCAAAGTCCACGCCCGCATACTTCTTGACCGCATCCACCATGGAAATGCGCTCAAACGGCTTGCCCAAGTCGATCTCCACATCGCCGTAGGTGATCACCGTCGTGCCCAGCACCCTCTGCGCCACGGTGCGGATGAGCTCCTCAGTGATGTCCATCATGCCGTTGTAATCGGTGTACGCCTGGTACAGCTCCAGCATGGTGAATTCCGGGTTGTGGCGGGTGTCCATTCCCTCGTTGCGGAAGCAGCGGCCCAATTCATAGACCTTATCGAATCCGCCGACAATCAGCCGCTTGAGGTAAAGCTCCAGCGCAATGCGCAGGTACATATCCATGTCCAGGGTATTGTGGTGCGTGATAAACGGCCTTGCCGAAGCGCCGCCCGCGATGGTGTGCAGCACAGGGGTCTCGACCTCCAAGAAGCCCTTTTCATTGAGGAAATTGCGGATCTCCGTCACAATCTGGGAACGGCGCACAAACGTATCCTTGACCTCCGGATTGACGATCAAGTCCACATAGCGCTGGCGGTACCGCAGGTCGGTATCCTTCAGGCCGTGGAATTTCTCCGGCAGCGGCAGCAAGGACTTGCTGAGCAGCTTGATCTCCTTCGCATGGACCGAGATCTCGCCCCGTCTCGTCTTAAAGACAAAGCCGCTGACGCTGATGATGTCGCCCAAATCCCAGCAGGCCTTCATTTCCTTATAGGTCTCTTCCCCGACCTCGTCGATCTTGACATAGACCTGCATCCGGCCCGTCTTGTCGTGGATGTCCAGGAAGCTGGCCTTGCCCATATCGCGCCAGCTCATAACGCGGCCCGCAATGCAGACGTCCTGGTTTTCCAGCGTCTCAAACTGGTCGCGGATCTCCTGGGCATAGTGATCCCGCGGGCAGGTTGTAATCGCAAACGGGTCTTTCCCCGCCTCTTGGAGCTTTGCCAGCTTATCCCGGCGGATCTGGAGGAGTTCGTTCAATTCCTGTTCGGTCTGCACAGCCTGCGGCTGCTCGTTCTTATTTTCGCTCATGTTCAGCTCTCCCTATCTTTTGCCGGCGCTCGGGGCGCAGGCTTCCTTGTTTCCCTTAGAAAAAGAAAAAGCGGCCGGGACGCGCTTCGCCGCCATCCACACGCCGCCTTGTTTCTTATTTGGAGATGGCGAGCACCTCGTACTCCATCATCCCTGCCGGAACCTCCACTTCGATCTTGTCGCCGATGCCGTGGCCCAACAGGGCCTTGCCCACGGCGGACTCATCGGAGATATTGCCGGAAAGCGGGTCCGCTTCGTTGGAACCGACAATTTTATAATTGTAAACGTCCGTCTTGCCCGTGCGCGGATTGTTGACGCGCACTTCGACCTTGGAACCAATGTGAATATTCTCGTTGCTGAGTTCGCTCTCGTCAATGACCTTCACATTTTTGAGTGTAACTTCAATGTCCGCAATGCGCGCTTCCATGATGGCCTGTTCGTTCTTTGCCTCGTCGTATTCGCTGTTCTCGGACAGGTCGCCGAAGGACAGGGCCACTTTAATTTTTTCTGCAATTTCTTTTCGTTTGACACTTTTGAGCTCTTCCAGCTCCTGCTCCAGCTTTTCCAGGCCCTCCTGGGTCAAGATCACCTGTTTTCCTGCCATATACTCTTACCACCTTTTATGATCGCCCCGCCCGCGGCGCGGCGTTTTGAAAAATGCGTACATTTCTTTTTATTATAATGATGCCGCCGCCCCGTGTCAACACTTGCCGGGCCGCTGGGGAAAAATCCCTTTGTACAAAAGCCCTGCCAAAGAGGGAATCTTCCTAACATAGATTTCCCAACAGGAAAGCCGGCAACCTGCCAAGGACTTCCGGCCGCAGGCGGTCATGCCAAGCTGCGGGTTCTTCATTCCATAGGCTCCGTTTTCCAAAGATCGCAATGCGCCCCGATGATGAAACATCTCGATTGGCTGCCATGCCCGATTTGCTGCGTCTTGGCAATCGGGAGCGCCGGGTCGCCGACAACCGTCTGAACCAACTTGGCAAAGTCCGACGGGCTTTCTTTCTCTTCGAATTTCGTAAACGTCCCCAAAAGCAGCCCGGAGATTTTTTGAAAAGCTCCCATCTGCTTCAGCTGATTCAAATAGGTAATCAGCTCCGGCTTGCCACCTCCAAGGCTTTCCAGGAACAGAATCTTATCCGAAAAATCCGGCATATAGGGCGTGCCCGCAAGCTTCAGAAAACAGCGGGTATTTCCGCCGATCACCACGCCCTCCATATGCTCGCCCTGGACGAAATCCCAGTCCACCCGGTAAAGGGCGTCCTTGCCCTCCAGCAAAGACTGCTGAAAAAGCAGCGCCTGCTGCCCGCCATGCTCCCAGGTGAGGCTTTTGACCTGGAACAGATAGGAAGCGTTCCCGGTCATGGTGTAGATAGCATTGATGATTGTTGACAAATCGCTGTACCCCCAAAAAGGCTTTCGGCTTCCTTTAATGAGTGGATAGTCCAAGAGGGGCAATAGCTCATTCGCCAGGTTGCCGCCCGAAATGTCAAAGATGGCCTTGATGGAAGGGTCTGCATAAAACCGCATCAGTGCGTCCGCGCGCAGCCCAGCTTCTATCAAGTGCGTGCCGCTGGGCTCAAAAATGTGGTCACTGAACACCGGAACCAGCCCCAGCCGTGTCAATATACGGGACAATTCCCGTATGCGTCCCTCTTCCTGGCGCGGCAATGCGTCCGAACATGCCACAATCCCAACTTGATCGCCTGGATACAACCGAAACATTCTTTTTCCTCCTTTTTATAAGCATTATATCGTAACATTGCAAGCCCACCTTCTGGTGTGATAGGCGAAAGCCCACTTTCCCATATCGGCAGGACAATTTAGAAAGCAAACCAGGGCACTCCATAAGGAGCGCCCTGGTAGATACATATTTTTTATGAATCATTGCTGTGAGAACCTTGACAAAACAGCCGTCTATTTCCAATGCGAGCAAAAAATCAAAAGAAAAAGCTGAGCCTAGGACACGACTTTCGTTCAGTTCAAACCCAGTCCAACCTGAGTATAAAATTCTACCAATAGCTTTACTATAATCGAACAAGAAACTTTATTACTGTTCTCCATGCTGAACGTTATGTTTTAAAAAATATTTTCTTTCGGTTTTATATCTTTCTTCCATTTTCGTAATGTATTTCAATTGTCCATCAATTGGTGTTAGATACTTGTAAATTGATATCGGTGGAATATGTTCCAAAATATTTTGGAGTGATTGTGTAACTATCACAAGCAAACTAACCGTTTTTGTAATTGTATTATGTAAACTTCCGTTTGATATTACATATCCACTAGGTTGGGGTATTAAGGAATCTTCTGTAAATGTATAGTTTATCAATTGAAGTGGAGATTCATTATGGACCTCATCGTTACGAATTTGTATTAAAAAAATAGTATCAGGCGATTTGAGTAGAGTTTCACATTGTTTCAAAAAAGCTTCAATATAATTCCAACCACCAATTCTTTTGTACTGAAGCAACGCCTTTTTCCACTTTTTCCCATCATCAGTGTCATTTTTATTCATAAAAAAGTAATACCGGCAAAATGATTTGATTGCTTCTATATAAATATCAATATTAATACTTGTATCTCTACATGCTATTCTATGTTCTTGTGGAATATCAATAAGTTTTCCATCTTGAATCGCATTTTGCTTTCCATCAGATAATAATTGCCCATATACACTCACTCTTTGAAGTGAATGCAACAAATAATCAGCTGTAGAATTAAACCGTCTAACGTGCTCCATAAGTGAATCATTAATTAAGTCATTGTGTTCCAATTCCTTAATTTTGGACGGATCAGTCTCATATCCAAAAAAATTCTTATCCAGTTTCGATGGATCTAGAAACAATCTGCGTAATTCAATTTGTTCCATATGCACACTATCTTTCATCTCGCTATATTTTTTATATAATATAGCTTTTGAACATCATTTACATAGTCCGATATACGTTTTAAAGATAATAACACAACAAAAAGGTGAGTCCCCTAAAGAACTCACCTTTGGTCCGAGTGACAGGAGTTGAACCTGCGGCCTCTTGAACCCCATTCAAGCGCGCTACCAAAACTGCGCTACACCCGGATTTTTAGAACGTTATTTATGATAGCATAGATTCCCAAAAAAATCAAGAGTGAACTTGCATCCCCGGCCGTTTTTCGAATTTTCCTGCCACAAAATATACGATGGATCTATGTCGAAATCCCACGCCCTCTGAAGAAAAAACAGGGAAGGCCCCTCCATTTACAATGAAAAGGCCTCTCCCCATCTGAACGTTTCTCCATATTTCGAAATTCCTATCGCTTCAAAGGCGCGCCCGCAGAATCCGTGAAACTCCCGCAGGCGATTAGAATCACGTCCACCAGCCAGCCGATTCCAAAGACGCCGCCGGTCAACAGGTAGATCACACCCGTGCCGATCTTGCCTACATAAAAGCGGTGGACGCCCAACCCGCCCAAAAAAATGCACAGAAGCAGCGCAACCCATCTGCTCGATGCGGAAATGACCTCCATATAGGGCGGATAGTTCGGCGGGGCATAATACGTCGGGGGCGGCGGGTTCCACTGCCCTTCCCGGTACGTATAGGGAGGCGGCGCAGCATACTGCGGGCCCGCTTGCCCCTGCGGAGCAGCGGCCTCCAACGGGGTGCCGCATTGCTTGCAGTAATGGGCGTCATATGGATTGTCAAATCCACACCTTGTACATTTCATATTCAAAACTCCTATTCCCAAGATGCTCAATCAATGCCCTCATCATACCACGGGAAGAAAAGCCATGTCAACGGAACCGACCCGGCAACTGTTTCCAATTTTCAGGGCATCGTTCCATCCCCTTCGCCAATCGCCGCCGTTCCCCTCCGGAAACATCCCACCGGGCAGGCCGACTCCAAACAAAAAGAGCGTTCCGGTCTCCCGGAACGCTCCCAAACCCCTGCGGGTTAAATGTTCTTATTTTGCGAGGTTCGCCTTGAGGGTATTCAGCTGATCGCGGAGCTCCTGCGGCAGCTTGTCGCCAAACTTCTTGTAGAATTCCTCGATGCCCTCGGCTTCCTTGGTCCACTGGTCCTTGTTGACCTCCAAGATGCTCTTCAGTGTGTCGATGCTGAAGTCCAGGCCTTCCAGGTTGATGTCCTCCGCATACGGTACATAGCCGATTGCGGTCTCCTGTGCATCCACTTCGCCTTCGCAGCGCTTGATGATCCATTCGAGGACGCGGAGGTTGTCGCCGAAGCCCGGCCAAATGAAGTTGCCCTCGTCGTCCAGACGGAACCAGTTGACGTTGAAGATCTTCGGAGCCTTGTCGCCCAGCTTCTCGCCCATCTCGATCCAATGCTTGAAGTAGTCGCCCATATGATAACCGCAGAACGGCAGCATTGCCATCGGGTCGCGGCGCACTACGCCGACCGCACCGGTCGCAGCAGCGGTGGTCTCGGAAGCCATGATGGAGCCAACGAACACGCCGTTGTTCCAGTCGCGGGACTGATACACCAGCGGGGTGGTCTGTGCACGGCGGCCGCCGAACACGATTGCAGAGATCGGCACGCCAGCGCCGTTCTCAAACTCGGAGCTGATGCACGGGCAGTTCTTTGCAGGCGCCGTGAAGCGGCTGTTCGGATGCGCGCCCTTCTCAGTGGAGGTCTTGCCGTTCCACGGCTCGCCCTTCCAGTTTTCCGCATGCTCCGGCGGATTCTTATCGAGGCCTTCCCACCACACGGTGTTGTCGTCGAGGTTATGCACAACGTTGGTGAAGATCGTGCCTTCGCGGGTGGTGTGCAGTGCATTCGGGTTGGACTTCTCGTTCGTGCCCGGTGCTACGCCGAAGAAGCCGTTCTCCGGGTTGATCGCCCACAGGCGGCCGTCCGGACCAATGCGCATCCAAGCGATGTCGTCGCCGACGGTCCAAACCTTGTAGCCCTTCGCTCTGTAGCCCTCCGGCGGGATCAGCATGGCCAGGTTGGTCTTGCCGCACGCGGACGGGAATGCAGCGGTGATATATTTCACTTCGCCCTTCGGGTTCTCGAGGCCGAGGATCAGCATATGCTCTGCCATCCAGCCTTCGGTCTTGCCCTGGTAGGAAGCGATGCGCAGTGCAAAGCACTTCTTACCCAGCAGCACGTTCCCGCCGTAACCGGAGTTCACGGAGATGATGGTGTTGTCCTCCGGGAAGTGGCAGATATAGCGCTTCTCTTCATCGATGTTGCACTTGCAGTGCAGGCCGCGCACCCAGTCGTTGCTGTCGCCGAGAACGTCCCAAACCTTCTCGCCTACGCGGGTCATGATGCTCATGTTCATGACAACGTAGATGGAGTCGGTCAGCTCCACGCCGATCTTCGCAAACGGGGAACCGATCGGGCCCATGGAATACGGGATGACATACATCGTGCGGCCCTTATAGCTATCCTTCGCAATATCGAACAGCATCTTATACGCTGCCTGCGGCTCCATCCAGTTGTTGGTGGGGCCTGCATCCTCTTCCTTGCGGGAGCAAATGTAGGTTCTGCCCTCCACGCGAGCCACATCGTTAACCGCCGTGCGGTGCAGGTAGCAGCCCGGGAGCTTCTCCTCGTTCAACTTAATCATTTCGCCCGTGGAGCAAGCCTCTGCGCGCAGCTGGTTGAGCTGTTCCTCAGAGCCGTCAATCCACATCACATTGTCCGGATTGACAAGCTTTTTCATGTTTTCAATCCAATTCAAAACGGATTCATTTTTTGTCATAAGTGTTCTCCTTCCGGCCCAATGGCCAAATTCACATTACTGGTTTAAGTATAGTACATTGTCGCAAAAATAGCAATTAAAAATTTGTGAATACCTAGCCTATTTTCCAAATTCGTGCAGGTTTTTGGAACCTCTCTTTCATCCCTGTGGGCCCTGTATGGGCATTTCCGCGCAGGCGTTTAAGTCCAGCCCCGCGGTATTCCCCGCCAAGAATTCGTAATATCCCTGCGCGCCCACCATCGCCGCATTGTCGCCGCAGAGGTTTAACGCCGGCATATACAGCTTCCATCCGTGCTTTCTGCACTCTTCGTCCAGACGGCGCCGCAGCAGGGAATTTGCCGATACGCCGCCCGCAATCACGAGCTTCTTGCTTCCAAACGCTTCCGCCGCTTTTACAAAATTCTGCACCAGGCAGTCCACCACCGCTTTGCGGAAGGAAGCGGCCAGATCCGGGACCGGAAGCTCCTCACCCTTCTGTTTGGCGTTGTGGATCAGGTTGATCACCGCTGTCTTCAAGCCGGAAAAGCTGAAATCGTAGGGCGCGCCGTCCACCTTGGGATGGGGCAGGCGGAACGCCATCGGGTCCCCGCTCTCTGCAACCCGGTCCATCCCCACGCCGCCCGGATACGGCATCCCCATGGCGCGCGCCGCCTTGTCAAAGGCTTCGCCCGCCGCGTCGTCCCTTGTGCAGCCGATCACACGGAGGTCCGTATACCCGTTGACCTCCACAATGTGCGTATGGCCTCCGGACACCACAAGGCACAAAAAGGGCGGCTCCAGTTCCGGCGCGGTGATATAGTTTGCTGCGATATGGGAGCGCAGATGATGGACGGGGATCAGCGGCTTTTTCGCGGAGAGCGACAACCCCTTTGCAAAATTGACCCCCACCAACAGCGCCCCGATTAGACCGGGGGCATATGTCACGGCGATGGCGTCGATTTCGTCGAGCGCCACACCAGCGTCGTCCAGGGCCTTCTGCGTAACCGGGACAATGGCCTCCGAATGCCTGCGCGAGGCGATCTCCGGCACCACGCCCCCGTACAATTTATGCTCCTCCACCTGCGACGCAATAACGGAGGAACGGACCAGCCGCCCATCCTCCACAACCGCCGCAGCGGTCTCGTCGCAGGAACTCTCCAATGCCAATATCTTCATAAGCTTCCCCCTTTATTGAATCCCCTTTGCGGGCCGGGTCAGGAGCAAGGCATCCTCGTGGTTGTCCTCATAAAACCCCTTGCGCACACCGGCCTGCTCAAAGCCCAACTTTTCATACAGGGCAATCGCGGGCGCATTCGACACCCGCACCTCCAGGGTGATGAATTCCCCGTGCTGTTCCTCCATCCATGCAATCATCTGCCGGACCAACCGTTCGCCAATCCCCCGGCGGCGTTCCGCCGGATGCACGGCGACCAGGTCCACATAGCACTCCCCGCACACCGCGTGCATCCCGGCAAACCCGAGGCAGCGGCCCGCCTCTTCCGCCACCCAAAAATGGGCCGTATCGCTGGAGAGTTCCGCCGCCAGCCCGTCCCGGCTCCACGGCATGGAAAAGCACAACCGGCTGATCTCCGCCAGTTCGTTCAGATGCCGCCCCTCCATCGGGACGATCGCAAGGCTCATACCGCCGCCTCCACGCGCCGCTGGATGGGGTTCTGCGAAAGCAGCTCCCACAGGTGCTTCATCAGCAATACCAGGTTGATCAGGATTGCAATGGCCAGAAGTTGCTGCGGGTAATACACCAATCCAAACAGATAATTCGCGGTCGCACAGGCGGACGAAACGCACATAATCACCGCCGCATAGAGCTTTTTCGGGAAATAGAACGCAAACACCACACTGACGATGTCCGCCAGGAAATAGTACCGTTCATGCATGTGCGGCAGGATAAACGGCATTAAGATGGCAAACAGCAGCCCGATGGTCACCAGGATATCCGGCGTAATGGTGTATTCCTTCCGGTACAGCGCATAGAGCAGCATCAGCACCGCGCCACCCGCGAAGATAACGCCCGCATCCCCCAACGGTTCGGAGGCGACATTCCCGAGAAACGCATACAAATTCGGGATGGACATGCAAAGGCTCGTATAGAGCTTTGACTGCGAGACATACACGGTGAGCAGATCCCATAGGCTCCTGCCCATGATTGCAGCTGGTATAATCGATAGAATATATACCGCCGGGATTAGCACCAAACTGCGCAATTTGATCTTCCGCTTCAAAACCAACAAAAGCAAAAACGGCGCAAAGAAAATCGCCTGCAATTTCAGCACGAACGCAATGGAAAACGCCAGCACCGCCCGGTTGGGACGGTTGACCAACAGATAATACAGGCATGCGAGCAACGCCGCGGTATACATCGCGTCGCACTGTGCCCATGCCGCGGAATTCAACACCACCGAGGGCAAAAAGAGCACCACCGCATAGGCCATAAAGCCCTGGGGCCTTCCGGGATACCGCAGGCTAACCGCCCGCATCACATAATAGGCCAATACAAAATCCGCCGTACAGGAGACCAATTTGATCAAATACAAATCGTTGAACGGCAGATAGGTCAGCAACGCTAAAATATAAAAGTACGGCGGCATATAATCGCCGATGTTCATCCCGATGGCCGCCAGTCCGCCGTTCTCCTTCAAGGTCGCAAACCATTTCTGCAAAAATTGGTGATAGTCGTTCGACTCAATCGGAAATAAGTAAAACCGCGTCAGCAGCGCGGCGCCGGAAATCAAAAGGAGAAACAGCATGTCCTCCCATCGGACTTCCTCACGCGCGCGTTTTGTCGTTTCCAAGCGTGCCCGCCCCTTTCGGAAATTTATGTAAGATTTCTTTGGTAGACCAGAAAATGAAATTCAATATGTGTCTCCAACCGCTGCGTTTGGCGCAGGTTTTCCCCGCCCTCAACGCCGGTTTTCCAATAATATGGGGTCATTGCAAACAAATTGAGCATGGTCTGCGGATCGGTGATCGTGATTTCCCTTGCAACCGCAGTGCGCTGCAAAAAGGTGAATCCAGGATACTCCGTCTCCTTATAGGGGTTCTCATACGGATGTTCATACAAAATCTCTTTCAATCCATAGAGATGCCTTTCCCCCGGCACCGCCAAAATCAAGTGGCCGCCCGGTTTGACCACGCGCGCCAGCTCTTCGGGGACAATCGGCGCGAAGACGTTCACCACCAGGTCGGCCGCAGCATCCGCAAAAGGGATCCCGAAGCTGCTTCCCACCGCAAACGCGATCTCCCGGTACCGCTTTGCCGCAGCGCGCACCGCGCATTTGGATATATCAAACCCAAACACCCGCGCCCGTTCCCCGAGCGCCAGCGCCAACCGGCCGGTGTAATAGCCTTCTCCGCATCCTGCGTCCAGCACGACTGGCGACCTGTTTTCCCCAAGATACTCCAGCGCCAGCCGGTTCAGCTCATCGCTAAAGGGCTGATATAGGCCCGTCTCCAGGAACGCACGCCGTGCGGCCACCATCTGTTTGTTGTCGCCGGGGTCCTTTGAATGCTTTTTATTGGGCGGAAGGAGATAAACGTATCCCTCCTTCGCCAAATCGTAGTTGTGCCCCTTCGGACACGTATAGGCTTTTTCCTCTTTCTGCAACAGATTTCCGCAGACAGGGCAGATAAACACGTTTCCCCCTCCCTTCTTTTCATTATCATTTGCTCTTCGGGAGCTTGTCCTTTCTGTCCGGCGTCACTTCGCTTGCTCCCCGCAGAGAGCTCCGCGCCGGCCGTGCGTGCAGGCTCAGCCTGGCGGGAGCTTCCCCTTTCTGTCCGGCGTCACTTCGCTTGCTCTTCGCAGAAAGCCCTGCGCCGGCCGTGCGTGCAGGCTCAGCCTGACGGGAGCTTGTCCTTTCTGTCCGGCGTCACTTCGCTTGCTCTTCGCAGAGAGCCCTGCGCCGGCCGTGCGTGCAGGCTCAGCCTGGCGGAAGCTTCCCCTTTCTGTCCGGCGTCACTTCGCTTGCTCTTCGCAGAGAGCCCTGCGCCGGCCGTGCGTGCAGGCTCAGCCTG
>ERZ1643246.4341-NODE-4341-length-11303-cov-14.047475_pt1 | contig 11303 bp, 11 predicted proteins | sample MGYA00579265_ERZ1643246 | MGnify/ENA primary metagenome ERZ1643246 (study PRJEB29033, sample SAMEA4952261) | chicken gut metagenome | biome: Broiler Chicken; feature: Gastrointestinal Tract; material: Caecum | place: Ireland | collected 2018 | study: Broiler...
AGATGAAGGACCTGAACATCATCGTCAAGGCCGACGTCCAGGGCTCCGCCGAGGCGGTCAAGGCCTCTCTGGAGAAGATCTCCAACGACGAGGTGCGGGTGCGGGTGATCCACTGCGCCGTGGGCGCCATCAACGAGTCCGACGTCATGCTGGCCACCACCTCCAACGCCATCATCGTGGGCTTCAACATCCGCCCGGACAACAACGCCAAGGAGACCGCCACCCGCAACAAGGTGGATATGCGGATGTACCGGGTGATCTACGACTGCATCAACGAGATCGAGACCGCCATGAAGGGCATGCTGGCCCCCAAGTTCAAGGAAGTGGATCTGGGCCAGGCCGAGGTGCGCAACGTGTTCCGCATCACCGGCGTGGGCATGGTGGCCGGCTGCTACGTCACCGAGGGCAAGATGCAGCGGGGCGCCCAGATGAGGCTGCTGCGGGACAACATCGTCATCTACGACGGCTCCATCGCCTCCCTCCAGCGCTTCAAGGACAGCGTGAAGGAGGTCGCCCAGGGCTACGAGTGCGGCATTACCTTTGAGAAGTTCCAGGACATCAAGGAGGGCGACGTGATCGAAGCCTACCTGATGGAGCAGATCGAGGTATAATCATAAAAAATAAAATCAGACCCGTTCCGTCCCCAAGTCATTTGAGGAGGGGACGGGTCTGTATTGCATGATAGGAGAAAACCATGGCAAGTAATCGAATTGGACGCATCAACGAGGAGATCCAGCGGGAGCTGTCCGCCCTGATCCGCACGGTGAAGGACCCCCGGGTCCACGGCCTGGTGTCCATCACGGCGGTGGACACTACCTCCGACCTGCGCTACAGCAAGATCTATGTCAGCGTGCTGGACAAGAGCGACGTGAGCGAGGTGGTCAAGGGCCTGAAGTCCGCCGGGGGCTACCTGCGGCGGGAGCTGGGGGCGGCGCTGAAGCTGCGCTATACCCCCGAGCTGCAGTTTGTGGAGGACGACTCCATCGGCCAGGGGGCCCACATCCTCAGCATGCTGCGGGACCCGGAGGTGGTGAAGCCCGCCAACCCCGCCAACGCCCACATCGACCTGGACGAGGAGGAGTGAGGGCATGACGATAAAGGAAGCCGCGGCCTGGCTGGGCAGCCACGACCGCTATCTGATCCTGACCCACAAACGCCCCGACGGGGACACCATCGGCTGTGCCGCCGCCCTGTGCCGGGGCCTGCGGGGTCTGGGCAAGACCGCCCATATCTGCCCCGGCACCGGGGAGACCCACCTGTTCACCCCTTACCTGGAGGGGCTGCTGGCCCCCGAGGGCTTTCAGCCGGAGACCGTGGTGAGCGTGGACATCGCCGCCCGGGGGCTGTTCACCGACACCGGCAAGCCCTGGCTGGAGCGGGGGATTGACCTGGCCATCGACCACCACCCCTCCCAGGAGTTTTTTGCCAAAGAGACCTGCCTGGACGCCTCCCGGGCGGCCTGCGGGGAGATTATTTACGAGATTCTGCAAGAGCTGGGCCAGGTGAACGCCGAGACCGCTCTTCCCCTGTATGTGGCGGTGTCCACCGACACCGGCTGTTTCCAGTACGGCAACACCACCGCCGACACCCACCGGGTAGCCGCCGCCCTGATGGATACCGGGCTGGACGTGTTCCCCCTGAACAAGCGGCACTTCCGCACCAAGACCTGGGCCCGGCTCCAGGTGGAGCGGCTTATCGTGGAGCGCATGCACCGGTATGAGGAGGGCAAGATTGCCGTGGCCCCCGTGTCCCTGTCCCTGCTGGACGAGGCGGGCGCCACCGAGGAGGACATGGAGGACATCGCCGCCTTTTTGGGCCAGATCGAAGGGGTGGAGACCTCCATCACCATCCGGGAGCTGGCGGATGGGGGCTGCAAGCTGTCTGTTCGCACCAGCGGCGGGCTGAATGCCACCAAGGTGTGCGCCATTCTGGGGGGCGGCGGTCACGCCGCCGCCGCCGGGTGTACCGTGGATATGGGCCTGAAAGAGGCGGAGGAGCAGATCCTCGCCGCCATCCGGCAGGTGGAACGGGATGGCTAACGGCGTTCTCATCATCGACAAGCCCCAGGAGTGGACCAGTATGGACGTGTGCGCCAAGCTCCGGGGGATTTTGCGGGAGAAGCGGATCGGCCACGGCGGGACTCTGGACCCCATGGCCACCGGGGTGCTGCCGGTGTTCGTGGGCCGGGCCACCCGAGCGGTGGAGTTCGCCGTGGAGGGCGAAAAGGAATATCTGGCCGCATTAAAACTAGGTATTATCACGAATACCCAGGATACCACCGGCCAGGTGATGGAGGAGCGGCCGGTGTCCGTGGACCAGGCGGCCCTGGAGGGGGTTCTGAACCGGTTCCGGGGGGAGATCCAGCAGATCCCGCCCATGTACTCCGCCATCAAGGTGAAGGGCAAAAAGCTCTATGAGCTGGCCCGGTCGGGCAAAGAGGTGGAGCGGGCTCCCAGGGCGGTGACTATCCACCGGCTGGAGCTGCTGACCCAGCCCCCGGAAGGGTTCCCGGAGGAGGAACATACCTGGTATCTGCGGGTGGTGTGCTCCAAGGGCACCTATGTGCGTACCCTGTGCCATGACATCGGAGAGGCCCTGGGCTGCGGCGGATGTATGTCTGCCCTGCGGCGCACCCGGGTGGGGGACTACACCCTGGAGGGGGCGGTGACCCTGGAGGAAGTCCAGGAGGCCCCCGAGCCGACGGCGCTGCTGATGCCGGCGGACAGCTGCTTTGCCGGCCGGCCCGTATTGCTCCTCAAAAGTGCCCAGGCGGAGCGGAAGGTGCGCAACGGTATGGCGCTCACTCTGCCCGCCCCTCCGGGAGACGGAGAATACCGGGTATACGGGGCGGATAAAACCTTTCTGGCTCTGAGCCGGGTGGAGGGGAACAGACTGACCACCATCAAAAGTTTTTTCGAGGTGTAGGAAGATGCAGCAAGAGAAACGGGTCATTGCCCTGGGATTTTTCGACGGGGTCCATCTGGGCCACGGGGCCCTGCTCCGCCGGGTGGGGGAGATGGCAGACCGGCTGGGCGCGGTGCCGGCGGCGGTGACCTTTGACACCCATCCGGAGAATCTGATCCTGAAGGCGCCCACGGTGCCTCTGCTCAGCTCCCCCCTGGACCGGGCGGAGCTGATGCGGCGGTACTACGGCATCCGGGACGTGATCGTGGCCCACTTTGACGAGCGGATGATGCATATGCCCTGGCAAGAATTTGTCACCGACTATCTGGTGGGGGAGAACGGGGCGGCCTACCTGGTGGCGGGCCACGACTTCCACTTCGGCTATAAGGGGGAGGGCAACCCGGAGCGCCTGCGGGAGCTGTGCGGAGAGCTGGGGATTGGCTGCGACATCATCCCCAAGGTGGAGCGGGATCACATCACCATTTCCTCCACCTATATCCGCACCCTGGTGGCCCAGGGGGAGATGGAGCGGGCCAATGAGTTTCTGGGCCATCCCCACACCCTCACCGACACGGTGGCCCACGGCAAGAAGCTGGGCTCTACCCTGGGCTTTCCCACTGTGAATCTCCGGTTCCAGCCGGGGGTGCTGGTGCCCGCCCACGGGGTATACGCCACAAAGGTGTGGTTTGAAAACGGGGAGAGCCGTCCGGCGGTGACCAACATCGGGGTGCGCCCCACGGTGGACGACGGAGACAAGGTGACGGTGGAGGGCTTCATCCTGGACTTCTGCGGGGACCTGTACGGCCAGACGGTGCGGATGGAGTTTTACAGGCGGCTGCGGGGGGAGCGGAAGTTTGACTCCCTGGAGGCCCTGAAGGAAGAGGTCATGCACAACGCGGAACAGACCAGAGCCTATTTCAACGCCCGGTAACACAAGGGCAGCCGGACGAAAGGGGACATGACATGCGCTATCACAAGATCTATCCCGCGGCCATTTGCTTTTGCGCCTACCTCGTCGCCATTGGGGTCATCCTGGGCGAGCCCCGGCAGATTCTGCCGGGGCTGTGGAAAATTATTATGACGGAGGACGCCCTGATCACCGACTACGTAAAGATCGCCGGAATCGGCGCGGCCTTTGTCAACGCCGCCCTGGTGACCCTCATCAGCCTGGGCATTCTCCGGCTGAGTAAGGACCCCCTCAACGGCTACACCCTGGTGGAGATCGGGCTGATGGCGGGCTTTGCCCTCTTCGGCAAGAACATCGCCAATATCTGGCCTATCATCGGGGGCACCTTCCTGTACGCCAAGCTGCGGCGGGAGGAGTTCGGCAAGTACGCCTCAGTGTCCCTGCTGGCCACCGCCCTGTCGCCGGTGGTCAGCTATGTGGCCCTGGACAACGGCTGGGGCAATATCTGGTGGGCCATTCTCATCGGGGCGGTGATCGGCTTCGTGCTGCCTCCCCTCAGCGCCTATACATACAAGATCCAAAACGGTATGAACCTGTACAATATGGGGTTTGCCTGCGGTCTGCTGGCCACCATTCTGGTGCCGGTAATGACTTCCCTGGGGGCCGACCCCACAGTGGCCCACCACTGGGCCACCGGCTATAACGTCCAGCTGGGGATCTTTCTGAGCATCCTGTGCGTAGGGCTGATCATAGCGGGATTTCTGTTCAGCGGCCGGCCGGTCTGGGCGGCCTGGGCGGGGTACCGGCGGCTTCTGCTCACCACCGGCCGGGCCCCCAGCGACTACCTGCGTATGTTCGGCGCCGCCCCCACCCTCATCAATATCGGGGTCAACGGGCTTATCGGCATGGCCTTTATCCTGGCCACCGGCGGCGACCTGAACGGGCCCACCCTGGGGGGAATCTTCACCATTATGGGCTTTTCCGCCTTCGGCAAGCACGCCCGCAATATTATTCCCATTATGGCGGGCGTGGTGCTGGGGGGCGTGTTCATGCACTGGCACATCAACGACAGCGCGGTGCAGCTGGCCCTGCTGTTCGGTACCACCCTGGCCCCCATTTCGGGGTATTTCGGCTGGCCCTTTGGGGTGCTGGCCGGGTTCCTCCACTCGTCGGTGGTCCTCCGGGCGGGGACGCCGGTGGAGGGCTTCAACCTTTACAACAACGGCTTCTCCGGCGGCCTGCTGGCCATTGTCATTTATCCCGTTATTTCCGAGGCCATCCGGCACCGCAAGCCGGAACTGCAGAACGAGGATTACTTCGACGCCTTTGAACACGACGCTCCTGTGATCCCGCCGCCCATATCCAAGAAATAAAAACAGCGCCCGTACCATCTGGTACGGGCGCTGTTCTGCGTCTGCCTCAGGCTTTCTTGCCGTCGTTCCCTGTCTCAAAGGCGGCCTTTGCGGAGGCGCACAGCCCCGCCAGCCCCTGGATCTCCGAGGGGATAATCAGCTTGGTGGCCTGACCGTTGGCGGCGGCCTGGAAGGCCTCCAGAGCCTTGATCTTCAGCACCGCGTCGGTGGGGTCGGCCTCGTTGAGGAGCTTGAGGGCCTCGGCGGTGGCCTGCTGTACCTTCAGAATGGCCTCGGCCTCGCCCTCGGCCTTCATGATGGCGGCCTGCTTGGCGGCGTCGGCCCGGAGGATCACGGACTGCTTCTCGCCCTCGGCCACCAGAATCTGGCTCTGCTTCTGGCCCTCGGCCTGGAGGATGGCCTCCCGGCGCTCCCGCTCGGCCTTCATCTGCTTCTCCATGGCGTCCTGGATCTCCCGGGGCGGGATGATGTTCTTCAGCTCCACCCGGTTGACCTTGATGCCCCAGGGGTCGGTGGCCTCGTCCAGGATGGAGCGCATCTTGGAGTTGATGATGTCCCGGCTGGTGAGGGACTGGTCCAGCTCCAGGTCGCCGATGATGTTGCGCAGGGTGGTGGCGGTCAGGTTTTCAATGGCGCTCATGGGGTGCTCCACCCCGTAGGTGTACAGCTTGGGGTCGGTGATCTGGAAGTAGAGCACCGTGTCGATCTGCATGGTGACGTTGTCCTTGGTGATGACGGGCTGGGGGGCGAAGTCCACCACCTGCTCCTTCAGGGAGACCGCCTTGGCCACCCGCTCGATGAAGGGCACCTTGAAGTGGACCCCCACGCCCCACACGGCATGGAAGGCGCCCATCCGCTCGATGACGTAGGCCTTGGACTGCTGGACGATCTTCAGGTTGGTGGCCAGCACCAGGATGATCAGGGCGATCAGAACAATGATGATAATGGGTACAAAGGGAATATCAGGCATAATACTTCCTCCATTTCCTCGGCTTTCAGGCAATCCTCAGAGGGTATGGGCGGCGGCGGACAGGGGCGCCACAATGAGCTTGACCCCCTCGATGCGCAGCACCTTTACCGTGGCTCCCGCGGGAATGACGGACTCATCCTCGGTGCGGGCGGTCCAGACGGCCCCCTTGACGGAGACCTGCCCGGAGGCGTTCAGATTGTCGATGGTCTGAGTGACCAGTCCCTCCGCCCCCACAGCCTGGTCGGCGTTGGTGGCCACCTGTTTGGGGGTGACATAGCGGCGGGCCAGAGGCCGGATGGCCAGCAGCGTCACCAGGGACACCGCCAGAAATACCCCGAACTGCACCCAGATGTTGTCCACAAACAGGGAGGTGAGCAGGGCGGCCAGGGCCCCCAGGGCGAACCACAGGGACACCAGGGTGACGGTGAGGGCCTCCACCACCAGCAGGATGATAAGGGCTGCCAGCCAGAGAATGCTGTCAATGGGCATAGGCATGCCTCCTTTCATACTGTTATCCTAGCATATTTCTATCCAAAAGGAAAGTAAAATTCACTTCCGCATTTGCCATCCTGCGGGAAATAGGGTATACTGGAGGAAACCACTGTCAACTGGAGAGACGAGGAAGTCATCTATGAGAGATTTGGAACTGATGATCCCCACCCTGTTCGGCCTGGAGGGGCTGTGCGCCAACGAGCTGCGGCGGCTGGAGCTGCCCTGGGTGGAGGCGGAGAACGGCCGGGTGCGCTGCGGCGCCCGGCTGTCGGATATTCCCCGGGTGAATCTGAACCTGCGCACCGGCGAGCGGGTGCTGCTGGTGGTGGGCCGGTACGACGCCAGGGACTTTGACGCCCTGTTTGAAGGGGCCAGGGCCCTGCCCTGGGAGGACTATATTCCCAGGGACGGGGTCTTCCCGGTGAAGGGGCACTCCCTAAATTCCCAGCTCCACGCGGTGCCCGCCTGCCAGTCCATCCTGAAAAAGGCGCTGGCCGCCCGGCTGGGGGAGAAATACGGCCTGGCAACCCTGCCGGAGACCGGGGCGCTGTATCAGGTGCAGTTCTCCATTATGCACGACCAGGTGACCCTGATGCTGGACACCACCGGTCCGGGGCTCCACAAGCGGGGCTACCGGGCGGTGGGAGTAGCCGCCCCCCTGCGGGAGACCTTGGCGGCGGCCATGGTGCTCCTGTCCCGCTACCGGGGGAAGGACCCCTTCTGCGACCCCTTCTGCGGCTCGGGTACCATTGCCATCGAGGCCGCCCTCATCGCCAAAAACCGTGCCCCCGGCCTGAACCGGAGCTTTTCCGCCCAGAAGTGGAAGTGGCTGGGGGGCGGAGCGTGGCTCCAGGCGGGAGATGAGGCCATGGACAAGGAATACCACGGCCAGTATGAGATCTGGGGCGGAGATATTGACCCCAAAGCGGTGGCCATTGCCAGAAGCAATGCGGAAAAGGCGGATGTGGAGGACTGTGTCCGCTTTGAGGTGGCCGACGCGGCAAGGTTTCACCGGGAGGAGCCTTCCGGCCGGATCGTCACCAACCCGCCCTACGGAGAGCGGCTGATGGAGAAGAAGGAGGCGGAGGAGCTCTACCGTGCCTTCGGCCAGGCGGCGCGGGGCCTGCCGCCGGGCTGGCAGATTGGGGTGCTCTCCTCCCACACGGAGTTTGAGCGGACCTTTGGCAGAACTGCGGACAAGAAGCGGAAGCTGTATAACGGCATGTTGAAATGCGACCTGTTTCTCTACGGAATCAAAAAATGAGGGTGTTGAAATGAAACGAAGCGGAGGATATCGGCTGCTGGCCGTGGTTTTGGCCCTGTGCCTGACCCTGGGTGGCGGGGCCTTGGCGGCCCCGGCGGGCGCCACGATTTGGGGGTACAGCGAGGGGCTGGCCCAGTGTGAGCTGAACGGCAAATGGGGCTATGTCAACGGGAAAAAAGAGGTGGTCATCCCCCTGCAGTACGACAGCATCGTCTCCTTCACCCTAGGGGTGGCGGCGGTGAATCTGGGGGGCAAGCTGGGCGTGATCCGGCAGGACGGCGCCTATCTGCTCCAGCCGGAGTACGACACCCTCATGCCTATCGACTGCGGCCTGTACATTGCCCAAAAAGGGGGCGGCTGGGGCGTGGTGAGCATCCTGCCCTATACCGATGGGCGCGGGAATGTCACCAATGTGATTTATGATCTGACATACAGCAGCGTAACGGTGGAGGAACAGGGGGGCACCCGGGTGCTCACCCTCACAAACGGGGATGGCGCCATGACCCGGGTGCCGGTCTTTGATCTGCCCGCCCTGCTGGTGCGGAAGGGCGTGCCCTCCGCCCAGTTCCCCCTGACCCGGGGGAAGCTGCCCAGCTTCTCCGACGTGTCTCAGAAGGACTGGTACGCCCTGTGGGTGGACGTGGCCTATAATGTGGGGCTGGTGTCCGGCGTAGGCAACAGCCGGTTCAACCCCAACGGCACCATCACCGTGGCCGAGGCCATCCAGCTGGCCGCCACCATTGAGAGCCGGTACCGGGACGACAGCTTTCACACCAGCGCCCAGACCGGCCCCAACTGGTACACCGGAGCGGTGAACTACTGCATTGCCAGCGGCGTGATCCGCAGCGGTCAGTTTTCCCAGAGCGACTATACCCGCCCCATCACCCGGCTGGAGATGGCTCAGATCTTTGCTGCCACCAGTCCGGTGAAGGATATGCCAGTCCTGAACAGCGCCAGCCGGGTGCGCGCCTCCATCCCCGACGTCAAGAGCGGCAGCACTGGGGCGGAGTCGGTATATGCCCTGTATGAGAAGGGGATTCTGTCCGGGGTGGACAGCAGTCTGACCTTCAACCCTACGGGAACCATGACTCGGGCGGAGGCCGCCGCCCTGGCCGCCCGGATCGCCCGGGCCGAGCAGCGCATTGCCCTCTGGGGAAGCTACGACAGCGCCCAGCTGGTGAAGTAAGAAAGAGAGAAGGAGGCGGGGCTGTGAAGCATCTGTTCCTCATCAACCCCTATGCCGGTAAATATGACCGCACCCAGGAGGTGCGGGAGAAGCTGCGTACCGTCCTGGCGGGACGGGAGGATCCCTGGGAGGTGGCGGTGACCCAGTATCCCGGTCACGGGGTGGAGCTGGTGCGCTCGGCGGCGGAGCAGGGAGAGCCCCTGCGGGTGTACGCCTGCGGCGGCGACGGTACCCTCAACGAGGCGGTAAACGGCGCCGCCGGGTATGCGCATGTGGCGGTGACCCACTATCCCATGGGCTCAGGCAACGACTTTTTGCGGATGTTCGGTCCGGACGCCTGCCGGTTTTATGATCTGAAGGAGCTGCTGGACGGGCCCCAGACCCCCATGGATCTGATCGAATGCAATGGCAGGCTGGCCCTGAACGTCTGCTCCATCGGGTTTGACGCCCGCATCGGCCTGGGGGCCGCCGATTTCAAGAAGCTGCCCCTGGTCAGCGGCACCATGGCTTACCAGCTCTCCGCCCTGCGCACCATTGTCCAGGGTATCCACCGGCCTTACCGGGTGGAGGTGGACGGGGAGACGCTGCCGGGGGAGGACTTTACCCTCATCTGCGCCTGCAACGGCCGGTACTACGGCGGCGGCTTCAACCCCAGCCCCGACGCCATGCCGGACGACGGCCTGCTGAATTTCCTGATCATTCCCGCCGTCTCCCGGTTTACCGTGCTGGCCCTGATCCAGAAGTTCGCCCGGGGGGAGGCGGGGGAGATCCCCGGCGTGCTCCTCCGGCAGGGCAGGGAGATGAAAGTGACCTGCGACCGGGTGAGTATGATCAACTTGGACGGCGAGCGGGTGGACGGCGCACAGCTGACAGCCCGCCTGTCGGAGAAGAAGGTGAACTTTATTTATCCCGCCGGCGCCACCTGGGGTTAGCACTCCGGAGAGCTGTTTGTGAACAAAACTTGAATTTTTTGAAAATCAACTCCCTTTTCTCAAAAAAGGGGGTTGATTTTTTTGGCCGGTGGGGGTATTATCTTACATGTGGTTAGCACTCCGGTAAAATGAGTGCTAACCTAATGAATTGCTAATAAGAAAATCAAGATACATGTAAGGAGGAACCCATTATGAAACTCAAGCCTCTTGCCGACCGTGTGGTTATCAAGCTGGTGGAAGCGGAAGAGAAGACCAAGAGCGGCATCATCCTGACCGGCGCCGCCAAGGAGAAGCCCGAAGTGGCCGAAGTCATCGAGGTGGGCCCCGGCGGTCTGGTGGACGGCAAGGAAGTCACCATGACCGTGAAGGTGGGCGACAAGGTCATCACCAGCAAGTACTCCGGCACCGAGGTGAAGGTGGACGGCGAGGAGTATACCATCGTCCGTCAGAGCGACATTCTCGCCATTGTGGAGTAATCGTCCCCTGCTGTCAACAAACTGATTTCCGGGCGGATCCCGCCCGACTCAAATTGGAGGTAATGTATTATGGCTAAGATTATCTGCTACGGCGAGGAGGCCCGCCACGCTCTGGAGCGGGGCGTCAACCAGCTGGCCGACACCGTGAAGATCACCATGGGTCCCAAGGGCCGCAACGTGGTGCTGGACAAGAAGTTCGGCGCTCCCCTGATCACCAACGACGGCGTGACCATCGCCAAGGAGATCGAGCTGGACGATCCCTTTGAGAACATGGGCGCTCAGCTGGTGAAGGAGGTCTCCACCAAGACCAACGACGTGGCCGGCGACGGCACCACCACCGCCACCCTGCTGGCTCAGGCCATTATCCGGGAGGGCCTGAAGAACCTGGCCGCCGGCGCCAACCCCATGGTCATGAAGAAGGGTATTTCCAAGGCCACCAACGCCGCCATTGAGGCCATCAAGGCCAACAGCCAGAAGGTCAACGGCTCCGACGACATCGCCCGTGTCGGCACCGTGTCCTCCGGCGACGAGACTGTGGGCAAGCTGATTGCCGAGGCCATGGAGAAGGTCTCCCACGACGGCGTCATCACCGTGGAAGAGTCCAAGACCGCCGAGACCTATTCCGAGGTCGTGGAAGGCATGCAGTTTGACCGGGGCTACATCACCCCCTATATGGTCACCGACACCGAGAAGATGGAGGCGGTTCTGGACGACGCCCTCATCCTCATCACCGACAAGAAGATCTCCAACATCCAGGAGCTGCTGCCCATCCTGGAGCAGGTGGTGCAGTCCGGCAAGA
>ERZ1643246.4342-NODE-4342-length-11302-cov-21.025962_pt1 | contig 11302 bp, 8 predicted proteins | sample MGYA00579265_ERZ1643246 | MGnify/ENA primary metagenome ERZ1643246 (study PRJEB29033, sample SAMEA4952261) | chicken gut metagenome | biome: Broiler Chicken; feature: Gastrointestinal Tract; material: Caecum | place: Ireland | collected 2018 | study: Broiler...
GAAGACTTGCAGCCTGCTTCCTCGACTCTCTGGCTACTCTGAACTATCCGGCATACGGATGCGGTATCCGTTACCGCTACGGTATGTTCAAGCAGAAGATCGAGAACGGATATCAGAAAGAAGTGCCGGATGACTGGTTAAGAGAGGGCAATCCGTTTGAGCTGCGAAGAGAAGAGTATGCAAAAGAAGTACGTTTCGGCGGAAATATCCGATTTGAAAAAGATCCTGAAACAGGAAAGGATATCTTTATTCAGGAGAACTACGAGTCCGTACTTGCGATCCCGTATGATATGCCGATCGTCGGATATGGCAACCATGTAGTAAATACACTGCGTGTGTGGGACGCCAAGGCGATCACGGACTTTAAGCTGGATGAGTTCGACAGAGGAAATTACCACAAGGCAGTAGAGCAGGAGAACCTTGCAAAACTGATCGTTGACGTCCTCTATCCGAACGACAACCACTATTCAGGAAAAGAGCTCCGTCTGAAACAGCAGTATTTCTTCATCTCTGCAAGCCTTCAGGCGCTGATCGCAAAATACAAGAAGAAACACAGCGATGTCCGCAAGCTTTATGAGAAAGTCGTGATCCAGATGAACGATACACATCCGACAGTTGCGGTTCCGGAGCTGATGCGTCTTCTGATCGACCAGGAAGGACTGAACTGGGATGAGGCATGGGATGTAACGACAAAGACCTGTGCATATACGAACCATACGATCATGGCAGAGGCTCTTGAGAAATGGCCGATCGACCTGTTCTCCAAACTGCTTCCGCGTATTTACCAGATCGTACAGGAGATTGACCGCCGCTTCCTCATCAAAGTCCGCGAGATGTATCCGGGCAACGAGGAGAAGGTTAAGAAAATGGCAATCCTCATGGACGGACAGGTGCGCATGGCAAATATGGCGATCATCGCAGGCTTCTCTGTAAACGGCGTTGCAAAACTCCACACAGAGATCCTGAAACATCAGGAGCTGAAAGATTTCTATGAGATGATGCCGGAGAAGTTCAATAACAAGACAAACGGTATTACACAGAGAAGATTCCTCGCTCACGGCAATCCGCTGCTTGCAGACTGGATCACAGATAAGATCGGAGACGGCTGGATTACAGACCTTTCACAGATCGCGAAACTGAAACCGTATGTGGATGACGAAACTGCAAGACGCGAGTTTATGGAGATCAAGTATAAGAACAAAGTACGTCTTGCAAAATATATCAAAGAGCACAACGGAATCGATGTAGATCCGCGTTCTATCTTTGACGTACAGGTAAAACGTCTCCATGAGTATAAACGTCAGCTTCTTAATATCCTGCATATTATGTATCTGTACAATCAGATCAAAGAGCATCCGGAACAGAGCTTCTATCCGAGAACATTTATCTTCGGTGCCAAAGCGGCAGCAGGATACTTGAGAGCGAAAGAGACGATCAAGCTGATCAACTCTGTGGCAGAGGTTGTTAACAATGACCGCAGCATCAACGGCAAACTGAAAGTCGTATTTATCGAAGACTACCGTGTATCCAACGGAGAGATCATCTTTGCGGCGGCAGACGTCAGCGAGCAGATTTCCACGGCGTCCAAGGAGGCATCAGGTACGGGAAATATGAAACTGATGCTCAACGGAGCTCCGACACTGGGAACAATGGACGGGGCAAATGTGGAGATCGTACAGGAAGTCGGCGAGGAAAATGCATTTATCTTCGGCCTGAGCTCAGAGGAAGTTATCAATTACGAGAATAACGGCGGCTATAATCCGCAGGATATCTATTTCAATGACTGGGAACTGAAGCGCGTTGTGGATCAGCTCATGGACGGCACCTATTCACACGGCGACCATAACATGTATGCCGACCTGTATAATTCTCTTCTCAACACGCAGTCTACAGACCGGGCGGATATGTATTTTATCTTGAAAGATTTCCGTTCTTATGCAGATGCCCAGAAGAGAGTGGAAGAGGCTTACAGAGACCAGCAGAGATGGTCGAGAATGGCTATGATGCAGACGGCATGCAGCGGAAAATTCTCATCCGACCGTACAATCGAGGAATATGTAAAAGACATCTGGCATCTTGAGAAAGTAGAGGTTCCGTCCGGACAGGACGAATAGGAGGTATCTTATGGATTACGGATATAGTTATCAATATGAATATGATTACCCGGTCACACATGGAACGGGAGGAAGTACGGCAGTTACTTTACTCCTGACAGTTTATCTGGTTGTACTTGCAGTGGTCATCGCTGTTGTGCTTGCAAGCTATATCTTTCATTCCATCGGTCTGTACACCATCGGAAAACGTATGGGCAGAGAGCATGCATGGCTTGCATTTATCCCGTTTGCCAGAGATTATTTCCACGGAGATCTCGCAGATGAGATCCCGCTGAAGAATAAGAGTATTAAAAATCCGGGGATCTGGAAACTGGTGCTGCCGATCATATACAGTGCAGTTGCAGGAGTTCTGTTTGTATTTCTCATAGTTGCTGCAGTGGGAACCGGAGCGGCGGCAGGAATAAACAGCGGCGCATTCGGCGGTGTTATGGCATTTTCGACATCATTGATTGTACTGTATATATTGATTCTTGTTCTGGCTGCTGCATATTCCGCAGTATACTCTGTACTGCGCATCCTGATCGACATCCAGATTTATGAGAGATTTACAACACGTAATATGGCGGTGGTCCACTCGGTACTTTCAGGGATTATTCCTCTCTATGAAGCAATCTGTTTCTTTGTAATGAGAAATAAGCCGTTTAATCCGGGAATGGAGCCGCAGATCACGCCTCCGCCGGTACCGCCGGTTCCGCCGGTATATCCGGGAAATCCGCATCCGAATGGTCCGGTTTCAGGCGGTCCGGCACCCGAGGCTGCACCCCATCCGAATGGTCCGGTTTCAAACGGTCCGGCACCCGAGGCTGCACCGCATCCGAATGGTCCGGTTTCAAACGGTCCGGCACCCGAGGCTGCACCTCATCCGAACGGTCCGGCACCGGATAATAAAAACGAATAAATTGCAGACAGCTCTTCATATATTGGATATATGGAGGGCTGTTTTTTATGAACCGATATGCCGTGGAACAGAAATTTAAATCCATTGCCGCTTTTCTTATAATATTGATATTACTGCCCTATATTGTATCTGTGTTTGTAAATGGAACAGATGTAAGAGAGGATGGCAGCAGGTTTTATGTAAAAGTAAAAGTTCCTGATACCGAACAGGCCGACGGAGTGACGGAGATTGAATGGACAGACTATCTGGCCGGGATACTGGCGGAAGAGATTCCGGAAGACTGTGAAGAGGAGACATTAAAAGCACAGGCAGTGCTGATTCGAACGCAGATATACAGGACAGAGGCTGATTTGGAGGACAAGGTCCTTACGGAGAGTTATATGACGCGGGAAGAAATGGAGCATAAGTGGGGAGAAGATAAATATGAAGAATACCACAAAAAATATACACGTGCCGTGGAAGAGACAGATGACACGGTGCTTATGTATCATGAAAGTTACGCATGGACACCGTTTCACCAGTCAAGCTGCGGGAAAACACGAAGTGCCGCTGAAGTGCTGGGCAGTGAAGAATATCCGTATATTGCCGTCAGGGAATGTCCCCTTGACAAGGATGCGGACGATGAGATCCAGAGTTTTATATTTACCTATGCTGAAATCCAGAATCTATGCAGAGACTTTCTTGTGGCGGAAGAAGACGGGGAAAAAGCAGCGGAGGGGTATACATTTAAGGATTTTGAAATACAGTCCTATGATTCCGCCGGCTATGTCAGCCGTCTGAGGATCGGAAAGACCGAGTGTACGGGAGATCAGTTCCGGGATGCGCTTTCTCTTCCGTCAAGTGCATTTTCTTTGAGTGAGGGCGGAGATAAGAGTATTAAGATTACAACGACAGGAAAAGGACATGGAATGGGAATGAGCATATGGACCGCTGACCAGATGGCAAAAGAAGGAAAAACATGTGAGGAAATTTTATCATTTTTCTTTGAAGGTACAGAACTGAGAAACGATATTCAGGAGACGGAAATATTTTGAATAATACGCTCATTTTCTGGCAAAAATATAGCCAGAGGTGATGACAATGAATAAAAATGAAAGACCGTCTTTCCTCAGAGGAAAAGGCGCTGCTGTGTGTCTTGTAATCTGTTTTGCAGCTGTCATAGCACTGGTCGGTGCATATACATTCAGCAATTATCAGAAAGACATCAACGAGCAGATGGCGAAGGCTGAGGAACAGGCAGAGAAACTTACAGAAGATATGGAAAAAAACAATGAAAATGAAGAAAACTCCATGGAGGATACTGCCGAAGAAACAAATACAGACGATATTCTTCTTCCGGAAAATGACAGCGGGCTGGCAGGCGGAGGAGAAGATATGCCGAATACTTCCGGAGAAACCGGAACGGATACTGCGGATCCGCAGAGCGGTACGGCTGATGAGAATGCAGGAACAGACGGAGGAGCAGCTGCATCCGCGGATACATCAGGTGTATGGTTCAGTGAAGACAGCACCCTTGCATGGCCTGCCAGCGGCGCGGTGATCATGAATTACAGTATGGATCAGACAGTATTTTTCCAGACACTGGAACAGTATCGATATAATCCGGCTATGATCGTAAGCGGCGAAGTCGGAGAGACAATCGGGGCTTCTGCTGCCGGAATCGTGACAAATATCGAAGATACGGCCCAGACCGGGACCACAGTTACTCTTGATATGGGAAATGGTTACAGTGCGGTATACGGACAGCTCAGCGATGTGCCGGTCGCTGTCGGAGATTATGTCGGGGCGGGAGAACCTCTTGGCACATTAAGCGAACCTACAAAATACTACAGCGTAGAAGGGCCGAATCTTTACTTTGAAGTACTCAAAGACGGCGATCCGGTGGATCCGATGAACTTTATGGAGTAAAAAAGTTCGATTTTACGTATTGGTCTGTTAATGGGTAAAACGTCCAAAACAGACCGATACGAAAAATCGCAGTTTCCATTGCCAAACCGTGTGAAATGGAATAGAATAACCTTGGTGTTGTTTATGAATTATACATATATTGTTGAATGCAGTGACGGTTCCCTTTATACCGGATGGACGAATGATCTGGAGAAGCGTATCAAAGCGCACAATGACGGGAAGGGAGCAAAGTATACAAAATACCGGAGGCCGGTGGTACTTGTCTATTATGAGCAATTTCAGACAAAGGAAGAGGCAATGAGCCGGGAGTGGGCCATCAAGCAGATGACACGGGAACAGAAAAAACGGATGATCGGATCTGATCCGCAGTAGGCGGTACAGATCCGGTCATCCGTTTTTTGTTTGAAAGAAAACTTTGATCAAAGATTATAAAAGGCCAAGCCCCTTTGCAACGATCATAATAAAGTCCTGTACATTTGTGACAATCGTTGTCGCGGCAAGACTTCCGCGGTCCAGAAGCTTGTTTACTACGAATTCATCGGCGTCCACTGTATACAGGAAAACCGGCCGTACCGTACCGTCTTCAAGCACGCGGTAGGACGGGGTCATATTTCCGGTAGCAATGGTGTGCAGCATGGTTGCGAGGCAGATTACGGTTGTTGATTTCTTAACCATATTTCTCATTGCCGTCTGGCCTTCGTATGCATTTCCGATCACTTCCGGAAGAGGACCGTCGTCACGGATCGATCCTGTGAGGACAAACGGAACATCGTGCTTCACACAGCTGTACATAATTCCGTTGTCGATTTTGTAGTCATCGATAAACTGCGCGATAGAACCGCTTTTTCTTACTCGGTTGATGACATCCAGATGGTTGTAGTGACCGTTCGGCTGGGATTTCTGTGTGTAGATATCCTGTCCGAGTGCAGTGTGGAACATGGAGCCTTCAAGATCGTGAGTGGCCAGCGCGTTTCCGGCCATCAGTCCGTCTACATAGCCGTTTTCCACCATAACCTGCATCGCGCGGCGGGCATCCGCATCAAAGGAAAATGCCGGGCCCATGACCCACAGGATGTTTCCGTGTTCTTTTTCATATTTTAAAAGCTCGAACAGACGGTCATAATCTCTGGCAAAAGAAGTCTCGCGGCTTCTTCCCTGACGGAAGACAAACTGATCGTCGTTTGCTTCGGCAGGATCCTCAAATCCGGTGGAATGCAGATAGATTCCCTCTTCCGCATTTTCCGAGCGGCCGAGAATGACTTTGTCCCCAATCTCCAGATTGCGGTTCTCCATTACCTTTAATTCCCCGTCGTTTCCGATCACAACGCTGGAGTCCATACGGCTTTCTTTTGCGAGAATCCATTTGCCGTCTATCTTAAAATATTCCGGATACATGGAGGTGCTGTGATAGTTTTCCGGCGCGACGCCTTTGATTGTCACTTCCTCCCATTTCGCATCCGGCGCGTTTACAAATTTTTCTTTGGTAAAATCCGGTTCCCGGTATTCTGGTAAATGAAACATATGATATCATTCCTCTCTTTTGTTTTATCTTGTTGTATGCCTTGTCTGATGATACTTTTTATCAGAATATACAGGCTGCTGCGATTATGAAGCGGCGGGCTGCTTACCGCTCATAGACACATCTGCCGCCGATATAAGTCTGTACTACTTTGACTTTATCAATATCTTCGGCAGGAATATTCAGGATATCGTCGCTCAGCACGGCAAAATCTGCATGATACCCGGACTTCAGTATTCCTGTATCAGGAAAACCGGCTGCAAGCGCGGCTCCCTTTGTATATAATTTTACTGCGGTGGCGATGTCGACTGCCTGATCCTTGCCGCAGTCTGTTCCGTCTGCAGCGGTACGAGTGACGGCAAGTTTAAGCCCTGGGAAAGGATCGGACGGATCCGACCAGAATGTGGCCGGGGCGTCTGTGGAGAATCCCAGAGTTACACCCGCATCCAGCATTTTCTTATACGGATAGCACTGCTTCATCCATTCTACTCCCAGATTGGTGAGATAACTTTTGCTCTCAGCGTAGGGGAAGATCGGCTGGGAGACAAAGGAGATTCCGTGTTCTGCCGCTTTCCTGATGCTTTCTTCTGACGGATCGGTAACGTGTTCTACCCTCACATACGGAATGTCCGGGGATGTCCACGGATCTTCCAGACATGCCCGGTCTATCATTCTTGAAATAGCTCTTGTGCCCATGGCATGCATGGATAACTGGCAGTGGTTTTCCTTACAGAAAGCGACAGCGGTCTCAACAAGGTGATCGTTGCACACGGATATGCCATACTCATCTTCAGAGCCATAATAAGGGCGGTTCATCCATGCTGTCCTTCCGGAAATGCTGCCGTCGCCGATAAGTTTCAGTCCTGCGGCAAAAATCTGCCGGTTCCGGTCAAATCTCTCCGGCGGAATCCGGAAATCTTTATTATCTGCGAAGAAATCCCACATATAATAAACGCCGACTCTCTGGTGGAAGCCCCGTTTCGCGGCAGCCTCATAGACCGGAATATTATCGCTTTCATCGAGATTACCCATATCGCAGATTGTAGTAATACCCTGGGAGGTGAGTACCCCGCCCAATTCTAGAAGGTTGTCCACGTGCTGTTCTACAGATTCTTGAGGCAGCAGCGGTGCGATCAGATTGCGGGCGTTTTCTTTCAGTACTCCGGTAGGTTCGCCGTTTTCGTCTCTCTCGATCTCTCCGCCCGGCGGATCCGGTGTATTTCTGTCAATGCCTGCCAGTCTGAGTGCCATGCTGTTGACGCAGCGGATATGTGCGCATGTACGCATAATGGACACAGGGGAATCACTGCATCCCCGGTCCAGATCATAGCGGGTGGGAGAACGCTTCTCGAGAAGTCCCTGCTCATCATAGCCCCATCCTTCGATCCATTCTCCGGCTGTCTGTTGTCCGCGGCGTTCTCTGACTGCCTCGACAAGATCTTCTATAGAATTGATCTCCGGCGGCATCGCCGTGATCTTCTTGCGGAAATCCGCAAGCATGACCGGATGCATATGGGCGTCCACAAATCCGGGGATCACGCGTCTGCCTTTCAGGTCTGTCACGTCACAGCAGCCGGCTGGCGTATTTATCTGTGCTGAAATGGCTTCTGCATACTCTCGAGGCATAGAGGCCTTTTCCCCGATCCATATGATGCGGCCTTTTTCTGTTACCATACTGTCCGCAAAGGGGAAAGTGTCATCAGCCGTAAAAATTTTTCCGTTAATAAAGATATGTTTTTGAGTTTGTTTCATGCTGTTCTACACTCCTTTGAAGTCTATGATAGCAGAATGACAGGTTTTTGTCAGGAAAAATTCCGAAAAACCTTGTAAAATGAGGCAAAAAATGTTAGCATAAAGAATATTTATGCAGACAGGCTTTATAAATATGAACCAAAAGACTCCGAGGCTGGAACAAGAAGATGTCCGGAGTTTTTTCATTTTATAAGGAAATATGTGAAGAAGTCGGAAAGGGGCATAAAATATGGCAATATCAGCCGAAGAAATAAAGAAGAGAGCGTATGCGCTGAAGGATCAGATCATCAATGACAGGCGGCGTCTGCATCAGATTCCGGAGATTGGAACAGATCTGCCAGAGACAAGTGCATATATTAAAAAACGTCTGGATGAGATGGGAATTCCATGGAAAGACTGCGGGGGTCCGCTCCCGGAAAAAATGACAAACGATTTTGTGGAAGCGGGATTTCCAAGAATGGAGAAGGAAACAGGAGTTACCGCGGTGATCGGACACGGAAGTCCGTGCATCCTTCTGAGAGCGGATATGGATGCGCTGCCGATCAGAGAGGACAATAATCTGGAGTATAAGTCGTGTAACGGGGCAGGGCATATGTGCGGTCATGACAGCCATGCAGCTATGCTGCTCGGAGCAGCGCAGATTTTAAAGGATATGGAAAGCGAGCTGAAGGGTTCCGTAAAACTTATGTTCCAGCCGGGGGAAGAGACCGGAGCAGGAGCGAGGATCATGGTGGAAAACGGCGCGCTTCAGGATCCGCCGGTTGATGCGGCGTTCGGACTGCACGTCCAGCCTGCAGATGAGACCGGGAAAGTCGGCTATGCGGTAGGAGTAAATTCCGCTTCTCTTGATTCATTTATCCTGAAGATCCACGGAAGAGGAGGACACAGTTCCCAGCCCCAGCTCTGTACGGATCCGCTGATGATCATGAATCAGGTGTATCAGGCGGTTAATCTGCTGGCATCACGGGAAGCAGATCCCGCGGCAATGGTGGCTCTGACATGCGGTGTGGCAAAGGGCGGCACGGCAGTTAATATTATCCCGGACGAGGCAGAACTCCATATAGGACTGCGCACGCTGGATGTAGAGGCAGCCGAGCATTTGAAACAGCGTATTCCCGAAGTGATCGATCATTATGTGAAAGCGTGGAACGGTGAGTACGACCTGACTATATTCCATACACCCTGTACGTATTCAAATGAAGAACTGTGCAGAGATATCGTCCCGCATATCGGGGAGATCGTCGGAGAAGAAAAAGTACATCAGATTCCGCCAATGACAGGAACAGAGGATTTCGGATATGTGACAACCGAAGTTCCCGGCATGTTCGTATTTATCGGAGCAGGCAGGCCGGGCAATGCACCGCTTCACAGCCCGAAAATGATGCTGGACGAAGAAGTGCTGCCTCTCGGAGCAGCAGTCCATGCAAATGCAGCTGCTGCGTGGCTTGAGGAACACGGAAAGGAGAACCATTAAAAATGAACGGAAAATCACAGAAGAAAGGCTTTCACATGCCTCATGTCTTCATTATATTACTTGTTATCATGCTGTTTGTCGTCATCCTCTCTTATATAATCCCGAGCGGATTATATGAGCGGATTGAGGATGCCTCAGGGATCACCGTGATCGATCCAGATACATTCCAGTATGTGGAAAATGAGACGCCTATTACATTTATGGATTATTTTGAGGCTGTCTATACCGGCTTCGTAAACGGCGCGACGATCATGGGAACGCTCTTTATCAGTTCCGGTGTTATCTATCTGCTTGAAGTCAGCGGAGCATTTGGGGCCGGGATCAATATGATCCTGAAAAAGACAAAAGGAAAAGAATTTTCCGTTGTGTGCATTTTCTATACGATCTTTGTCGTATTCGGAGTGCTCGGATATGGAGAGGCCGCTTATCCGTTCTATCCTCTTGCAGTGACCATCGGTTTTGCTCTGGGATATGACCGCATGGTGGGCACTGCTCTTGCTATCGTAGGAAGCACTGTCGGATTTACGTCCGGTCTGATGAATACATTTACGACCGGAGTGGCACAGCAGATCGTGGGGCTTCCGCTGTTTTCCGGCATCGTTTTCCGGGCTGTCGGATTGGTCGTATTCTATATTATCGGTCTGATCGGATTATATACATACTGCCGTAAGATCAAGAAAAATCCTGCGCTCAGCCTGATGAGCGAAGAATATATGAACCAGAAGAAGGAAGACCATACAGAAGGTATGGAAGAGATGAATGTCAGAAGAGCCCTCGGGCTTCTTGTATTCCTCGGAATCATTATCATACAGGGCTTCGGATGTATCAGGCTGGGATGGTCCTTCCCTCAGATTGCGGCAATCTATGTGATCATGGGGATCCTGCTTTCCATTATCTTCCGGATCGGACCAAGCGAAGCATGCCAGCTCTTCTGTAAGGGTGCCGTCCGCGTATTCGCCGCAGCTTTCGCAGTAGGGCTTGCTCAGTCAGTTGTAGTGCTTATGAATCAGGCGTGCATTATGGATACGATCGTGCACGGCATGTCACAGCTGCTGGAGAACAGAAGTGCCATCCTCGCGCTTCTCATTATCTTTATCTTTGTGACACTGTTCAACTTCCTTGTAGTATCCGGAAGCGGAAAGGCTGTCATCGTCATGCCGATCCTGCAGCCTCTCGGAAAGATTCTGAACATCAACCAGCAGGTGCTTGTGCTCACCTATCAGTACGGCGACGGCATTACAAACAGCTTCTGGCCGGGAAGCTCCCTTGTCCAGCTGTCCATGTGCGGCGTGGACTACGGCTCATGGATCAAATTCTGCTGGAAGATATACCTAGGATTCATCGTCAGCGCGTTTGTGCTTGTCATGATCGCTTATGGAATCGGGTACGGACCGTTCTAAAGAAAAATTACGGAAAGTTAAAAGCAGGGAAATGGCGTTATTCAGCCATTTCCCTGCTTTGTTACTTGAAGTTATTTCCTGTAACCGGAGCTGGCATCAATTTTGTAATCCGTCTGCGGATACGTGAATCAGACTGTTGCAGCTGACTGTACTTCAGACGTTATACATAATATCAGCCGGTACGAAAAATCGAAATTTTAGTAATTCTCAGCCTTTCTCTCAAAGTAAGCCTTCGGA
>ERZ1643246.4344-NODE-4344-length-11301-cov-7.998844_pt1 | contig 11301 bp, 10 predicted proteins | sample MGYA00579265_ERZ1643246 | MGnify/ENA primary metagenome ERZ1643246 (study PRJEB29033, sample SAMEA4952261) | chicken gut metagenome | biome: Broiler Chicken; feature: Gastrointestinal Tract; material: Caecum | place: Ireland | collected 2018 | study: Broiler...
GATCTACTATTCCGGTCTGCATCGCTCCATTTCCCGGCTTAAAGTAGTACCAGCTGCCGTTTATCCTTTGTTCTCCGTACTGCATTTGACCGTTAGGTGCATAATATACTGTTTTCTCTCCCAGATCTACTATTCCGGTCTGCATCGCTCCATTTCCCGGTTTAAAGTAGTACCAGTTTCCGTCTATCTTCTGCTCTCCGTACTGCATCTGGCCGCTAGATGCGTAATATACTGTTTTCTCTCCCAGATCTACTATTCCGGTCTGCATCGCTCCATTTCCCGGCTTAAAGTAGTACCAGCTTCCGTCTATCTTCTGCTCTCCGTACTGCATCTGGCCGTTAGGTGCATAATATACCGTTTTCTCTCCCAGATTTACTATTCCAGTCCGCATCGCTCCAGTTTTCGGATCAAAATAATACCAATTAAGACCTATCTTTTTTTCTCCTTTTACTTTTTGACCACCTTCATAATAATATTGGTTTCCTTGGGAATCTGTATCCCAATATCCTTTACTTAATCCTAAATATTTTGCAATTCCTGAAGCGTCGGCTACACCTAATTTCTTAAGCCCATCTTCTGTTTTTAAAAATCTATTAACTTCATCTGCATTTGAGATAAATGCGTGCTCTATAATAATGCCAGGTATATTCCGCATTTTACTATATCTTTGAACAGCAAAATAATCTGCTAGACTTCCATCCGAATACTTATTACCACTTCCTGAATCTTTTGAATAAATCGGTGTTCCCCTTTTTGTCAGCCCGACTTTTACCAATTCATCAAGAATGGCATTCGCCAGCTCTTCACCTTCCTCTGCTAACGCCGGTCGCCAATTTTTATTCTGAATGATCACTTCAGCCCCTTTTGCGCTCGATGCAGTTGAGGAATTCAAATGAAAGCTTACAAATATTTGTGCTCCGGCGTCAGCAGCTGCATTCACTCTGTTTTCAATACAATTAGCTCCAGCTTTGTCATAGGGACACGCTGCTCCTGTACGAGTCATATATACCTCGACTCCGGAGTATTGTTCAAGCTCTTCTTTACAATAGTTTGCAATCTTTAAAGTTAAGTCTTCTTCTTTCAGCCCAAACCCCTGTGCTCCAGCATCCTTTGCATCATGTCCCGGATCCAGTGCTACGACAATATTTCCTGTACGGGAGCTCTGTACTGCTGCAGATCTGTTAACAGAAGAAGCATTCAATGTTTCAGTGGAGACCGTATTAAGTGCATCAGCAATACTATTCTGTGCTTGGGTAACACCATCTTCATCGATTGTCACAACAGAAGATTCTATGCCATTCAGAGCATTCTGTTCATTATCAATTGGCTGCAATTCCTCTGCGCCTTCATATACTTCATTGACTCCAAATTCTGCCTGCAGATCCTTATCCGACAAATTTAATGTATGCTCTTCATTAGCATCAATTAAATTCAAACTTACAGCCTGATATGTACCAGTATATGCATCTCCGCTAAAATATTTTTCAAAAAGATAAACTCCATCTTTTTCAGTCACGAGCGGCCATTCTTCTGATTTTCCATATGGATCTTTAACTGTCAGCGTAAGACTCTGAATACTTTTTAAGTCATTTTCAAAGGCCACTACTATTCTCTGCGTACCCGGAGTCTCCAAATAAATACTTTCAACATATATAAAATTAATGTTTTCACTATTAAAACTTGCAGCATCTGATTCTTCAATTTTTATCCCGGCGGATTCGTTTTGTTCATATGATGCCTCATCTGTACTTTCTGTAATATTTTTATCTTTATCAATACCATTGTCAGTCTCATTATGACCTGAGTTTATATCTGTTGAATTATTCTCTTCTTCCTCCAAAATCGACGGACTGCTATCTTCAACAGCAGGCTGATCCTGTATCTCTTCCCCAGGCAATATATTTGAATTACCTTCTGGCTGATAATTATCGTCAGATGTTTCACTATTTTGAAAATATACATCATTCTCAACACTGCTTTGATTTTCATTTTTAATACTTTCAGCTGCAGCTACCTCTCCCAAAGATATATTTCCCATAATCATTGAGACAAATAAAACTGCTGCAATAATTCTTGATAATTTCTTCCACATAATTTTTGACTCCTCTCCATATATCCTAATCCTTAAAATCCATTCGTTCTTCATATCCATCAAATACAGCGCCATGAGATGTTTCAAAAGAGTCTCCCTCTTCCGTTAATCGAATTATATCACAATCATAAGCATCAAGATATGTATTAATCAGGCATCCTATGATTTCCGTCTCACCAGTTGTTCCCATACTGCGAATCCGCTCTCCTGTCGCTCTATTGAAATCGAGATCCAACTTCTTGTTTTGTTCATCAACAAGCAAACTCAACAATTTACAATCTTCACTTAAAACTCCTTTTTCTTGCAAAATATTCCATATGTCATATTCATCTTGCACCATACAGTTTTCTTCAGTCATTTCAGCACTTGCATCATCAACAAAATATACCGTGGCCATTCTGTTTTCGCCAGAATCACTTAATTCAGCGTGCGCAGAACATCCCGGTACAATAGCAAACAGTATGCATATCAGTAAAAAACTATATAATATGCACCGGCTATGTTTCCACATACTTTTTGTCCCCACTCCTTTACAATTAATTTCTGATTCAAACACAATTTATGATAACAAGAAACCCCAAGGCTTTCAATGGGAAAAAATGCCTACTATGGCTTTCTATTTTTAGAACGCATAGTATTTTTAAATCTATTTTCTATAAAAACATAGCTTAAAATACTTAAAACTAACAATACACTCCAAAACAAAACAAAAAAGATTTTCGTATAAAAAATATCTATATTTCTTATAAGTATTTTAATAGCACACATATAAGGGAACTGCCATAAATAGATTGAAAACGAAATTTTTCCTAATTCGTTTAACAGTCTACAATTCCACGATACAAACGTATTTAACGTAAGACAAAATATAATCACCGATATATAGCGAATTAACATAACTAAATATAGATTGTTAAATAAACACGAAGATATGAATATAAAAACCGATGCTGACATAATTAAAATAGAAAGAGGTTTATTTTTTCTCTGATGTACTTGATTCCATATGAGGTATGACATACCACCTATAAAAAAACAGCTTATTCCTCTTCCCATATCAATATTTAAAAACGGAAATGATATATTTTTCACAATTAATATATATCCAATTATACTCAATGCAAAACAGATCGTTCTTCTTAATATATCATTTTTTACTGTTCTGCACAGAACAGCAAATAAGATATATACAAAAAAACTAACGCTTAAATACCAGGCCGGAGAATTGATAGGATATGGTTCTCTTGCCGGATATCCCTATAATATTTAATAATAGATATTTACAATTAAAAAAAATAGATTCCCTTACATGATCAAAAAAGAATCCATTAGTGGAATAATGTATAATTTGCAAAACAAACGTAACAGCTGTTGTAATCAAATATAATGGATACAATTTCATAATTCTTCTTAGAAAAAAGGCCTTTCCACTTATTGCTCCATCCACCAGTCTTTTTTCATAATTCATAAAAAACAATACCCCCGATAACATGAAAAAGAATTCAACTAAATTTCCTCCTTTAACATATGCTATTTCGAGAATATTATAGAAAGGAAACAACTCATTATTATGCAATGTATCTGTTAGTTTATTGTAATGAAAAAGAACAATTGAAATTGCTGCAATTCCTTTCAAATAATTAAAATACACATTTTCTCTTTTTTCAATCATATTGTTCTCCGCGCTTAGGTGAAACATTTCACGTGCCACACTTTACCCCTTAAATTAAAAATAATGAAAGAGCACAAGAACCTCATTCCTGTACTCTTTTCACTAAATTAATTCAGTGCTTCTCCTTCTGGAAGTACTCCGCCCTCTTCTACAATATTTGTAAGATCTATGATACCTTGCAAATCTTCCTCATCAGGATACATTACATAAAGTAATTGCGATGAAGCAGAGTAGCAGTAGTCCTGCCCGCCTTCACCTGTAAGCGCCACCGATTGTATCGTCCATGTAGCGTTTGTCCCAAGCTGATCTTTAATCAAAGTATTCAACTGATCCCTCGTGATGTTCATTTCCACATCCTTACTGATCTGATTCATAATAGAAGGCGCCTTAAGAAGCATTGTAGGTGAAATAACCTTTTTCAGCAATCCTGTAATGACAGCCTGCTGATTCTTGCCTCTCTGATTGTCTCCATCTTCCAGATTATGTCTCTCTCTGCTGAATGCTAATGCCTGCTCGCCATTAAAATGATTCAGCCCTTCTTTCACTTCAACGATACAGCCGGACTCATCTCCGGTCGTAAACGCCACTTCTGAATCCACATCGACGCCGCCCAATATATCAACAATATCGATCAGAGAAGTAAAATTCAGTCTTACATAATAATTTATGTCAGTTTCATATAATTCTCCCAGAGTCTCCATAGAAGTGTCTATGCCATATACCCCGGCATGGGTCAGCTTATCCATAGCCCCCTGCTCTACTCCAGGTCCATACAATGGAACATAGCTGTCCCTCGGAGTTGTAATAAGCAGGATCTGATGAGTTGTAGGATTGACAACAGCAATAATATTGACGTCACTGCGGCTTGTCGCAGACACTTCCCCATAGGTATCAATTCCGCTGATATATACGGTAAACGGCTCTTTCGTAAGTGTATCGTCGGTGCCGCCGCCCAAATTCAGCTCTGTCTTTATATCCATCTCGTAAATAATTTTCACATTGTCGCTAAAGCCTTCTACTGCGTCATCCATTAATTCCGTGTACGCCTCATTATATATGATTGCTCCCACGTTGCCATCGATAAGCTCCTGCGCCTGATCCTGAACGGAATCACATTCCGTCAATGTAAGGTCTGTCCCAAGTTCTTCCTGCAGATTGGTAACTGCAGTCTGTATATTATCACCGCCCTGCTGGAACTGTACACCGAAATTATAATCTACAGTATCCTCAATTGTCTCGGCCGGATCTTCCTTTACAACCGCCACTGCCATCTTATCCACACGTGTATTCCCACCTGTGATTAAAGCGAGCATATTATTTGCCTCGGCAATATTGTAAGCGCCTATGACCAGAACACAGGTCAGCAGCAAACTGAATATCTTTCCGCCAATTCCCTTCTTTTTGCGCACCGCCTGCGTCGTAAATGCAATACACCACAGGAAGAAAAGCGCCGCCGCAACAAGGGCAAGATAATTAAGCGGGAGCATATTAAGCAGCATAACAACAATCATAAATATAATACTTACCGCTGCCTGAATTACCAGACAAAACGAACCGAACCTGTTGGTAGCCGTTCTCCCGGAATTTCTTATTGTATTTTTACCGTTACGCGCGGCAGCCTCTGCCATTCTGCGTCTTTTCGCCATTGTCAAAATTCCTTTACTAATTTTTCCCGTATATATGCTTCAATTATCTACCTGTACAAAACAGAAGGATACACACCATCCGCTATCAGCTTCCTCAATGCATCCGTCACTGCTTCCCGGTCTTCCTTGTATGTCACTCCAAACCACTGGTCATGAGACTTCAGTACACGGACGTCCAGCTTTCCTTCCTGAAGAAGATCTCCGATAATCGTCGGAAGCAGATACTCTGCTTTCAGGTCATCCCGGCTTGTCTCTTCAAGAAAACTGTCAAATCCGGAGTCCAGGATGTTTATAAACTCCGGAGTCAGGCCCCACATATTCATCGATACCGGGGACTCCGGATCCAGTTCTTTTATCCCGTCATCAGATCTTACAACAGCTCTGTCTCCGTCTTTTTCAATATTATGAGTCTCTGTGATTCCCGCAAGCATACCTGTTTCGTCCACCTTGCAGATTCCACGGGTCACTCCGCCGTTGTCACTGAGCGTATTTTTCAATACAAAGCTGACCATACAAATCTGCATTTTACCAGTATCTTCCACACTTGTCAAATAGGAGTACGCTTCTTTAAATGCATCCTTACCGTAATAATCATCTGCATTAATAACGAGAAACGGGGAATCAACCACATCTTTGCAGCACAGAATTGCCTGACCTGTCCCCCATGGTTTCGATCTTTCTGTAAATTTTTCACGGTACTTTTCCGGAATATCAGATACTTCCTGATAAGCATACGCTACTTCCACCTGCTTTTCGATCCGGTTTCCGATTACCTCTTTAAAATCTTTCTCAAGATCTTTTCGGATCACAAATACAACTTTGTCAAATCCGGCTTCGATTGCGTCATAAATGGAATAATCCATAATAATCTCCCCGTTGGGTCCTACCGGAGCCAGTTGTTTGATGCCTCCGCCAAAACGGCTTCCGATACCGGCCGCCATAATAACAAGTGCTGCTCTGCTCATAGTTTTTTCCTCCTGAATCGTGTTTTCTGATTATTTATTTTAATTTACTCACCGAGCCCGTCCTCTACAAGCTGTACCATTACTTTCAATGCATCGTCTTCATCCGGTCCGTCGCAGACGATCTCAATCTCGTCACCGCTCTTGATGCACGCGCCCAGTACGCTCAGTACGCTTTTTGCATTAGCTGTAACATCTTCATGGCGCGTCTTTTTAAGAACTGTAATCTTACTCTTAAACTGCATGGCAGTTTTACAGAAAAGACCTGCCGGTCTCAAATGAAGCCCGGTCGGATTCTTGATCTTTACTTTGCCGTTTACCATACTGCATCACCTCTCGTATATTTGTTCATTCTGCCCGTAGTCTGATCTTTACCTGCCGCTTTACTGATCGGAAGGGTTCTCCGTCCCCGCTTCTCCGGACGGTTCGTCTGTTCCCGGATTATCCGTATTATTCGCCGGCTTTTCCTCCAGGGTCAGCTGTACCGTTACTTCCGAAGTCAGTGTAATGCCGTCAGGCAGGACAATATCTACCGGTACATTATATGTTCCCGGCTGTGTATAAGCTTTCATGTCCACTGACACGGCATTGCTGATGTCCAGCGCATCCAGCCTGCTCTGTTCTCCGCTGAATGTAAATGAGAGCTCAGCATCCGGTTCATAGCTCACTGTCAGATCATCGGATAGATTATTGATGATAATCGAGCTGACCATAAAATCTATTGTCCTCGTACCTTCCCGCTCGATCGATGCAGTGATCTTTACATTACCGGAATTTTCCTCAACAAGGCTTACATCTTCCGGCAGATAAGACGTAATGTTCACAGTCTCCACAACATCACCTTGCGCACCATTAATATTAACAGCAGACGAGGGTACAGTGATTTCATTTATGTCGTTGATCACATCGCTTTTTCCGCAGATCTGTATGCTCTCCGGCTCGACCGTACATCCGGTATATCGGTATCCTTCGGCGGGAGTCCCTGATGCTTCTGCAGTTATCGGAACTGTCTTTATCTTCAGTACCTCGATGGAGACTGTAATGCCTTCTTCGCCAAGATTGTTCTCCAACTGGTTCTGGCCGATTATATTGCCATCTGCACCATACAGATACAGATCTGCCGTTCTCACTTCATCTTCAGAAATACCGTTAATATCCACAACAGCCACTGCCTGATCTATCTGATCCAGTGTGGATTGAGCGCCGGTAATCGTCACGTTCTCCGGGGTAACCGTCATACGGCCCACCTTGTAGCCGTCGCGTTCGTCTCCTTCTGTACGGACAGTCAGAGCGAGAACCTTCTTGCCGGACTTTTCTCTCTGGATCTGCAGATTCTTCGGCACCGCCTCCGCCGATTCATATCTGTAATCCGGAATGCTTATTTTAATTGGCACGAGCCCCGTGCTTGTATCCATCTCTTTTATATCTGCTGTTGCTATAATATCATCGGCGGACAGCTTCTGACGCACTTCTCTGGTTGCGGATACTACCACACTTACCGTCTGCTCGCCAACAACCTGGTACACTTCCCCTGAGGATGTAATAATATCATCATTTACAATTGTAACCGGAATATTGCTAAATGTTGCGTTTGATACCGGATTGTCGATATTCACCACGATCAGCCACAGGAAAACCGAAAAAACAAATGCCGTGATCTTCAGGCCCAGATTAGTTGTAAGTTTATATTTTTTCATTTTCTGCGCCATCCTTTCCGTATAGAGAATCTCTTCTTTGTCTCCGTATTCCTATACTGAATCTGGCTCAGCTTCTCCCTCAGCTCCTCGCGTTTAACTCCACGGGTCAGATTTCCTCCCATTGCAAATGATACAAGTCCGGTTTCTTCAGATACAACGATCACAAGGGCGTCGCACACTTCGCTCATTCCAAGTGCCGCTCTGTGTCTTGTGCCAAGATCCTTACTGATACTCATATTATCCGAAAGCGGCAGATAACAAGTCGCCGAAGTAATCCTGTCGCCGCGTATAATCACAGCTCCGTCGTGAAGCGGCGTATTGTGCTCAAATATATTGATCAGTACCTGAGAGGATACTTTACAGTCCAGCTCGATCCCGGTCATCTCATACTCATTCAGACGGATTGCCTGTTCTACCACGATGAGAGCTCCCGTACATACACTTCCCATCGCATAACAGGCGGAGACAATGCTGTCAGCCGTTGTATCAGAAAATCGTTCGTTCTCACGGCTCTTATCAAACAGATTGATATTGCTCAGCAGATTCTTCTCCCCAAGCTTCTCCAGGGCCCGCCTTAGTTCCGGCTGGAACACAACAATCGCCGCAATCGCCAGTACGTTGATTGACTGCGCCGCTAGATAGAGGATCGTATGCATCTGAAATATCCATGCAAGTAGAATAAAAGCACCCAGCATGATAATTCCGCGCAGAAGCATCCATGCCTTAGTGTTTTTAATCCAGAGCATGATCTCATATATGATTACTGTAATAATAAGGATTTCGATAATATCTTTTATCTCTACAGAAGGAAAATACTTACCTTCCGTGTAGTTACCTATGAAATTTTTCAGCCAGTCTATCATATCAGTATGCCACCGCCTTAATTACTCGGTCTTCCCTTTCTCCTGGTCAAGTCCGAGTTCTTTACTCAAACTTCTTGTCAAAAGTATCTCTTCTGTATTCGTATTTCCAGATTCTCCGGATATTTCCTCCGCTTTTTTATCCGGTTTATCTCCGGTAATGCGCTTCACTTCTTTTTCCGGAGCAGCAACGCCGACTTTGGGCACCGCCTTGACATAATAATAGTATTCATCGTCTTCAAACTGTATATTCTCTGTCCGTGAATAGTCCACCGAGAAGAACAGGAATTCCAGAACGAGCCCGACTGCAAATCCCACAATAGCACTGATGACAATCTCAGCATAGGATATGCCCGTATCGAGGACGATATTTCCGGTCAGGGCAATGATCAGACAGACGACCGCTCCTGCCGCGGATGCAAGCTTCCATGCGTGATCCGCAGCCCGGGTGCGGATCAGGTTTACCACAAGGATGCCTATTACAACCGTTGCAACCATCAGCCACATCTCTTTACCGGTCAGCACCTGCTTTGTAAAGCTCATCAGGCTGTCAAAGAGGCTGTCCGCATCCGTACTTCTGAATGCCGCCGCCGAATCCTTGACGTAATCTACCATATAATATGAAATAACGCCGCAGGCAGCCGGAACAATCCACACAGGCGTTCCCATAAGGCCGAATACCACGGGGATCACCAGAGGAATCTTAAGCCCGAAAGCAAGTGCCGCCAGAAGTACATACCATGCTTTCCCCGGTGTAAAGCGGAAATAGAAAATGTACATTATCAGAAAAATGACCAGAGATACAGCAGCGATCGGGAACGATACGGAATAGAAATGTACAAGAACCAGTACCGCAGCCGCAGTAACCATTACGATCATAGGGAAAAATGTACAGACAACCGCAAGACCTGCAGTGCAGAGAACCGAAGAGGCCGTCTTCATAAAGCCGATGTTGGCATTAATCAGCCCGAACAGAACCAGGCCAAGTATAAGCTGCAGAGCTTTCAGAATATATGCAGAATACTTTGCGTATATTTCCTGAAGTCTCTCTCTCCATACAAATAACGTACTCATGATCTGTGTTTCTCCTTTTTAAGATTCATTCTTTGCAGACGGGACAGATCCCGTATATATTTCTTCATTCTCTGTTTTGCCTGAATATGCTTCTTTCTGTAAAAGGACCCGGCGCCGATCCCGTATATAATCATGAGAGCCAGATAAGCGGCAAGGGCAATGGCGGCAAGAAGCAGAAGCTTTACGAATGTAATACCCTCCAGCAGCTCTTCCCCTCCGGCCAGAAACAAAAGACCGGCCACCAGCAGGAACCCCGCTGTTATCCAGATCAGCGTAATCCATGTGTTCAGGCTTGCATAATCTTTCTGATAATAACCGGTAATCCTGATATCCTCTTCACCGTATCTTTTTTCATAGATCGCGGCTCTTGACATCAGGCGTACTTTTCTCTTATCAATCATAACGCTCTTACACGTCCTTCCTATGTACTGTAATTCTGTCTTATTTCAGTCCATTATGTTTTAGTATAGCATATACTCAGATACCTTGTCCAATGCTTACAGTTAAAAAATAAACATTTTGGGCACCTGCAATTCTGAGCATTTTTGCGGCTCTCTCAAGTGTCGCGCCGGTCGTATAGATATCGTCGATAAGGAGCACGTTTTTACAGGCTTTCCACGCCCCCGACACAGCGAACGCTCCTTTCAGATTGGCCTGGCGCCCCTTTCGCCCCAGGCTCTTCTGGGGCGATGTCTTCTTAATCCGGAACAGTACGTCCGTACGCAGGGGGATTCCGGTTAGCACAGACAACTCCCCTGCTATGATCTCCGCCTGGTTGAACCCGCGCTTTCTTTTTCTGGAGGGATGGAGGGGAACGGGCATAATTTCGTCAATCTCCCATCTTTGAATCTCCCCTGCATAACGCTGCGCCAGCTCCCTGGCAAATACCCTGCCGTAATTTCTCTTATTGTGGTACTTAAGCCGGTACAGCGCGCCTGCTGCGGGTTCCCTGTGCATCCAGAGGTTTCTCCCCTGCTCCAGATATGAATCGTGCGACCTGCAGTCGGGACAGTATTCAGCCGTATCCCCTTTCAACGGTTTTCCGCAGTGCATACATCTGGGTTCCTGTATATATATGACCTTTCTCCGGCACTTTCGGCACACACCTTCCGGTGAAATCTCTCCGCAGAACGGACACACCTGAGGATACAGGAGATCAAGCAGACGGTCCCGCACTTTCTTTTTCCCTGTCTGTATCAGAACGGATCTTTGTATTCCCTTATCCGCTGCGCAAGACTGGTATATCTTTCCTGTTCGTTTTTGTTTTGTATCATTTCCTGAAATACGGCATCACTCCC
>ERZ1643246.4348-NODE-4348-length-11293-cov-36.538352_pt1 | contig 11293 bp, 9 predicted proteins | sample MGYA00579265_ERZ1643246 | MGnify/ENA primary metagenome ERZ1643246 (study PRJEB29033, sample SAMEA4952261) | chicken gut metagenome | biome: Broiler Chicken; feature: Gastrointestinal Tract; material: Caecum | place: Ireland | collected 2018 | study: Broiler...
TTTTCCCACACAACCAGAACAACCTCCACTGCAGCAAGATCCATTTTTCCGGTTCTTTTGAATTTTTCGGATGGCCCATATCACATAGACAACGATTCCTGCCAATATTACACCTGTTAAAATCATTTAGGCACCTCCTGACTGGCACTCCACAGTTCATCTGCCATAGGCTGCCAGTTCTTTGCATACAGATCGCACTTGTCACAGAGATGGTCTACTGATTCTGGTGACTGCAAATCTGTCGATTTTGCGCCAGTGCGCTTTACCATCTCCCTCAAAATCTGCGGATTCTCCAGCATCGGGCAGGGCCGCAACATATTTTTATTGAATGGCTGTCCATCATGGTAGGCCATAAAAATCGGACTTTTCAGTGCCTCCAGCAAAGTGCAGTCATGGATGTTCATATTAGAGTAGTGAATAAATACGCAAGGCTCAACATCCCCGGCAGCATTGATATGTAGGTAATTACGCCCTCCGGCGATGCAGCCGCCCACATACTCCGCATCATTCTGAAAATCCATGCTGAAGATTGGTTTCGTACTCCGAAATTCCCGAATCCGCTCATAGACTGTTCTTCTCTGTTCCGGTGTTGGCAAAAGCTCCGGAACCGCCTCATTGCCAACAGGCATATAGTGGAAAAACCACACGAACATAGCGCCCATGTTAATCATCATATCGAAAAATGATTCACTGCCGATGTCCTCATAGTTCGCACTGGTATAGCACGTAGAAATACCAAAAGGAAGTTTATGCTCCCGCAATAAATCCATAGCGTGCATGACCTTTTCAAAAACGCCGTTGCCTCGGCGTCCGTCATTAGCCGTTTCAAATCCTTCCAAGCTGATCGCCGGCACAAAGTTCTTTACCCGCAGCATCTCCTGGCAGAATGTTTCATCAATCAGTGTGCCATTTGTAAATGACAGAAACGCACAATCAGGATGCCGTTCACAGAGGGTAATCAGATCCTTTTTGCGAACCATCGGCTCTCCGCCTGTGTAGATATACATATAAATACCTAAATCCTTACCTTGCTGGATGATGCGGTCAATCGTTTCCAGGCTCAAATTCAGCTTGTGGCCGTACTCGGCAGCCCAGCAGCCAGTACAATGCAGATTGCAGGCTGATGTAGGGTCTAGCAGAATTGCCCATGGAACATTGCATTTTTCTTTTTCCCGTATTTCTTCCTGGATAGCTCCGCCTTTTAGGGCAGAATTGATGATAAAATTCTGGAACAAGGTTTTTCGCACATCGGTATCCAACTGATAGGCTTTCAAAATTAGCTCATACCAATTTCCTTTTTCATCAATCGCCTTTCGGAAGGCTGCCCGTTGGTTCTCATACCAGCCATCTGGCAACGCCTTATCAATCAAATTCATAGTTCTTGAGATATTGGTTTCCGGATCTTTCTCCAGATAATTCAATGCCATATTAACAGCCGCAGTAAAAGCCGTATTTTTTACAGATTCAATAATACTCATTTTGTCTTTCTGCCGACAGAAATGGAGTCTGTCAGCTTTCTCCCGTTTTTATTTTTTTCGCAAAAGATTCTTTGCAGCTAAAAATCCAACGCCAATCACAGAAATAATGATGGCGTAACGTAAAAACTTTTTAAATGTCATAATTCCCACCTCACACAAGAAGTCCTATTCGATAAACAATAAATGTAATGCCCCATGCTACAACCAACTGGAACAAAGCAGACAACAGCATCCACCGGGTGCTGGCCGCTTCTTTACGGATTGTTGCCAATGTAGCGGCACAGGGAATATACAGCAGGCAAAAAATCATCAGACAAAAAGCGTTAAGCTGCCCAAAGCCTGCCGTACCAAGGATACCAACCAGCGTGTCCATCCCCGCAGCAGAATTGATATTAGGAACCCCAAACAAGACGGCGCAGCTAGATACCACCACTTCTTTTGCAGAAATGCCAGCAATCAAAGCAACGGCAATCTGCCAGAAACCCAATCCTACGGGTGCAAAGAACGGAACCAGCCAGTGTCCCAAAATGGCTCCGAAACTCTCCGTCATTTCTGTTGTGTAGCCATGCGGCCCGAAATTCAGGATGATCCACATGAGAATAGAGGCCACAAAAATGGTAGTACCCGCTTTGGTCAGGTAGTCCTTTACCTTTTCCCAAACATAAATTGCAACAGTTCTGGAGCTGGGCGCTTTATATTCCGGCAGCTCAATCAAAAGATAGTTTTCTGAAGTCCTGCGGTCAATCAAATGGATGACCGCTGCCACGAGGATTGCAACCACCAGACCGATCAAGTACATGGAATATGCCACCAGCATCGCACGTTCCGCAAAGAACATCTCTGCGAACAGGATGTAGATTGGCAAACGGGCGCTGCAGCTCATAAAAGGAGTAACCAGCATAACCTTAAAACGGTCTCGCCGGTTTTCCAGAGTTCGTGATGCCATAATTGCCGGAACGGTACATCCAAAGCCCAGTATCATCGGAATAAAGGCCCTGCCGGATAACCCCAGCTTGCTCATAATCCCCTCCATGACATAAGCAACACGCGCCATATAACCGCTGTCCTCAAGGAAGGCCAGAGCAAGGAACAGGATGAAAATATTTGGAAGGAAGGTCAGAATACCACCTACGCCAGCGATGATGCCATCTACCAACAGAGAACGCAGCACATCGTTGACGCCAGCAGCAACCAATCCGCTGTTGACTGCACCAGACAGGCTTTCTATTCCCATTTCAAAATATCCCTTCAGCCAGTCTCCAATCGTGAAGGTAAAGAAAAAGACTACGGCCATGATCGCCAGGAAAATAGGGATACTCCATACCCGATGGGTCAGCACACGATCTACTTTCTGTGTCAAAGCATCCTGGCGGTCTTTATTGACCAGCACTTCACGGATGACTTCCTGAATGAAATCGTACTTCTCGTTGATAATGTCGGATTCATAATTCCGGTCCAGCACGTCCGGCAGGTCAACCGGGTAATGCTCCGTGATTTCCTTATCCTGCTCCAACAGCTTGATTGCATACCAACGGTAATTCGTCAAACCAGAATACTTCTTTTTCAGTTCCGCCATAATGAGGTCAATCTTATCCTCAATGGCATCGCTGTAAACCATCGCATACTCGGAATGGTGGTCATGCCGGTGCTTTGACGTATAGTTATGGTGGTGGATCAGACAATCCGGGTCTTTACAGTCCTTATGATGTGCCGCCGCATGGAGCAGCACATCAAGGCCGGTCCGCTTTCTGGCAGAAACCGGAATGACCGGAATCCCCAGCATTTCCGGGAGCCTGTGCGTGTCGATCTCCATGCCCCGCTTTTCCACAATATCCATCATGTTCAGCGCCAACACAATCGGCTTGCCCAGTTCCAGAAGCTGCAGGGTCAGATACAGATTGCGCTCAAGTGCGGAGGCATCTGCAACATCAATAATTACATCGACTTCATCGCTAAGTATAAACTGCCTGGAAACCTGCTCCTCCATCGTGTAAGAAGTCAGGCTGTAAGTACCGGGAAGATCAACCAGACGAATGGTCATGTCATGGTCTTTGATGGCACCTTCCACCTTTTCAACGGTAACTCCCGGCCAGTTTGCCACTTTTAGGTTTGCGCCCGTATAGGCATTAAACAGTGTGGTTTTTCCGCAGTTTGGATTTCCGATGAAACCGATCGTCATACTTTCACTCATCAGAATTTACCCCACTAAAATATTTTTCGTGATATTGCGCCCCAATGCAAACCGGGTTCCTCGTATTTTCACAATCAGGATTCCATTCCCCTTGCAGTTCAGTACATCTATGGGCGTTCCTTGTGTCATCCCCAATGCTTCAAGGCGTTTTTCAATGTTAATTGGTAACCTTATTTTTTTTACTTTATAGCTGTTTCCTATGGTTCCATCACAGAGATACATAGCTGTTCCTCCTTATCGCAAAGCCTGCAAAGTGGGCGGCATTTTACGAAATTCAGACGCCATCATCGCAATCGTGATTACAACCAGTACCGCATCCGTCAGCGCAATCGCCAGCCATACGCCGCTAATACCCAAGCCGCCGATCATCGGCAAAAAGACACACAGCGGAATAAAGAGGATAATCTGGCGGAACAGTACCAGCCATGTGGCCTTATTCGCCTTACCCAAGGACTGGAACAGCGTGACCGCAATCAGAAAACTTCCCTGCAAAATATAGGTGCTGAACATAATACGGAAATTCGTTGCTCCTGACGCTGCAATCCCCGGCGTTGTAATGAACATAGAAAGCACTTGCTCCGGGAGCAGCTCGGCAGGAATCCAGAACAGCAGGGACAGAACGGTGGCCGCCGCAATGAATACTTTGGTCAGCAGCTTTACACGGTCATAATCCTTTGCTCCGTAGTTCGTACCGGCCGCAGGCTGGAATCCCTGACTGATTCCCCACAGAGGGACAAAGGAGAAATTCCAGAACCGCAGGGCAGCACCCAAAAGGATCTGCGAAGTCTCTCCGCCATAGTTGGCAGCTACACGGTAAATCACGGTCTGCTGAACAAGGGTCAAAACCTGCATCAACAGAGCAGAGATGCCAACCGCAAGCACCTGACGGAGAATAGGCCCATCAATACGGATGCGACCAATTTTTACATTTGGACTTTTCTTTTTAAAGTACCACACAGTAATCGCAGCCTGGACAAACTGGGACAGCACAGTAGCATAAGCGGCAGCCTCAATCCCCATCCCATAAGGATTCAGAATAGAAATAAAAATCGGATCAAGGATAATATTCAAAATAGCGCCGCTGGCAATGATGAACATTGCCTTTTTAAGCTGTCCTTCTCCGCGGATCACCATATTTGCGCTTTGGAAGAAGTTGACCAGCAGAGAACCAGCGAAAATAATCCGCAGATACTTTTCGGCATAGTTCAGGATATTGTCACTTGCCCCGGCCAGAGATAAAAGCTGACGGGTAAAGACCATACCGATGACCGTGTAAATCACAGACAGAATTAAAACAGCGGCAACCAGATTGCCCATGATTTTCTTCACTGTATCGTTGTCCTTTTTGCCAATAGCTCTTGATAAAACTGAGGCGGAACCCACACCCAGCATGGCTGCGGAACCAGCGTTGATTAGGGTAAACGGATAGGAAACCGATACAGCTCCCATCTGAATATCCCCCACCATCTGTCCGACAAAGATGGAATCCATCATATTATAGAGGCCCACAACGACCATGCCGAGAACCGCAGGGATGCTTAGCTCCAGCATCAACGAGAAGGGGCGCTGTGTAAGCAGCTTTGTTCTTGTATCCAGTGATTGTTTCATCACATTACCTCCTATTCGATATTAGCCATGTCTAACCATAAAAAGTATATAAAATTGCAGGGCGTTTGTACGCTCCAAACCGCAGGAATAACAATCCAAACTGACACAAAATCAGGAGCGGAAAAGACTGTGCCCCTTTCCGCTCCCGGTATCATTGTGCCATTTTCTCCAGCAGTTTGAAGGCTTCTTCCAACTTTGGATTCTCAGCATCCGTTTGCAGTGCCTCCCGGACACAACTCCGAATATGGGCTTGCAATATCTGTTGGTTGGCGCTTTTAAGCAATGCCATTGTTGCCTGAATTTGGGTAGATATATCCACACAATAGCGATCTTCCTCTACCATTTGCAGGATTCCGTCTATCTGCCCTCTCGCAATTTTCAGTTTGTGGATGATGTCGCTTCTTTTTGCTTTCATAGGCAGGCCGCTTACTGAATCCCGACAACCTGATAGCCAGCATCCTCGATAGCCGCCTTCAGCACATCATCCGATACAGTACAACCCATCTGTACCTTTGCCGACTTGTCCTCCAGGCTGACTTCAACCTGTTCCACTCCCTGGATTTCGCGCAGTGCCTTATCGACGTGTCTCACGCAGTTCCCGCAAACCATTCCTTCAATTTTCAGTGTCTTTTCCATGTGAATTTCTCCTTTTCTATCTTCTTTGCTATTTGATGAGCTGTCTGACCGGAATGTTTCCGGCTCCATAGTGGATATGTGTTTTGCCTTAAACCATCTTAACCGCAGCGCATTGGACACAACAAATACCGAGCTGAAGCTCATGGCAAAAGCCCCAATCATCGGGTTCAGCTTCAACCCAAAAGACAAATAGAACAATCCTGCAGCTACCGGAATCCCGATGATGTTATAAATAAATGCCCAGAACAGATTTTGCTTGATATTACGGATAACCGCTTTGCTGAGCTGTACAGCGGTGGATACATCCAGCAGATCGCTTTTCATCAAAACAATGTCCGCCGACTCAATCGCAACATCTGTACCTGCTCCTATGGCAATACCCACGTCGGCTCTGGCCAAGGCCGGAGCGTCATTGATACCATCTCCCACCATGGCAACCTTTTTCCCTTTGCTTTGCAGCCGCCGTATCTCTTTTTCTTTATCCTGCGGAAACACTTCAGCTACAACACGATCCACGCCGACTTGACGCCGGATGGCCTCGGCAGTCTTAGCGTTATCCCCGGTCAGCATAACTACTTCAAGCCCTAATCGGCTCAACTCCTGCACCGCCTGTCTGCTGGTGGGCTTCACCACATCTGCCACGGCAATCACACCGATTAGCTCTCCTCCACGGGCAAAGAACAACGGCGTTTTCCCGTCCACAGCCATGTCCTCTCCAAGGCGGAGAAGATGGCCGCCTTCAATCTGATGGTTGTTTAGCAACCGGCGATTTCCGGCTAAACAGAGGTCATTTCCGATTTTTCCGACAATTCCCTGGCCTGGAATCTGTGCAAATTCACTGACCGGCAGCAGCGGAAGTTTCTCATTATCTGCCTCTGCCACAATCGCATCTGCCAGAGGGTGTTCCGACAACTTTTCCAAGGAGGCTGCAATCTGCAAAAGTTCCTTTTTCTGAATACCTGCTTTGCAGAGCAGATCGGTTACCACCGGTGTTCCTTGTGTGATAGTTCCCGTTTTATCCAGAACAACCGTATTGATGTCGTGAGCCGTTTCCAAAGCCTCCGCCGATTTGATCAGAATCCCGTTTGTTGCTCCTTTACCAGTTCCTACCATAATGGCGGTGGGAGTAGCCAACCCTAACGCACAAGGACAGGAAATGACTAAAATAGAGATGCCTATGGACAAGGCAAATTCAAATCCGTACCCCAACAGCAGCCATATAATGATTGCAATCAGGGAAATGCTGATGACTACCGGCACAAATACACCGCTGACCTTATCTGCCATTTTTGCAATGGGAGCTTTGGAGCTGGTCGCTTCATCCACCAGCCGGACGATTTGAGCCAATGTGGTATCGTCCCCCACTTTGGTAGCCTGCATTTTGAAATAGCCGGTCTTACTGGTAGTTGCACCAATTACTTTGTTCCCAATGTGTTTTTCCACAGGAATGCTCTCTCCGGTCAAGGCGGATTCATCAATAGACGCAAAGCCTTCGATAACGGTTCCATCCACCGGCACCGATTCACCAGCTTTTACGATTAGGGTTTCACCCAACTGCACTTCTTCCACAGGTATCTGGAGTTCCTGGCCATCCCGTTCCACCGTAGCGGTTTTCGGGGCCAGATTCATCAGCTTTGTAATCGCATCTGAGGTCTTACCCTTGGCGCGGGCCTCCAACGTTTTCCCCAAAGTAATGAGCGTAAGGATCATACCTGCGGATTCAAAGTACAGATCCATCATAAAGCTATGAACCGTAGCCATATCCCCATGGCCAAACCCAATCCCGATTTTATATATAGCATAGATACCGTATATAATTGCGGCGCTGGAGCCTATTGCAATCAACGAATCCATGTTTGGAGAACCATGGAATAAGGTCTTAAACCCCATCCGGTAATATTTGAAATTGATGAATACCACCGGAATCAACAAAAGAAACTGGGAAAATGCAAAGCTGATTGCATTTTCCATTCCCAGCAGAAAACCGGGGAGCGGCCATCCCATCATGTGGCCCATGGAGATGTAAAACAGTGGAATCGTAAAAAGTGCGGAAAGCAACAGCCTCTGTTTCATCTGCTTGTATTCAGCTTGCGCCGTACTGACTTCCGCTTTCGCTGCTGGTGCAGATGAGCGGTTTTTGCTTTGAGCAGAGGTCTTTGGTATGGCTCCATATCCGGCCTTTTCAACAGCCTGGACAATTCCTGCCGTATCCAGAATGGCTTCGTCGTAAGAGGCAACCATGCTGTTTTTCAACAAATTGACCGATACTTCTTTGATTCCGGGCAGCTTGCCGACGCTCTTTTCAATCCTGGCAGAGCAGGCCGAACAGGTCATGCCTGTAATGTCGAATTGTTCTTTTTGCAAAATCATCCCTTCTTTCTCAATTATATTTTTGCGCCGCAGTACCCCTCCCCCGTGGGGAACTAAAAACTGTTATGAAAAGGGGCTTTCGGTATCTTGGGGGAAAGATGCCGCCGCCCCGGTCACAAAGTCTGCGTGCAAGGTCATTGACCATTTTTCATTATAGGCATTGTCTTAATTGTTTGTCCGCTCCGATAGGCAGATTTTCAAATCCAATCAGCTTAATTTTGAAAAATCAGATGGTAAATGTCTGTGAAAATGTGTGGCCTTTAAATCTTAAATCCAATCAGCAGGTTTTATAATCCAAAGGGCAGAACCCTTTCCAAATCCGTTGACTTTAAGCCGTTGTGTGAATATACTGTGCCCGTAACAGTTAAATGAACGTTTAATTGTTCAGCCATGTCAAACCAACCAAATACTCAAAGGAAAGGAGGTCTTTCTGATGAAAAAGACCATTAAGCTGATTGACCTTGACTGCGGCCACTGTGCTGCTAAAATCCAGAAAGCCGTACAGAAAATTGACGGTGTAAATAAGGTGGAAGTGAACTTCCTAAACCAGAAGATGGTTCTGGATGCACCGGATGACCGCTTCGATGCAATTCTGGCTGAGGCCAAGGCGCTTATCAAAAAAATTGAGCCGGATGTAACGGTCAAAGCGTAAAAAAGCTGAACACCGGCTGCCAGAAACGGCAGCCGGTGTTTGACTGAAAGGAGATGTTTATTATGACACGAAAGCAAAAACACCTGCTTTTCCGCATCATTATTGCGGCAGTGCTGTTCGCTGGCGGTAGTTTTCCCACACTCAATCCGACTGCAGAAATGGCAGTATTTCTGGTCTGCTATGTTGTAATCGGCTGGGATATTGTCTGGAAAGCTCTCACCAATATCCTGCACGGACAGGTGTTCGATGAAAACTTTCTGATGACGATTGCCACTATTGGCGCACTGATCTTAGGAGAACATTCTGAGGGCGTGGCCGTTATGCTGTTCTATCAGGTAGGGGAATAGTTCCAGTCCTATGCGGTTTCCAAGTCCAGGAAATCCATTGCAAGTCTGATGGATATTCGCCCTGATTATGCAAATGTAGAACGAAACGGAAAACTTGAACAGGTTGATCCAGAAGAAGTAAACATCGGGGATACGATTGTAGTAAAACCTGGTGAACGGGTTCCGCTGGATGGTAAAATCATCAAAGGCACGTCTGCTTTAGATACATCGGCTCTCACCGGTGAATCCATGCCCCGTGACGTGGAACCTGGGATGGAAATAATCAGTGGATGCATCAACCAGACAGGTATCCTGACCATTCAGACAACTAAAGAATACGGAGAATCCACCGTCGCAAAAATACTGGATCTTGTAGAGAATGCCAGCGACAAAAAAGGAAAAACGGAAAACTTTATCAGCCGTTTTGCCCGCTACTACACCCCGATTGTAGTCTTTGCGGCGATTGCTCTCGCAATTCTGCCGCCCCTTGTGACTGGACAGCCATTTACGGTCTGGATTTACCGGGCGCTGACCTTCCTGGTTATTTCCTGCCCCTGCGCTCTGGTTATCTCTATTCCGCTTAGTTTCTTTGGCGGTATCGGCGGTTCATCCAAAATCGGCGTTCTTGTCAAAGGCAGTAACTATTTGGAATCGCTGGCCCATACTGAGGTAGTGGTATTCGATAAAACCGGCACCTTGACAAAGGGTTCTTTTGCGGTCAGCCAGATCAATGCAGTAAGTATGAAAGAAGCACAGCTTTTGGAGCTGGCGGCTTATGCCGAGGACTACTCTAACCATCCGATCTCACTCTCCATAAAAAAGGCGTATGGCAAGAAGATCGACCACAGCCGCATCAGCGATGTACAGGAAATTGCTGGTCACGGTGTCCGTGCTGTTATAGATGGGAAAACAATTCTCGCTGGTAACGCAAAACTGATGGACAAAGAAGGAATTTCCTATATCCCCTCGAATGCTATTGGTACAGTCATCTATCTGGCCTGCAACAAAAAATATGCTGGCTGCATTGTCATCGAGGACGAAATTAAAGCAGATGCTCCGCCTGCAATCAAAGCGTTAAAAGAAGTCGGTGTCAGGAAAACCGTCATGCTTACCGGCGATGCAGATGCCGTTGGAAAAAAAGTGGCGCAAAAGCTGGGGCTGGATCAGGCATATACCGAATTGCTTCCGGCGGACAAGGTTGACCGTGTAGAAATGATGCTCCGGCAGACCACCGAGAAGGGGAAACTGGTGTTTGTTGGCGATGGAATCAACGATGCGCCTGTGCTGGCTCGTGCGGATGTGGGAATTGCCATGGGCGGCCTTGGCTCCGATGCGGCGATTGAGGCCGCAGACGTGGTTTTGATGACAGATGAACCCTCGAAGATCTCCGCAGTCGTTCAGATTGCCAGAAAAACAATCCGTATTGCAAATGAGAATATCGTGTTTGCTCTCGGTGTGAAAATCTTAGTCCTGATTTTGGGAGCTACTGGATACGCAAATATGTGGGCCGCCGTTTTTGCGGATGTTGGCGTATCAGTCATCGCTATTCTAAATGCGATTCGAGCGATGCGGGTAAAGAAATTCCTCCCCACGACACGTTGACAGATAAAAATGCGCCGCTGTCCATTGTGGAAACAGCGGCGCATTTCACATATCAATCAGTTGGACAAGACATTTCAAACAAGGCATCAACCGTTTTGTGGAGAAGTTTTGCAGGGTCTGTGTTGGCTAAGGTATAGTAAACTTCCTTTCCCTCCCTGCGGCTGGTAATCAGGCCGCTGCTTTTCAGATTTTTCAAGTGGTGCGAAATAGCCGGTGCGCTCATTTGTACCGCTGCCGCTAAATTGCAGACACATTCCTCGCTGTGGCACAACAGCCACAGGAGCCGCAGACGAGACAGATCACTCAACTGCTGAAAAAGAAAAGCTATATCCCGAAAGTTTTCTTCTGCAGGCATTTTATCTAAAACTTTATCAATGTCTTGTCCATGATTATGGGGCAAATGGTAGTGCGACATATCGGCCGCCTCCTT
>ERZ1643246.4350-NODE-4350-length-11291-cov-6.559185_pt1 | contig 11291 bp, 8 predicted proteins | sample MGYA00579265_ERZ1643246 | MGnify/ENA primary metagenome ERZ1643246 (study PRJEB29033, sample SAMEA4952261) | chicken gut metagenome | biome: Broiler Chicken; feature: Gastrointestinal Tract; material: Caecum | place: Ireland | collected 2018 | study: Broiler...
CATTCATATCACTCATAACTTTATCTAATTCTTTACTTAATTCTTTATAATCACCTTCATTAAAGATAATAGAACGCATATAATCATCAAGATATTGATATGAATCTTTATTAGATTGTAATTCTTTTCTTAAATCAGCTTGTGTCTGTAATGAACTATTAATTACATCATTATATCTCTCTTGAACTGTAATTAATGAATCTAATTTATCTATATTGTCTTCATAAGCTTGATTTACTTCATCAACTCTATCTTCAAGTGCTGTCATAAACTTATCTAAAAGAGTATCTCTCATTTCTTTTAGAGTATCATTCATTTCAGAGAATAAGTCTTGAAGTTCATTTCCATTATCTATCCAAGCTTCTTTTAATTGACTTACACTATCATGTAAATTTTCAACATAGTCTCTTTGTTTTTGTAATTGTTCTATATATTTTTCTGCATTTTCTATATCTTCTTGGCTATTTAATGGAACAGTAGCTCTATAATCTCTTTCTTGTTGTGCAAAACTATTAATTAAATTAATATAAGCTAATGTATCATTTCCAGCCTCGTCAAACCAACTATTTATATCATATTGTTGATTTTCAGACTGAATCTTTTCCATTTGTTGCTCAATTTTACTATTTGTTCTATATAATTCTTGAATCTGTTTTCTTTGATTTGTTAATAATTGATTTTGTACTTTAATCCATTGTGTCGTATTTTCTTCAGCATCTAACAAATCATTTGCATAATCTAAATTCTCTTTTTGTAATTCTAATCTTGTCTTTTCTAATCTGTAATGATTTATTAATTCCTCAGTAATATCTTCTAAGGCAGTTCCTTCATCTTCTCGAAACTCGGCTATATCTTCTGCAAGTTGAGCGGCTTCTTCTGCTGCTTTGTCGGCATCTGAGCTTCCACCGCCGCCACCTCCAGAACCACCTGATGAAGGTTTATAACTAGAAGGGCTACCTGGTGATGGACTTTTAGATGGTGAATTTGGAGTATAATTTGCTTGTACTGGTGTAAATTGACTTGCAATTACATTTGAAACTGCTGGGTCTTGTAAAGTATCTCCAAGTCCTTTTAAAGCATCTCCAATTCCAGAGAGTCCTTTTGTTCCTTCTCCACCTATTTTGAATACGGTTTTGATATTTGGAATTTCAACAGGAATATCAAATGGTCCAACTTTTGCATTTTCTGATATTCCATCAAGACTTAGAGGAATCTCTATGTCCAAATTTGCTATAGCATTTCCCATAGCTGACAATACAGCTCCAAGTTTTTGCACTGCTGTTGACATTGCCATCTGTGCAATTTTATTTGCATTCGCTGCAAAATTATTTACATTTGCAGTATCTGTCATTAAGGCTTGAGCAATGATGTCTGAATTTACTTCACTAATATTTGATATTGCATTTCCTGCTGCATTGCTTGTCTCAATTAAATATTGTTGAGCAATATTAGCATATTCCTTTTGACTATTTGCAACATCAATCATCCAATTTGCCATAGATTGAGCAGCTTGTTGCACTGCGGCATCCGTTGTTCCTACTAATGAAGTTGCTCCTTCTGGCAAGTCATCAAACGCTTTTGATAATGTTTCAAAAGCACTATCTACTCCATTAAAGTTCAAATTTGCTAAATCATCTAATGCTGAGCCTAACTCTCCTACACTATCAGTTAAATCTGCACTTCCATCTGTAATGTCATCAACATAATTTAAAACATCTTTGAAACTATCTTCGACTTTATCTGCACCTTGTTCTTCTATATAAACCTCAACATCTTTACCATCAAGACCATTTATTACTTCTTTTGCTTTATCTATTTCATCTGTATCTACTTCTACATCATATCTAGTCTTTATCTCTCTTTGAATATCTTCTGTAGACATATCAATATCTGCTGTCTTGTCTTTTCTTGTGTCTAAATCTATTGCAGAACTAGCTTCATCAAGCTTTATCATATTTTCTGTTAAGGTCTTAACCTGATTTGCTGCTGGAAGAAAATTATTCAAGAATTCTAATGAATCTCCTCCTCCTTGGAATGCAGTCCATAAAGAAAGTAAATTTTTAGTAGTATCTTGGAAAACGCTACCCATAGTATTTAAATAATTATTTAAATCCCCAAAAGTATCTGTAATTTGTTGAATGTTTGTTGGGTCAACATTATTAAGTAATTGAGTTAATTGATTATAATAGTCTTGAGTGGAAATTTTTCCTTCTTTAAATTGCGAATTTAAATTTAATAACTGATTAGTAAAATTATTGAAATTACTCTTCTGTTGGTCTGTGTAATCTCCTACTCCCTGCATATTTTCTTGTAATTCAAGAAGCTGAATATTTAAATTATTTGTTGCATCTACTGTAGATTTTTCTATAAGAGAATTTATTGCCTCTTCACTCATTCCAGCAGCTGCCCCTGCTTGTTTTATTAATTCAGTATAGACTCTTAATGTATTTTGATATTCTTCATATTCTCCTTTATTTAACTCACCTAAATTTGCCTTTTGTTGTAATTCATTATAACGAGATATGATTTTTGTTAAATTATCTTCCTGTCCTGCTATCATATTAGAAAATTTTGTAGTAAAATTTTCTATAAAAGCATCTGCATCATCAATTGGATTATTTTTATCACTTAAAGCTTCTGAAATACTATTAGATACAATCCCAACGATTTCTTGCGATGCATCTTCACCCAAGTCAGAAGAAATAACTTTCGATAGGTCATCAGCAACTTCTTTCGATTTTGCTACAAGAGCATGTTGATTTTCCACGATTTTTTGAGATAGAGAATCTTTTAATAATTCAAATTGTTCATCTGTTATTTTTGAATAATCCATTGTTCCAAATAATTCTCGAGATTCTTTATTTAATAAATCATTTAATTTTCTAATATCCTGAGAATCATTACTATGATATTTTTTTAAAACATCCTTCCCAACATCTCCAGAAGTAATTCCCAAAATCGGATTCGAATTCTTTCTTCTTTCTCTCATAGCATCTAACAATTCACTTCGTTCTTCTTCTGTCTGAGCATCACTAAAATATGATGATATGTTATTAACATATCGTTCATTTTTCCAATCTTTTACATCTTCTTTTGTTGCATCTACTAAAGTACTTCGTTCTTCTTCGGATAATAACCTTTTCTGTGTCTCCAAATTTTTCATATATTCTTGTAAAGCATCATTTGCAAGTTTGTATGACCCTGTTAATGCATCTACTCCATCCGATTCAAAGCCATATTGTTCTACTAAAGTTTTAGTAACATTTGCTAATTTTTCTTTTTCTTCGGCTGTTAAAGAATAATACTGACTCTTTGCTTCCAATTCTGAATATGTTTTATACAACTCTTCAACTGTGCTTTTTTCGTCTTCTAGTGCTTGTTTTCTTTCTTCAATATCTTGTAACTTAGTATCTATATCTGTTGCTGCACTACCAAAAACTGTAGCTAATGTAGAAACCAATGTAATCAATGTTGAAACTATCGTTAAAACTTTACCAATAGTTGTTGCATTTAATACTGCATCTGCTGTCTTTATTGCTTTGCTAACTGTATTAATAGCCGTAACTAATTTTATTATAACTGTTATAACAGTACCAATAACTGCAACATTTTTTACCATTTGCCAATCAACATTCTCTAGCATTTCAAGCATCTCAGTTAACCATTCTATTGCTTGTTTAAAACCATCAGATTGTTGTAATGACATAATAAAGCCTTCCCATGCAGCTTTTAATTCATTAGTTTTTGCTTCAATACTATCAAGATATATCCCCATTCTTTGTGTTGCTGTTCCTGTACTATTTACAGATTCGTTTACTAAATCTCCAACCATACTCCAGTTGTTCATTAGGGCTCTAAAATTTTCCTGTTGCCTTGTCATTTTTGCACTAACATTTTTCTGTTGCTTTATGACCTATTCTTTGAAAGAATTAGGCGAAGGAGGTTCTTCCAAGAGTGTCTTTACACTCGACCCCCTTTCTATATATTTCTATATAGTTCAGACTATAACTTTACCATTTAAGGTATTTGGCGTCTAGTCGTTACGGATTCTGTGTATTAATTATATTCTTAAATATTTTTTCTAAATTGTTTAAATCTTTAGGAAATAATGCTATTAATGGAATGTTATTGTCTGCACAAAGTTGGATTTTATTTTCCATTCTTTCTCTATATTCTTTATTATTTGATAATCCAAATAATTCTACAGCAATTTGATTCTTAATTAGCCAATCAAATTTTTTGGTTCCAAAATCCCTAATATGAAAATAATCTTTATAATATCCATCTTTGATATATGGAATATCATTTTTTACAAAAAAGTTTGTTATGAAAACTTCTCCTTCTGAAAAACAGTAGTCCCCATTATCAGATAAATATAAATTATCCTTTCCAAAAAGTTTAAAATTTATTTCCCATCCTAATGTTTTACATAAATTTCTATATCCATTAAAATATCTCTCAATTGTCTTTTGAGAAGCTACTCCATATTTTTCTATTTCTTTAGAAGTTGGAACTCTTCCCAGTCCCTCTTTAAGTTTTGAAATTCTATTAATTAAACCTTCAATTTCAAAATGTTTTGTTTTTTGCCATGGAATCCAATCCTTAGTTAATCCCATTCTCTGTCCCATTCCATCTATTGCAATAACACTTCTATTGGGGAACATACATTTATGTAAAGTTTCGTTTGTGAATCTTGGGTAATATTCTTTCATGAGTTCTTTTTCTTCCTCCGTCCATAATGTTCTTGACACTAACCCAAGCCTTTTACATTTTGTTTCTACAGAGGATTTCGTTCTACCTAAATGCTTTATCATTTCTTCTAAAGAAGCTTTTCCATAATTATCTTCAAGATATTTAATTTCCTTATGCGTCCATTTAGCTTCTGCCTTAACTTTCCTTAAAATTCCTAGTCTTTTAGCTTTATGAACCATAGTATCCTTACTTCTTCCAAAGGTTTCTTCTAAAACCCTCCAATCTGTATCTGGATACATTTTTATAAATAAATCTACTTCTTCTTGTGTCCAATTTTTTCTCATCTAAAAACTTCCTTTCTAAAATAAAAATACACAGTCTTTCCTCGGTATTGTCTTCTACCTATTTCTAGGCGGTCAGAGTTTCACCGATATAGCCAAATTCTACATACAATTTATTATACCGCACTATGCCACGTTTTTCAATCGTGTTCTGGCACATGGCAACTTTATTCTACCAGCAATTGCGGTTGCAATTTGTGATTGTTGAGTTCCTGTAAATGAACTCCACTTTCCTGCTACTTCATCAAGTACATCTTCAAAGTTTCTCCATTCATTTTGAGAACTTCTTAATGCTATTCCCATTTTATTTAATGAGGTTTCTACATCATTTAAAGATTCTCCTTCATCATCAATATCTTTTCCTGCTGCAACATTACTCATACGAGAGAATATTGTTTTAAAACTTTCTCCTATGGTACTTGCAGATTTTCTTGTTACAGATGATACTGTACCAATCATTGCTAATAATTTATCGAAACTAATTCCTGCATCATCTGCTGAATTTGCAGTTCTTGATAAAGCTGTCATTAATTCTTCTGAGCTAGTAGCAGCAGCCATATCTATTGCAGATACTTTATCTACAACACCCATTGCTTCTTCTGCTGAGTATTTATATCCATTTAATGTAGATGTTAACAATTCAGTTGCTTCTGCTGATTCCATAGCACCAACTTTTGATAATGTCATTGAAGACTTCAACAAACTTGTAGTTTCTTCAATAGATTTACCCTGTCTTCAATTATATTTCTTATTAGTTCGTTACTCCCAATAAGTTTCGGTATTATTATACCTCATTTCTTATATTTTCATATAAGTTTAGACTATATCATTACCTATAAATATATAGGTAGTCCCCACTTCCACTTCACTTGAAGTGTACTCTCTTGCGAGATAGTCGTTGAACCTTTCTCTATTCGAGACTTGGCTGCTGATTGTCCAATCTCTTATTTTTTTAAACCGTCATATTTTATAGCTATTCGCTATTATATATTGTGGTATAAGAGCTCTAAGGAGTTTCCAGCAATTCAAGGACTTTTACATGGTCTCGACTTTCGTTAAACCATTCGCTTGCTCCTTCGGCAACCTCTTGTGTTGTCGCACCCATTTGCTTTGCTAACTCATTATAATCTTGACTTAACTGGTTGATTTCTTCATCGGTATCTCCAGTAACTAATTGAATATCAGTAAATGCTTTATCTAGTTCAGTAATTGTTTGATAAGCTTTTTGTACTCCTGTTTGAATTGCATTTAAAGCTTGATACATTAACACATATCTACCAATATTTTTGACTGTCTCCATTAATGATTTTGAATGTTTTCCCGTTGTTTGCAATCCACTATTTTGTTTATTGATTTCTTTATTTTGTTGTTCTAACTCATTCGTATATTGTTCTGCTTTTCTTTTTAAATTATTATCTTGACTTACAATCTTCATTTTTGCATTATATTGGTCTTGTAATTCATCTGTTTGTTGTTTTAAAGTTGTAAGCCTTTCTTTCTCTTGACTATTTAAGTGATTCTTACTTTCTAATTGAGAAATTTCTTTATTATTTGAATTTATTTGTCTTATAACTGTTAATAAATCATTATATGCATTTTTAATTTCCTGTGCTTTTTTCTTTTGATTTTCTTGAGATTGCTCAATTAATCTATTTGTTTGGTATGTTTGAGCAAGGGTTTTATTTTCTGCTTGTTGAGCTGCCGTACCATGAGTATTTATATATCCTGTATTTGACCCTACACTTCCTCTAAGAGAAGCTTGTTGAGAAACCAAGGAGTCTTTATCTTCTTGAGAGATTCCTTCAGAATTTAATTGTTTTCTTATTTTGGCTAATTGATTATAATATTCCTTGTTGGCTTGCAATTTTTGTTTAACATTCTGTTGAACAATTCTTGCTTGTTCTGCCTCAGATTGTTGAACAATTTTTTGTCGTTCCTGTTCTTGTCTCTTATTGAAATCTGTTAATTCTTGTGTCTCTTTTTTAATTGCGTTTATATATCTATCATAATTCGTGTCATTCATATATTTTGAAGGATTTTTAGATATAAAACTAGATATCTGCTTTTGATAATCATTCATCATTTGTGTATATTTTTGTAACCTTTTTTGCAATGCCCTTGTATCACTACCATCATCAGCTAAATTTATTCTTGCTTGTATTTCAATAGCTTTACTTCTAGCATTTTTATATTTATTTGCTATTTCATTAATCTCTTTTGGAACATTACTTGTATCTAAGCTTGCTTGTAGCATTATATCCCATGAACTCATATTATCTGCCAAAACTTCTCACCTCCCATTATCTTTTACTAAATCCAGCTCTTCTCATTTCTGTTAAGATACCTTCATTTACTTTTCTATCTAAAAGGTCATTTATTTCTTGTTGATAATTCAAGCCATCATGTCCTATTATTCCGCCACTATCAACCCATTCAACAACCCAATCTGTGTATCGTTTACCTCCATAGGTTGCATGTCCAGAAAAGTCTAAGTAACTATTAAAAAAGTGAGGGTTTAACTCACTAGCAAAAGCACTTGTCATCTTTTCAGTATCGAATAATTTAACTCTTACTCTATACCCATTTTTAGTTTTATATACTTTTGATTCTGTTTCTGCTACTGCATCATATAAACTTCCTGTTCTTTCATAATATTTAGGAGAATATTCGGTATAAAAATCAAGAATTAATTCTTCCATTCTCATTTTTACTTCTTTTGCTACATCTTCTAATACCTTTTTAGCTACTTCATCTAATTGTTTTTTTATTTCTGCTTCCATTTGAGCTAGAGAAGCAAACTTTCTACCTTTCGGTGATTTTATCTCCATTTTTATTCAACTCCTTTGTAGTAGAATTTGTTGGAGTCATAATTATATCTTTTATTAATTTTAAATTCGGGTCATTAAATTCTAAAATACTTTCTATTTTTTTTAAATCTTCACTTGACCTTTTACTAAAGATATTATCCAATCCTTTCTCTAAAGCTTCTAATTCTTCTACATTAGGAGCCTTTTCCAATTCTTTTGTTAAATTATCAATTATCTTTAAGTTCATTTTTAAAGATATATTATCAATCATTTTATATAACTTTCTTACACTAGAAGATTTTGAATAAATCAATTCTTCAAAATTAATATCATAATTATTTAAAATCATTTCATCTTTTTTTATTTCTAAAGAGGTGCACTGCAATAGCCCATAAAAAAAGATAACTCTTTGTCTTTCAATTTCATACTGAACTTCATCTTTTATCTGTTCATCTAAAATGGCAAACTGAACAAAGACTTTATCTAAGATTATCATAAGCTCTTGAATGCTTATATCTTCTATAAAGTTTAAAAATTCAACTTCTTTCCCCTCTCTAAAATCATTTAATACATCTATAAATTTTAAAGATTTTTTTTCTTCATTTTTTTTTGTAGCCATTGCACTACTCCCCTTTCTAAAATATATCTAATTCTTCTCACAATCGCCGACAATGAATTTTTTTACTCTTCTCGTATAATTTGTTAATAAGATACATATATTATGCTAATGGCGATTGTGAGAATAGTAATTTTACTTAATAAAAATTTTATAAATATCTTATATATTTATTTCACAAGGCTCAATTACCAATGCAGTTTGCCATATATCTGAATTTCCTAAAATATTTATATCGCAATCTCTTCCAATCAAATATAAATAGAATTTATCTCCTAAATTTACTGGAACATTTTTTGCCATACAAAAATGAGTATATGGAGCATGTCCTTGATGAAAGAACCATGATTCTGCTATTTTTTCAAAATTCCCATTGTTTACTTTCCTTATCTGAACATAGACATCTTGGTTTTGATTTGAATTGTACAATCTAATATTTGCAAATGCTGTTAAATTGACAGATTTTAATACTGGAATTTCTCCTGACCCAGTTGCAATTTTTGTTTTTACACCAAGGCTATACGCATCTGGAATATCAAAAACTTCTTCATTTGTAATTGTAGACCAATCAAAGATTATAGGTTCTTCTAGGTCTATGTTTCCTCCAGTATGATTATATACATGGCTTTCTTGCACCTTCAAAGCTCCTACAGCATTCATGATTTCTAGATTTCCTTGCAAATATTGTAAAGAGCTTATTCCTGCTTTGATACTTTTTATATCTGCATTTATAGTTGTAATGTCTGCATTATCTTTTAAATTATTGATTTCCATTTAATATTTCTCCTTTCAGAGAAACACTAAATATCTTTTTTATAAGCAATTCTTTTATGATTTTATTTGAACATTTGTTAAATCTGAACGTGCACTTAAAACGAAGCTTTTAGCAGTTTCATCTTTAACTTTAATTAAACAATCAGAAGGAACATTTTCAAACATACTACTTGAATTTGTTACTTTAGAAAAAGTAAAATTAGACAAATCTAATGAAGTTAAATCAGCACAGTAGTAAAACATTCCACTCATATTACTAACATTTGAAGTATCAAAACTTGATAAATTTAATGTTGTCAAATTATAACAATTATAAAACATACTAATCATTTCAGTTACCTTACTTGTATTAGTGTTTGATAAAATTACATTTGCTAAAGAATTACAAGTGTAAAACATGTAAGACATTGTAGTAGTTTCACTAGTATCAAGCTCTGATAAATCAACGGAAGTGACACCTTGACAGTTACTGAAAAGTCTACTACAATCTTTAATTTTTAAACCATTTGAAATTATTTTACATGTTTTTAAATTCAGATATACTGTTTGTCCTTCTTGAACCGTTTTTAATTCCTGGATTCTAGATTTCAACTCTTCCTCTGTTAATATAGTCTCAGAATGAGGTGTAGAATTTCTGTCCGTATATTCTAATGTAAAACTTGGTGTTATTCTGTGCCAACGATATACTCCAATACTTGGCTGAATAATATTATGCGACTCTCCATTTCCTGTATAAGCAGTATTTGACTGCCCACCATTTCCATTCATATTCTGTGCTGCTACACCCCAACCAGACTCATTACCCCAATTAGGATATTTTCCTGGACCATCATTTCCTTCATTTACTCTATGATTGTGACTAGGTATCTCATTTATAGTTAATTGATGTTCATTTTCACCTATTATTTCTCCTTGTCTTATATAAGTATTGACATAGCTATTATCTCCACTTTCACCATTAGCATAGGCTCCTATAGTAACTAATCCCTTACTGTCTTTTATCCAAGTTCCTCCCCATTCAATATTAGGGTCAAAATTTGGGTCGCTTGTTTCATAATATGAACCTACTGGATATATTAAATCAAAAACATCTTCCATAAATTTCTCTACTTTTAAACTTTCAATTTCCATTTTGTCTCCTTTCAGAGAAACAAAATAAAAGTTTTATAAGAAATTCATCTATTTGCTTAAAAATAAGCAATTCTAAATCACAAAAAACTTATATTTCGTTTCTCATTTTAGAGAACACGATTATATCAACAAAATTATACACAAACTTAAAACTTTTATTTTATTAAGCAGTCCTATGCCAAATATAAACACCAATGGAAGGTTGAACGTTATTGTGAGCTTGAGAACCTCCTGTTTCATTAGTATTCATTTTTCCACCAGTATATTCTATATATGCACGATATGCCCAGTTGTCACTACCATCAATACCCTCAAAAACTCTATCAAAAAAATGGCTATGAGCTGGAATTTCCTCAATAGTTAAAGTATGATTTACTTCTCCCTTTGTACTTCCCCCAGCAATTTCTAATATACTATTACTTGGGTCTCTATATTCATCAGGGTCTATCGCTCCAACTAGTGCATATCCTTTTGTACCATTTCTTGTCCATCTCCCAGTAAAAACATCATTTGGGTCAAAATCCTTTGAGAATGTTATATAGACACTCCCTACTGGATATAAAGTATTAAACAAATTTTCTTTAAAATTTTCTAATGCAGTTATTCTTTCATCTTGTTTTAAATTTTCTATTGTCATTATATCTAGTCCCCTTTCGAGAACAAAATATAAATTTTAAAATTGTGCTTGATTTTATTTGTATTAAATATATTGTTTTTGTAATTTCTTAGAATAATTTTAGAAAATTCGTTTATATATTTGTGTTTTAGGACTTTGAATAAAATTTATATTTTATGATTTAATTTTTTATTTGAATATTAGTAAAGTCATTTCTAATATTCAAAATAAATTCTTTATCATCCTGGTCTTTTACATATATTAAACAGTTAGTAGGAACATCTGCAAATACAAATTTGTTTATTTTTCTTACT
>ERZ1643246.4351-NODE-4351-length-11285-cov-4.617364_pt1 | contig 11285 bp, 8 predicted proteins | sample MGYA00579265_ERZ1643246 | MGnify/ENA primary metagenome ERZ1643246 (study PRJEB29033, sample SAMEA4952261) | chicken gut metagenome | biome: Broiler Chicken; feature: Gastrointestinal Tract; material: Caecum | place: Ireland | collected 2018 | study: Broiler...
GCAGGATGATCTTTTCGCCCGCCTGCACGACGGACATGACCATGCTCTGCACGGCGGAAGTCGTGCCGCCCACCATCAGAAAGGCGTGCTCCGCGCCGAACGCGGCGGCGGCAAGTTCTTCGGCGTCTCGTATCACCGAAACGGGGTGGCACAAATTATCCAGCGGCTTCATGGAATTCACGTCCATGCTCACGCACTTTTCGCCGAGCAGTTTCGCAAGTTCCGGGTTTCCCCGCCCGCGCTTGTGTCCGGGCACGTCAAAGGGCACCACCCGCATTTTTCCGAATTTTTCCAGCGCCTCGTAAATGGGGGCGCGCTCCTGTGCTTTCCTGTCCATCCTTTTTTCAGTAAATGTTTCTCCCGTTGAATATCTCGATCATTTCTTTGCGCAAGCTGTCCACGATCTCCTGCCGCTTTGCGGGGGGCAGGTCGTTTTCGTCAAGGTTGAAAAGGTAGTTTTTGAGGTCTATTTCGCGCAAAAGCATCTTCGTGTGGAAGATGTTCGCCGAATACACGTTCACGTCCACCGCGTCGTATTTTTTTAATGTCTTATCGGAGATGAAGTTTTGTATGGAATTGATGCGGAGGTCGTTAAAGACCTTGCGCCCGTCCACGCTGCGCGTAAAGCCGCGCACGCGGTAGTCCATCGTGATGATGTCCGAATCGAACGAGCCGATCAGGTAATCGAGGGTGGAAAGGGGAGTGATCGTGCCGCAGGTGGCGACGTCTATATCCACGCGGAAGGTCGCAAGCGACGTTTCGGGGTGGTATTCGGGGTAGGTGTGCACGGTGACGTGGCTCTTGTCGAGGTGCGCAACCTGCGTTTTGCCCGCCGCGGGGATCATGGAAAGGTCTGAGATGAGAAGGGTGACCGACGCGCCCTGCGGCTCGTAGTCCTGGCCCGAAATGTTCAGAACGCGCGCGCCGATCATTTTCGTGAGGTTTGTCAGGATCTCGGTCAGGCGGTTGGAGTTGTACTGTTCGTCGATATACGCAATGTATTCCCTGCGCTCTTTGGGCGTTTTGGCGTAACAGATGTCGTAAATATTGAAACTCAAAGACTTCGTCAGGTTGTTGAATCCGTATAATTTCAGTTTTGCCATAGCGATCTCCCTCTTTCTTCCGCGCACGAAAAAAGCGCGCAGGCGTTTGCCTGCACGCTGAAAAGGGTCTACGAAGGGATAAAATGCCTCGGATTTTTTGCTTCGCATGGCAAATACTCAATGCGCTTATTGACCGTTTCACAAGTTGTGCGGGCTGCACGCGGTTATAAAGTAACCAACTTATAAAATTCGAGCTTTTAACTCGATCAATAAGGCGGCTGCGCCGCCGATCGGCATTCGACCCGGCTGTCCGTATGGCCTTGACCCGAAAAAGAGGGGTGGTCGCGTATTTGCAAGCGAACTTCTTTTGTGATGCGAAATATGTCCGCACATATCCGCCGCATTCTGATTATACGAAATTTTGCCGCCAAAGTCAAACGGAATTCGCACGTATTTTTTTCTTTTGCAAAAAAGTGCGCCGCCCGTACACATAGCGCAATATATTGCATTGCGGTTTCGGGGCGGCTTTGCTTCACAAGTGAAAAAGCAAGAAACCCGTCTTTACGGACGGGGTTCTTGCTGAATGAAAACCGCAAAATGAAGTTCGTATACCGTCAGGCATGCTGAACGGTTCAAACTGTTACGGTCTTGGTGCCGCTGACCGGATTTGAACCGGTACGGATGTTACTCCGAGGGATTTTCTTACTACTCTATGTTGCCATAGCCGCCGCATTCGGCGTTGTAGTCCGGACTTTCTCTTTGCCGTGACCAAAACGGTTTTAGGCACGCGCCGTCAAGTCTCTACACGTTCCCGCGGGATACGCGGGCTTCGCTCGGCATTGTCCCCGAAAAGGGGAGTTCCACCGAATTTGACGCGATTCATGCGGGCGGTTTCCCTTCCCGATGCTCAAATCTTTAAGTCCCTTGCGTCTGCCTGTTTCGCCACAGCGGCGTATTCGGTTTTTTGTTTCGGTTGCAGCCTTAACGGGCGGCGCCGAAATTTTGCAAATTAAGCAAAATCCGCTTCGCGCGGAAGCGAAGCGGAAACGGATTGGAGGCGCCACCCGGATTTGAACCGGGGAGTCAGGGTTTTGCAGACCCTTGCCTTACCACTTGGCTATGGCGCCAAAAAATAGGTGCGGAATTTTGTTGGAGCGGGAAACGAGATTCGAACTCGCGACATTCACCTTGGCAAGGTGACGCTCTACCCCTGAGCCATTCCCGCATGTGTATTCCGCACTGTATTTATCAATATTATTGTCAAAAATTGGTGGAAGTTATAGGGCTCGAACCTATGACCCCCTGCTTGTAAGGCAGATGCTCTCCCAACTGAGCTAAACTTCCGTTCGAACGCTTAAATACTATATCAGAAAAAAAGGTAAAAGGCAAGCGTTTTTTCACGGTTTTTTAAATTTTTTTCGCGAAATCATTTTCATTCGTCCGAAATAAAATTTTACGCGTTTTTTTCGGAAGTTTGCGCACGGCCTACACAATTTTGTGTAAAATGGTATATAATAATATGCGTGCGGGACGCCGCGCAAGGAGAGGAAAACCCATGCCTTCATCGTACACGCATCAGCTGATCGCCGAAAGGGTGGCGGAAGAACTGCCCGAAAACGTCAAAAGCCGCCTTTCGTTCATGCCCGAATATTTCCTCGGGGCACAGGGCGGGGATATCTTTTATTTTTACAATATGGCGGGCAGGGAGAAAAACGTCGGCAAATATTTTCACAGAAGAAATATTTACGGCGTGTTTTCCTCGTTTTTGCAAAGCGCTTCGGCGTGCGCGCCCGCAGCGCTCTGCTATATGGCGGGTTACATCACCCATTATGCGGCGGATACCGTTTTTCACCCGTATGTGTATTGGCTCGCGCGTACGCAAAAGCAAAAGACGGGCAGGAAGAAGGACAATATCCACGCCCGTTCCGAAAGCGATTTTGACAGTTACTTCGTGCAAAAGATCAGACGGGTGGGGGTGAACGAATACGAGTATCCCGTACGGTACGGCGATCTCGATTTCGGCGCGCTCTTTCCCGTGCTCAAAGCGGCCTGCACGGAGCGGGAACTCACCGAACGGGGCGTCCGCCGCGCGGTCAGGCGGTTTTTCCGCATGCAGGAGTTTTTTTCGGACAGGCATTTGCGCAGGGGCAAAGCGCTGTACGGGCTGGAAAGCGTGCTGCACGCGCCGCACTTTTTTTCGGGGCTGTACAGGCGCGAACATTGCGACGAGGCGTATCTGAACAGGGAGAGGGGGGAGTGGCATTACCTTGCCGATCCGGGAAAGGTATCGCATGAAAGCGTCGACGAACTTTTCGGGCGCAGCGTAAAAGAGGGCGTGCGGCTGATCTGCGCGTTTTTTATCGCGCTGGACGGCGGGCAGACGCTTTCCGAGGAGGATTTCGGCAAGCATTTTTTGACGGGGCTTCCCGAAAACGCGCCCGCGCCCTGCGATGAAAAGGGCGACCCCGTCGGGCCGCAGGCTCGCGGCGCTTCGGCGGATAAAGAATGATAAAGGACGGGGAGCGCGCCGCACCCCGTCCTTTTCAGATGAATTTTTCGTATTCGGCGTATAACCGTTCCAGCCGTTCGTTCAGAGCGTCCAGAAGGGCGCATTTTTCGCCGAGAAGTTTGTAATCCGCGGCGACCTCGGGGCGGGCGATCTCTTCCTGCAGGGCGGCGATCTCCGCTTCCGTATCCGAAATGTCCTTTTCCGTCTGTTTTGCGAGCTGCTTGCGCTTCGCGTCCTCCGCGCGTTCCGCCTTCGAGCGGTAAGACGCCGTTTGCGCCGGGGCACGGCGGTTCGCGTCTTCCGCCGAAGCAGCCGCCTGCGCCTTTGCCGCCGCTTGCTTTTTCAGAGCGTTGAAATCGTCGTAGCCGCAGGGGTAAACGGTCAGTTTTTTGTCCGCGATCTCGATGATCTTGCCTGCGATGTTCTGTATGAAATATCGGTCGTGGGAGACGAACAAAAGGGTGCCTTCGTATTGTTTGAGCGCGTCCTCGAGCGCTTCCCGCGCCAAAAGGTCGAGGTGGTTGGTCGGTTCGTCCAGAACGAGGAAGTTCGCCTCTTCCGCTTCCAAAAGGACGAGTGAGAGTTTCGCCCGTTCTCCGCCCGAAAGGCTTTTGACCTTTTTTTCGATGTCCTCGGCGGTCAGTTTCGCACGCGCGAGCGCGGAGCGCGCTTCCGTCTGCGTCCGGCCCGTATGCTTGTGCCAAAGCGCGCCGAGTACCGTCTCTTCGGGGTCCAGGTCTGCGTTTTCCTGGTCGTAGTAGCCGATCTTCACGAATCTGCCCCAGCGCACCGCGGGGTCGCTTTTTTTGACGAGCGTACGGATGAGCGTGGATTTTCCCGTACCGTTTTCCCCGACGATCGCCGCCTTTTCGCCGCGGCGCATGGCAAAGGATACGCCTTCGGCGAGCGTTTTTCCGCCCGCCGAAAGGGTCAGCCCTTCCACGCCGAGCGCCGCTTCCTCGCTCTTTTCGCCGAATGCGAAGCGGAACACGGGCGGCCTGGGCGGGGGCAGGGGCTTTTCCAAAAGTTCCATGTTTTCCAGTTTTTTCACGCGCGACTGCGCGCTCTTTGCCGTCGTCGCGCGGACGATGTTGCGCGCCACGTAATCTTTGAGCGCGGCGATCTCTTCCTGCTGTTTTTCGTATTCGCGCTCGGCGGTGAGCACTTTTTCGGCTTTCAGCACCTTGTATTTGGAATAATTGCCGCGGAAAACGTTCACCCGCCTGTTTTCCAGTTCGAATATTTTCTGCACGACGCGGTCGAGGAAATATCGGTCGTGCGAAACGGTGAATATCGCGCCCTTGTACGAGGCGAGGTAGTTTTCCAGCCAGAACAGGGTAGGCACGTCGAGGTGGTTGGTCGGTTCGTCCAAAAACAGGATCTCAGGCTCTTCCAGAAGCAGGCGGCACAGCTTCAGCCTCGTCTTTTCCCCGCCGCTCATGGTGGAGATGACCTGATCGTACGACTTTTCGAAACCCATGCCGTTCAAGACCGTCTTGATCTTCACGTCGGCGTTGTAGCCGTCCGCGGCGGCGATGCGTTTGTCCAGCTGTTCGTATTTTGCCGAAAGGTCGCGGTATTCGCCGCTCCCGTATTCCGCGCGGGCGAGCGCTTTTTCCGTATCGCGCAGTTTTTCCATCGCGCCGAACACGTCCGAAAACCCGCCGCGCCTCTCCTCGTACACGGTGTTTTCGCTCTCATAGCCGCCCGTTTGGGCGAGATAGCCGCATTTCAATCCGCTCTTGCGGTAAATGTTTCCTTCGTCTTGGGAAAGCTGTCCGAGCATGAGCCTGATCAGGGTGGTTTTTCCTTCCCCGTTCTGCCCGATAAAGCCGATGCGTTCCCCCTCGTTTACGGTGAAGGAGATGTTTTCGAGTATTCTCTTGTCGTCGTAGCCGAACGCCACGTTTTCGAGCGTCAAAAGCATAGTTTTACCTGTTTTTGCCGATACTTGTCGGTATGAAAAAGAAGATTTCGCCCCGTTTCGTCGAGCGGGTGGAGGAGGATTTCGCCGCGGCGTCTCCCGCGGAGGCGGGCGCGCTCGTCAAAAAACTCAACAAGCTCAAACGCAAGCTGGCGCGCGGGGAATAGCGGCGCGCGCTTTTCCCGAAAGAAATGAGGCGCGGCCTCCGGCGGGAGCCGAAGCGGATGCGGCCGCAAATGCCGCGGGCGCCACCCGTATTTTTGTGCTTTTCAGAAAAGAGTGTCCGTCTTTTCCGAAAAATCGGGTATGAATGCTTCGCTCGCGGATTCGCGTTCCTGCAAAAAGATGTTCGCGTATCCGGAGGCGAGCAGAAAGTCTTCCGCCTTTTTGTATTCTCGCGGCGTGATGCGGCGGCGCAGTTCGGGGAATGCGGCGAGGTCGCCGCAGGGAGTGTACTGCCGCATGAGCAAAAAATACGCGCCGTCCGCGCGGGAGAGGAACCATTTCATGATCTCCACGCTGTCGTTTGCGCAGAGGGGAAGCACGAGGTGCCGCACGATGCAGCCCGCGTACATCTTTCCGTCCTTTACGTCGCATTTGCGCTCCATCATAAAGGAAACGGCGCGCGACGCCACGGCAAAGTAATCTTCCCGCCCCGTATAGCGCGCCGAAATTTTCGGCGAAAAATATTTGAGATCGGGCAGGTATACGTCGATGTAAGGGTCGAGCGCTTTGAGCGCTTCCGTTTTTTCGTAAGAATGCGTGTTCCAGACGACGGGGATCTTCGGACGGTATATTTTGAACGCGCGCAAAAGTTCGGGCGCATAGTGCGCGGCGGTCACGAGGTTGATGTTTTCCGCGCCCCGCTCTTCGAGTTCGGCAAAGATCTCCGCGAGCCGTTTTTCGGTGATCTCCCGCCCCGCGTTTTCGTGCGAGATCTCGCGGTTCTGGCAGAAAACGCATTTGAGCGCGCACCCCGAAAAGAACACCGTCCCCGATCCGTTTTTACAGGAGACGCACGGCTCTTCATAGGGGTGCAGCCCGTATTTCGCGATCTTTATATGCGCTCCCGCGCCGCAAAAGCCGGGGGCGTTTTTTCTTTCCGCCCCGCATCCGACGGGGCAGAGCGTACATTTTTCGGACATATGGGGATTTTAGCATATTTTTTCCGCTTTTGTAAAGCGATAACGCATTGACTTTTGCGTTGAAAACATATATAATGAGTAGAAGTTCATGAAAACTTCGGTGCGGGGCGTCTGCGGTTTTCCGTGATTTTTAGGGCGATACTGCCGCACGCCTGTCGGTGTTTTCTCCCTCATTTAAATAATTTGCCTGCGTTTCCGAAAATCGCATTTTTCGGAAAAAGCCCCCGATTTGCGCGAAGGAATCGGAGATTTTTGCTCGCTTGCAACGGCAAAAACCGATGTTTCCGCAATATCGAGGCTCAACTCGATATTGCGCGCGGCCCCGGGCAGGAAAGGTGAATTCGGCGCATTTATATTTAGAGCAAGCCCTTAAAAAGCGGCAAAGGAGGTTCTATGAAAAAATTTTTTACGAGCGAAAGCGTTACGGAAGGGCATCCCGATAAAGTCTGCGACCAGATCTCCGACGCCGTTCTGGACGCCGTTCTGGAACAGGACAAAGACGCGCGCGTCGCCATAGAGTGCTGCGCGACGACGGGCATGGTGCTCGTCATGGGCGAGCTGTCCACAAATTGTTACGTGGATATTTCCAAGATCGTCAAAAATACCGTCAAAGAGATCGGGTATACCGAAGGGCAGGGCTTTTCCTATAATTCGCTCGCCGTCATCACGGCCATTCACGGGCAGAGCCCCGACATCGCGCTCGGCGTGGACGCGTCCCTCGAAAAGAAGTCGGGCGGCGACGCGCTCGATCTGATCGGCGCGGGCGACCAGGGCATGATGTTCGGCTATGCGGTGAACGAAACGGAAGAGTTTATGCCGCTCACCGTCGTCCTGTCTCAAAAATTGGCGAAGCGCCTCGCGGACGTTCGCAAGAGCGGGCTTCTGCCTTACCTCCGCCCCGACGGCAAAACGCAGGTCACCGTGGAATACGACGGCAAAAAACCCGTGCGCGTGGATACCGTCGTCGTTTCCGCCCAGCACGACGAAAAGGTCTCGCAGGAGAAACTCAAAGAAGATATTAAAAAGCACGTCATCGAAGAGATCGTCCCGCCGCGCCTTCTCGACGCGGATACGAAGTATTTCATCAACCCCACGGGCAGGTTCGAAGTGGGCGGCCCCGAAGGGGACAGCGGGCTCACGGGCAGAAAGATCATCGTGGACACATACGGCGGCAGGTGTGCGCACGGCGGCGGCTGTTTTTCGGGCAAAGACCCCACCAAGGTAGACCGCAGCGCCGCGTATATGGCGCGCTACATCTGCAAAAACATCGTGGCGGCCGGGCTTGCCGACGAGTGCGGGATCGAGCTCGCCTACGCGATCGGCGTAGCGAACCCCGTTTCGGTTTTTGTGGATACTTACGGTACGGGCAAAGTTTCGGACGAAAAGCTGTCCGGGATCATCAGAGAGAATTTTGACCTGCGCCCCGCGGCGATCATCGAAAAGCTCGGACTGCGCAAGCCGATGTATAAAAAGACGGCGGCGTACGGCCATTTCGGCAGGAGCGGCTTCCCGTGGGAAGAGACGGACATGGCGGATACGCTGAAAAAATATCTGTAAATTGCGAAAGAGGGGCGTTTTCTGCCCCTCTTTCATGAAAAGGGGGGGGAGCGATGCAGCACGTCGTCGTTTCGGCGTACGATCCGCGCCGGAAGGAAATGTTTCTTGCGGAAGCGGAAACGATCGAGGCAATATTGGGTGAAAACTGTATTGCGGTGCACCACATCGGCAGTACGGCGGTGGAAGGGCTTGCCGCAAAGCCGGTCATCGACATCATGCCCGTCGTAAAAGACCTTTCGGCAACGGACGCGTGCCGCGCCGCGTTCGAGGAGATCGGCTACGAATGGATGGGCGAATTCGGCATTGCGGGCAGGCGGTATCTGCGCAAGGGCGGCGACGAGCGCACCCACCAGATACATATCTTCGCACAGACGGATACGTACAACATAACGCGCCATTTGGCCGTGCGCGATTATCTTCGGGCGCACCCCGATGAAGCGGCGGCGTACGCCGCGCTCAAAATCCGGCTTGCCGCGGAATATCCCTACGACATTGAGGGGTATTGCGACGGCAAAGAGGCATTCGTGCGCGCATTGGAGCGGCGCGCCCTGGCGGAATATGGCAAATAAATTTACGGACGCGCTGAACGGTTTTCTGCGCAAAGTATTTTATAACGACAGGCTTACGTGCGCCTCGTGCGGGGCGGACGTTTTTTCGGACGGATATTTTTGCGGACGGTGCGAAAAAGAACTGCCTTTCAACGGCGGCTTTGTCTGTTCCAAATGCGGCAGGCATATCGGCTCCGATTACCCCGTCTGCCTCGAATGCAAGGCGGATATGCCTTCGTACACGAAAGCGCGCTCTCCCTTTTCGTACGAAGGGGAGATCGTGCGGCTGATCAAAAATTTAAAAACGGGCAAAAAATATCTGGCGGATCTGTTTTCCGAGTATATGGCGGAAACTGCGGCAAAAGAATTTGCCGGCGCCGATCTCATTGTTTTCGTGCCGATGACGGAGCGCGCCGCAAAAAAGCGCGGCTATAATCAGGCTCAATTGCTCGCGGAGGGCGTGAGCGCGAAAACGGGTATTCCGCTGGAAGCGGAGCTTCTCGTAAAAACGCGGGATACGGGCGAACAGAAGGCGCTTTCCCGAAAAGAACGGACGCAAAACCTGAAAGGCAGTTTCCGCGTGCACGAGCGCATAAAGTGCAGGGGGAAGACCGTGCTGCTCATCGACGACGTGATGACCACGGGCGCGACCGCGAACGCGGTTTCGGAAGCGCTTTTCGGCGCGGGAGCGGCGCAGGTGTACCTTCTTACGGCGGCGAGCGTGCCCGCGAAAGATGAAAATAAGGTTAAATAATCGCCAAATTGTCAAAATCCTTTAAAAATTCTTTTACATTTGCATGAAAATATTGTAAAATAAATCCGATATGCGATTTTAAAGTGCGCGGTCTCAAATTCCGCGCATGATCGAGAGGTATTCGTTATGGGACTGATCAATTACATGCTCAACAGCGACGGCAGGAGAAGCCTGAAAAAGCTGGATAAAATGGCCCGCCGCGTCGAAGAGCTCGAACCGAAATACGCCGCGATGAGCGACGCCGATCTGCGTAAGCAGACGGACGTGCTCAAAGACAGGCTTTCCAAGGGGGAAACGCTTGACGACATCCTTTACGACGCTTTCGCCGTCGTCAGGGAAGCGGCGTGGCGCGTCCTCAAACTCAAACACTATCATGTGCAGATCATCGGCGGCATCGCCCTGCACCAGGGGCGCATCGCCGAAATGAAGACGGGCGAAGGCAAAACGCTGGTCGCGACCCTTCCCGCTTACCTCAACGCGCTCGCGGGCAAGGGCGTGCACATCGTCACCGTCAACGACTACCTTGCCAAGCGCGACGCCGAATGGATGGGCAAGGTGCATAAATTCCTCGGCCTCACCGTCGGCGTGGTCGCCCCCGGCATGGAGGACGCGGACAAGCAGAAAGCGTACGCCTGCGACATTACGTATGCGACGAACAACGAACTCGGCTTCGACTACCTGCGCGACAATCTGAAAACCGACCTCAAAAAGATGGTGCAGAGGGAACTCGACTTCGCCATCGTCGACGAGGTCGACTCCATCCTCATCGACGAAGCGAGGACGCCGCTCATCATTTCGGGCAGGGGCGACAAGTCGAGCGAACTTTACGAGCGCGTGGACAGGTTCGTGCGCACCCTCAACGGCGGGTTCGAGGACGACGGCGTGAAAGGGGAAGCGGACGAAGGCAAAAAGAAGAAAAAGAAAAAGGCGGACGCTGCGGAAACTTCGGAAGAGGAGACCGCGGAAGATTCCAAATACGGCGATTACGACGATATCGCCAAGGGCGACAAGTACGGAGACTGGGACTACGTCATCGACCGCAAAGCAAAGAGCGTGCAGATCACCGAGCGCGGCGCGGCCAAGGCGGAGCGCTTCTTCAACATCGAAAACCTCGGCGACATCGACAACGCGTCCCTCAACCACCACATACAGCAGGCGCTCAAAGCGCATAAACTTTTCCACAGGGACGAGGACTACATCGTCAACGACGGCGAAGTCATCATCGTCGACGAATTCACGGGCCGCCTCATGATCGGCCGCCGCTATTCGGACGGTCTGCATCAGGCGATCGAGGCGAAAGAGGGCGTAAAAGTCCGCAACGAAAACAAGACGTACGCGACCATCACCTTCCAGAACTTTTTCCGCCTTTATAAAAAGCTGTCGGGCATGACGGGTACGGCAAAGACCGAAGAAGGCGAATTCCGCACCATTTACTCGCTCGACGTTCTGGAGATCCCGACCAACCGCCCCGTCATCCGCAAGGACATGCCCGACGCCGTGTATCCTACCGAGGACGGCAAAAAGCGCGCCCTTCTCAAAGAGATCACCGAACGGCACGAAAAGGGCCAGCCCATCCTCATCGGTACGGTCACGGTCGAAAAATCCGAAGACATCGCGCGCATTTTGCGCAAAAACGGCATAAAGCACAACATCCTCAACGCGAAGAACCACGAACGCGAAGCGGAGATCGTCGCCCAGGCGGGCCGCCTCGGTGCGGTCACGATCGCGACCAACATGGCGGGCCGCGGCACGGACATCCTGCTCGGCGGCAACCCCGAATACCTCGCCAAAAAGCGCATGCGCGA
>ERZ1643246.4352-NODE-4352-length-11284-cov-5.786980_pt1 | contig 11284 bp, 8 predicted proteins | sample MGYA00579265_ERZ1643246 | MGnify/ENA primary metagenome ERZ1643246 (study PRJEB29033, sample SAMEA4952261) | chicken gut metagenome | biome: Broiler Chicken; feature: Gastrointestinal Tract; material: Caecum | place: Ireland | collected 2018 | study: Broiler...
GATACCATCCTGGTTCCGGTGGGCGGCGGCGGTCTTGCCACCGGCGTGTCCACCCTGGCAAAAATGCTCAACCCGAAGATCCATGTCATCGGCGTGGAACCGGCGGGCGCCAACTGCCTGCAGGTATCCCTGCGGGAAGGAAAGGTGACAACGCTTGATAAAGTAGATACTATCGCTGACGGTACAGCCGTAAAAACACCGGGAGAGAACATTTTCCCATACCTGCAGCAGAACCTGGATGATATCATCACCATTGAGGACGATGAGCTGATCGTCGCCTTCCTGGACGTGCTGGAAAACCACAAATTACTGGTGGAGAACTCCGGCCTGCTCACAGTGGCAGCCTTAAAGCATCTTCCGGCTGAGAATAAAAAAGTGGTTTCTATCTTAAGCGGCGGCAACATGGATATCATCACCCTGTCCTCCGTGGTACAGAACGGCCTGATCCAGCGTTCCAGAATCTTTACGGTTTCCGTGCGTCTGCCGGATGTGCCGGGACAGCTCAACAAAGTATCCAAGGTCATCGCCGACGCCAACGGCAACGTCATCAAACTGGAGCACAACCAGTTTATCAGCGTCAACCGAAACAGCTCCGTGGAACTGATCATCACCATGGAGGCCTTCGGCGAAGATCACAAGCGGAGCATCATCCAGGCACTGCGGGACGCAGGCTTCGCGCCGGAAGAGAGAAATCCGCGGGCGTTGTATTAGAGCGGCATTGTATTAGAGTAGTCAGTATTAGAACAGTCTGAAGATTTTCTTGCAGATATATTTTTCATCCGATATAATAATAAAGAGTTCTGCCCGGCTGAACTCTTGCGCCCGGCGCAGGTGTTTTAGAGACAAAGTGCTGTAAGAAAATATTTTCAATGGGGGATGATGAATGTGATTATTGCATCAAAATCTTCAAAAGAGGTTCGAAAATTCAATAAGGAACGCAGCATTCGTTCTATACAAAAAGCCTGTTCAATTATAAAACAATCCAGGATAGCGCCATTTGTTGAAAAACTGATATTATATGGAAGTGCGGCCAGAGGAGAACAGACCTATAGCAGTGATATAGATTTATTGCTGGTATTAAAGGATACAGATGAAATACAAACACACAGAGCCTATCTTTATATGCTTAAATCGGAACTTACGTCACTGGAAGATGATTTACCTGATATAGATTTGAATATTGTAGTAGGTAATGATTGGGAAAAAAATGAGGATTTATATTATAAAGACATCAGAAGGGAAGGGATTGATGTTTGGAAAAACGAAGCACATATTTAGACTTTGCGGAAAATGATTATAAATTTTTTATGTATAATTTTGATCATGAGGTTTTTGGTACTTCCATGGCTGCATTGGGACAAAATATATGTGAACGGTATTTAAAACACATTATTTCAGAATACGCACAGCCATGCAGCGTGGAGGAAGAAATGAATAAAAAGGCTGTTTTGCATGCGCACAGCTTAAAAAAGATTATGCGTTACATGAAAGATGAGATGCAGATTCAAATTCCTTCTTCAGTTTCCAATGCAATGAAAATAATAGATGGTTTTTACTTTACTACACGATATCCGGGGAATGATAGTTTTATTGCGGGAGAGGAAGAAATCGCAGATGCTGCGAATGCAGTAAAATTAACGCGTGAATTTACTTTGGATATAATAAAAAGATTAGAAGAATAATAATTCATTTTATTTGCTTGCATCTTCTCCAAAGATGTGCTATAGTTGTGACCGAAATAAAAAGAAAGGCACATGTTTTCATGTGTAGGTGAGGAAATGTTCAGATAATCTTATTTGGTAACAGACAGACGATCATAGTCCCGTTTACAGTGAGGGGATTTGTTTGTGATACCGGATAAGAGGAATGGCATTTTCGTGAAACCTGTGTTTTTTTGCATCAGGTTTCTTTTGGTGCATTCATCGGCTGTCCGGTAACGGACAGCCGTTTTTCTTTCCCGGGAACTTTTTTTTGAACTTTCGCTGGATTTCCGGAAAAAACAGTCTTTCAGGCAGGCTGAACACCGGCGCAAAGCAACGTTCGCTCACTGTAGAGGGAAAACAGTGAGGAGGGATTATCATGATACAGGTAAAGAACCTGCATTTGATGCATAAAAAAGATCTTCGGACGATTCTTGATGATTTCAGTTTTGCGCTGAACCCGGGCGATAAGGCGGTCGTCATCGGGGAAGAGGGCAACGGAAAGTCCACGCTCCTGAAATGGCTGGTAAATCCGGCTCTGGTGGAGGATTATGTGGAAGCGGAGGGGGAGCGCATCACCGGCGGCGTCAGAATCGGTTATCTGCCCCAGGAGCTTCCCGAGGAAGAAAAGGGGCGGACGATTTACGAGTTTTTCTGTGAGAAAGAAGAATTTTTTCTGCAGGATCCGGGAGAACTGGGCAGACTGGCAAAGGAGCTGAGGCTGCCGGCAGATTTTTATTACGGGGAGCAGAAAATGTACACCTTGTCCGGCGGCGAGAAGGTCAAAGCGCAGATGGCAAGGATACTTTTGGGAAAACCCGATGCATTTTTGCTGGACGAGCCGTCCAACGATATTGACATAGACACGCTGGAGTGGATGGAACGATTTATTTCAGAGGCACGGCAGCCGGTGCTCTACATTTCCCATGATGAGACGCTCATCGAGCGGACAGCCAACGTGGTGATCCACCTGGAACAGATTCGCAGAAAGACCGTGAGCCGCCACACCGTGGCGCGGATGTCGTACCGGGAATATCTTTCCCACCGGGAAAATGTCATGGACAACCAGATGCAGATGGCGCTTGACGAGCGGCGGCAGGAGCGGATCCGCCGGGAGAAGCTGAACCGGATCATGCAGCGGGTGGAACATGAGCAGAATGTCATCTCCCGCCAGAATCCCCACGGCGGACGGCTGCTGAAAAAGAAAATGAAAGCGGTCAAATCCATGGAGAAACGTTTTGATAAGGCGGCAGGCCAGATGACGGAACGGCCGGAAGAAGAGGAGGCGATCCTGCTGCGATTTTCGCCGGATATCCGTCTGCCGGCAGGAAAGACGGTGCTGGATTTTCATCTGGATGCCCTGACGGCGGGGAAAGGTACAGAATGCGCCCCGTCCCGTGTGCTGGCCCGGAATATCCATCTCCTTGTCCGCGGCCCGGAAAAAGTCTGCATGATCGGCAGAAACGGCGTCGGCAAGACGACCCTATTAAAGCGTATCGCCGCAGAGCTTCTGCCTCGGCAGGATATAAAGGCCGCTTATATGCCGCAAAATTATGAGGAACTGCTGGACCTTGACAAGACGCCGGTGGATTACCTGTCAAAGAGCGGCCATAAAGGGGAAATCACCAAAATCCGCACCTGGCTTGGCTCCATGAAGTACACTGCCGATGAGATGGAACATCCCATTCGGGAGCTGTCCGGCGGTCAGAAAGCAAAAATATTTCTTCTGAAAATGAATCTTTCCGGAGCAAATGTACTGATCCTCGACGAGCCCACCCGCAACTTTTCTCCGCTGTCCAACCCGGTGATCCGGCAGGTGCTCCGGGACTTTGGCGGCGCGATCATCAGTATTTCCCATGACAGGAAATATATCGGGGAAGTGTGTGAGACGATCTACCAGCTGACGGAAGACGGGCTTCGCAGGGTGACGCAGGATGATTTTTCCGTGAAGTGACTGAGGATAGTTTCCCCGGAAGCAACAGAAGATTGTTTCTCGGAATGAAGAGTTAAGAGTGACGCTCAAATGTAATGATTCAAAACCGACAGATAAAAGAGGAACATGGTTATGAAAGAAAACAGATACGACGACGAACAATTTTTTAAAAAATACAGTGAGATGCCCCGCTCCAGGGAGGGACTTTCCGGCGCTGGCGAGTGGTACGCACTGAGACAGATCCTCCCGGATTTTCAGGGGAAAAGAGTGCTGGATCTGGGCTGCGGGTATGGCTGGCACTGCAAATATGCCGCCGACCATGGCGCGGTTTCTGTTCTTGGAACGGACATTTCTCACAGGATGCTGGAGACGGCCCGGCAGAAAAACAGCGACCCCAGGATCACGTATCAGTGCGCCGCCATGGAAGACCTGGATTTTCCGGCGGAGAGCTTTGACTGCGTTATCAGTTCCCTGGCCTTTCACTATGTAAAAGACTTTTCGGGGCTGGCGTCCCGCATCGGCCGGTGGCTGAAGCCTGGCGGAGATTTGGTGTTCTCGGTGGAACACCCGGTGTTTACGGCTTACGGCTCCCAGGACTGGTATTATGACGCCGATGGAAATATTCTGCATTTTCCTGTGGACAATTATTACTATGAAGGGAAGCGGGACGCCATTTTTCTGGGTGAACATGTGGTGAAATATCACCGGACTCTCACCACCTATCTGGAGACACTGCTGCAGAATGAATTTATCCTCCGGCATGTGGTTGAACCGCAGCCGCCGGAGAACATGATGGATCTCCCGGGCATGAAAGATGAGATGCGCCGGCCGATGATGCTTCTGGTAGCGGCGAGGAAGCCCGGCCCGGAGAGGGAAAAGAAATAAACTATTTATTTTCATGGGAGGCAGAAATCACAAAAATATATTTACACATTTTCCCCGATTGTGCTATAATCATTTATAACTGCGAATACTAGTGGGGTGCAGACACCGCCGCGCTGCCGTTTTGTTTTTTTAAAATACAGCGGCAGGGGGCGCATTAATGTAAAGGGGGCTTTGGTATGTCGGCAGTATTTGGGGCATTTATGCAATATTTGGTGACAGCGGTTTATTATATTGCCATTGCCGGACTTGGGATTTTTGCAGGGAAGAAGCTCCTGCAGAGAAAAAAGAGACGGACAGAGAGCTGAGAACTGGCTGGCAGTCCCAAAAGATATTTCCGGGTGCTGGAGGAAACAAAGAAGGTATTGTTTCATTCAGCACCCTTTACCCTGCGTGCAGGGATATAGCGTAATAGTAGGAGGATAAGACATTGAAGAAGTATGGAGTAAATGAACTGCGGAAAATGTTTCTTGACTATTTTGAGAGCAAGGGACATCTGGTGATGAAGAGTTTCTCACTGGTTCCGCATAACGATAACAGTCTGCTGTTGATCAACGCAGGTATGGCGCCGCTTAAGCCATACTTTACCGGACAGGAGATCCCGCCGAGAAGACGGGTGGCCACCTGCCAGAAATGTATCCGTACCGGTGATATTGAGAACGTAGGTAAAACAGCCCGCCACGGTACCTTTTTTGAGATGCTCGGTAACTTCTCCTTCGGAGATTACTTTAAGAGAGAGGCCATTCACTGGTCCTGGGAGTTCCTCACTGAGGTAGTGGGACTGGATCCGGATCGACTGTACCCGTCTGTATATCTGGAAGATGACGAGGCGTTTGCCATCTGGAGAGATGAGATCGGCATCGCGCCGGAGCGCATTTACAAGTTTGGAAAAGAAGATAACTTCTGGGAGCACGGCGCAGGTCCATGTGGTCCATGTTCCGAGATTTACTATGACCGCGGCGAGAAATACGGATGCGGTAAAGAGACCTGTACAGTAGGCTGCGACTGCGACCGTTACATGGAAGTGTGGAACAACGTATTTACCCAGTTTGAAAATGACGGACATAATAACTATACACAGCTGGAGCAGAAGAATATTGATACCGGTATGCGCCTTGAGCGTCTGGCAGTGGTTGTGCAGGATGTGGATTCCATCTTTGACGTGGACACGATCCGCTCTCTGCGTGACAAGGTCTGCGAGATGGCAGGAAAGACTTACCAGGAGAACGAAGAGGACGATATATCTATCCGTCTGATCACTGACCACATCCGTTCTGCCACTTTCATGATTTCCGACGGAATCATGCCGAGCAACGAAGGACGCGGTTATGTGCTCCGAAGAATCATCCGCCGGGCAGCCCGCCACGGAAAGATTCTCGGCATCGACGGACAGTTCCTGGCAGAACTCAGTAAGACAGTGATCGAAGGTTCCAAGGACGGTTATCCGGAACTGGAAGAAAAGAAAGAGTTCATCTTCAACGTGCTGACTCAGGAAGAGAGCAAGTTCAGCAAGACCATCGATCAGGGACTGAATATCTTAAATGAACTGGAAAATGAATTAAAAGAGAGTGGAAAGACAGAGCTTTCCGGTGAGGAAGCGTTTAAATTATATGATACCTACGGATTCCCTCTGGATCTGACCAAGGAGATTCTCGGCGAGAAAGGATACACCATCGACGAGGAAGGCTTTAAAGCCTGCATGGAAGAGCAGAGAGTGAAGGCGAGAAAGGCCAGAAAGACTACCAACTACATGGGTGCTGACGTGACTGTCTACGAGTCCATCGACCCATCCATCACTACTGCCTTTGTGGGCTATGACCATGACGAGTATGATTCCAAAATCACAGTCATGACGACCGACACAGAGATTACCGAGGCCCTCACCGACGGACAGGTGGGAACTATCTTCGTGGAAGAGACACCATTTTACGCTACTGGCGGCGGACAGCATGCCGATACCGGCGTGATCCGCTGCAAGGACGGCGAGTTTGTGGTGGAAGATACCGTGAAGATGCTTGGTGATAAAGTTGGACATATCGGCCGTGTGACCAAAGGTATGTTCAAGACCGGCGATACCGTGACTCTGTCCATCAACACGGAACAGAGAAATGATACCAGAAAGAACCACAGCGCTACGCATCTGTTACAGAAAGCCCTTCGTATGGTTCTGGGAAGCCATGTGGAACAGGCCGGTTCCTACAACGACAAAGACCGTCTGCGTTTTGACTTCTCTCACTTCCAGGCTATGACACCGGAAGAGATTGCTCAGGTGGAAGAGATCGTCAATAAAGAAATTGCCGCACAGCTTCCGGTTGAGACACAGATCATGACGGTGGATGAGGCAAAGAAGACCGGAGCTATGGCGCTTTTCGGTGAAAAATACAGTGAGAAGGTTCGTGTGGTCAGCATGGGTGACTTCTCCAAGGAGTTCTGTGCAGGTACTCACGTATCAAATACCGGCGATATCAAGACATTTAAGATCATTTCCGAGACTGGTGTAGCAGCCGGCGTGCGTCGTATCGAAGCCATCACCGGCAATAACGTACTGAAATATTATCAGAATGAGGAGCAGATGCTTCTGGAGGCTGCAAAAGCTGCCAAGGCAGACCCGCATAAACTTACAGAGCGGATTCACGCCCTTCTTGACGAAGTAAAGGCTCTCTCCTCTGAAAATGAGAAATTAAAAGATCAGATTGCCAAGAGTGAAGTGGCAGATGTCATGAACCAGGTGGAAGAGGCCGGCGCATTCAAGGTTCTTCCGGTATCCGTAAAAGATGTGGACATGAACGCCCTCCGTACTCTGGGCGACGACCTGAAAGAAAAAATCGGCAGCGGAGTTGTGGTTCTTGCCTCCGACATGGGCGGCAAAGTGAACCTTATTGTCACAGCCACCGATGATGCGGTAAAAGCAGGCGCTCATGCCGGCAAGATCATCAAAGAGGCCGCAGCCCTCGTTGGCGGTGGCGGCGGCGGACGCCCGAACATGGCCCAGGCCGGCGGAAAGAACCCGGCAGGCATTCAAGATGCCCTGGCAAAAGCCGTGGAACTGGCGAAAGGACAGCTGGCGTAAAGCGAGTGCTCAGTGAATGGCTGAGATAGAGGCTGGCAAACGTGACAGACAGCATATGAACAGCTGGCATAGGATGTTCGGCTGATAAGTCGTTGGAATATATGAAAAGTAAATAAAGAATAGAGCAGAAGAAAGAAGCCGTTATGCGGGCAGGAATCACAGAGATTTCTCCATGTATAACGGCTCTTTTTTATTGCCTGTAAAATCACAAAAATATTGTTTTTTGAAGAAAGTTATCCCATTTTTTGTATCTATTTGGTTACGCAGGTTGGTATGTTCAGTATCCGGTCTTTCCTTTATGATAGATACAAGAAGAGAAACGAACAATGGAAAGGAGACAAAACCAATGAAGAAAATAATGGACAGCAGAAAGACACTGGTACAGGACATGCTGGAAGGATATGTAAAAGCGTTTCCAGAAAGAGTTCGGTTATTAGGTGATCATACTTTATTGCGTACGAAAGAAAAAGATTTATCAAAAACAGCTGTAATGATTGGAAATGGAAGCGGTCATGAACCTGGCATGATTGATCTGGTTGGAAAGGGGCTTTTTGATGCCAATGTGTGTGGAAAGATTTTTGCTGCCCCTTCACCAATGGAAATGATGGATGCGTTAAAAGAGCTTTCAAAAAATGGCCGGGAGGAGATCCTTATATTAGTTTCGTCCCATGAAGGGGATATTTTGAATGCAAAGATGACATTAATGCTGGCAAAGGCAGAAGGAATCAAAGCAGATATGGTTGTCTTATGGGACGATATTTCCAGTGCGCCCAAAGGGAGGGAACAGGAACGAAGAGGTACAGCAGGGTTGTTTTTTCCGTATAAAGTTGTCTGCTCTGCAGCGGAAGATGGGATGAAAATGCGGGATCTGATTGCTTTGGCTCAAAAAACAAGAGACAACACAAGGACATTGAGTGTTGCTATTAAAAGCGGTACACATCCGGAAACCGGGCTCCCAACATTTGAGTTGCCGGAAGATGAAATTGAAGTAGGAATGGGAGTGCATGGAGAAGCGGGAACGGGAAGAATGAAACTGCCAACCGCAAAAGACCTGACAGAATACATGCTGGAACAAATTCTTGCTGATAAACCTTTTGCAGCAGGTGATAAAGTCGGCGTCCTTGTCAATAATGCAGGTTCTATGACCAGAATGGAATTAATGATTATATATAAACATGTGGCCCGCATTATGGAAGAAAAAGAAATTGAAATTGTAAGAAACTGGGTTGGAACCTATGTGACAACTCAGGAGATGGCGGGATTTTCCATTGCAGTCTGCAAAATGGATGATGAGATACTGAAATATTATGATTATCCGGCGGAAGGTCCGCTGTTTTAACGGTTTTTTGCAGCAGTTAGGATATTGGCATAGAGAAAGGCGGAAAAGATGAAAATGAAATTAAAACTGGGAATTCTTCCCTGTCACAGCGAAAATTATTACGCCATGGAAAATCATGTGTTGGAGCGGTGTCTGGAAGGGCTTCGGGAGATAGCCCGGCCATTTGACATAGAACTAATTACATTTCAGCCTGTGATTGACGCTGATGGCGCAAGGAAAGCAAAAGTATTTTTTGAAAAAATGAGGATTGATTATCTTCTTCTTTTTAACGCCGCATTTTCCACTGGCGACATTATGATGGAATTTGAAGACTGGAAAACACCGATGGGGGTGTGGGCGGTGCCGGACGGAAAAGATGAGGGAGATATTGAGCTAAATGCTACTGTTTGCGGCAACATGTATATCAGCATTGCGCAAAGAACATTCCATACACCGAAAAAGGTGAAATGGTTTTATGGATATCCGGAGCAAGAACAGTTAAAAAAACGTCTCACAGTTACCTTTCAGGCGCTGCAGGGGTTACAGGCGATTCGTCACGGGACCATTGGCGTTTTAGGAGAAATCGCACCTACGTTTTTTAATCTGGCGAATGATGAACAGTATGCCTCTTCTCTGGGATTATCCTTTATACATTTGACTATGGAAGATTTTATAAAGGAAACAAAAAGGGTCAGGGAAGACGAAATCCTTGCCATGAAAGAGGAAATTCTGGCGTCAGCGCAGGATTGTACGAACTTGCCGGAAAAATCTCTGGAAGAAGGAGCAAAAGTTCTGGCTGCCATGATAAAGCTGACGGAGCAATACAATATTTCTGCGTGGGCTGCCAGTTGCTGGCCGGACTTTCAGGATTATTTTTCCATTGTTCCTTGTGTTCCATTTACGTTGCTGGCAAAAATCAAGGGAGTACCGGTTGCCTGTGAAGGTGATATTGGTGGAGCGATTTCTTTGTTGATAGCCGGAGCAATCGCCAAGAAAGCTCCGACATTGATGGATCTTGCAGCTTTGGATTTTGAAAAGAACCAAATGCTTTTGTGGCATTGCGGTATTGGTTCTGTCGATTTACAACCGGAAACAGGAGTGTCCATTATACCGCATCCCATGCTTGATCGAAAGAATCCGGATAGAGAATATATGGGTCTGACTTATGACTATGCCTTCCGGGAGACGCCGGTGACAATTCTTCGATACAGTAATAATAAAAAAATATTTGCGGTAGAAGGTAAAGTATATGCCAGCCGGAAAGGATATACGGGAACACGTGGGTATATTACAGATTTTTCAAGTAGAAATCATGCGGTCTCTTTGGAAGATATCGTAGAAACCATCATGAGTCAGGGCGTGGAGCATCATTTGATCATTGTTCCAGGTCATATCGAGGAAGCCTTACATGAATGTGCGGTCATCAGCGGCATTACATGGATGGATATGGAAACATATTCTAATGGGTTATAAAGGAGAGTGTTATGGGAGAAAAAACAGAAAAAATAAAAAGCATGGCCAATGAAAAAGGAATTTTTCATATTTTTGCTATTGATCACCGGGATGTTTTTGCGAAATGTCTGGAAGAAAAGCTGGGCCATACTGTAACGTTTGAAGAAATCGCGGATGAAAAAAATCGACTGATGGAAGCGGTATCTGAGGTGACCGGAGGGTACTTGATTGATCCGGTATATTTTGTAAAAGGGGAATGTCTGAAAGCCAGATTGTCGGGGCATCCGTTTATGATGGGAGTAGAAAATAGTAATTATGATGTTTCCTGTGTGGACGACACTTACCTATATCCGGATATTACTGTGCATCAAATTTGGAAGATGGGCGGTTCTATGATTAAACTTTTTGTATATTATCATCCGCATATGGAATTTCGACATAAAATTCTTGAAATTATCCATAAAGTGGAAACCGAGTGTAAAAAATATGACATGCCATTTTTGTTGGAACCAATCTTATACAGTGACCACCCGTTAAATCCTGAAATTCGTTTATCTTTGATGAAAGAAATGTTAGAGCAGTTGAAGGAAGTACAGGTTGATATTTATAAATTAGAGTTTCCTGGTGATGTCATGGTATATGATGATGAAAAAAATGTGGAAATATGTAGAGAAATTGGAAATTTGATTCAAACACCCTGGATTGTTTTAAGTTCTGGCGTTAGTGCAGAAGTCTTTACAAAACAAATTGCATTGTCCGGACAATCCGGTGCCAGCGGATATGCTGTCGGAAGAAGTGTATGGGGCGAATATGTAAGAGTGGCAGATGAATCGCTGGAAGAGATGAAACGGATCATGGCAGGCTTTGCGTCGACCGCCGACAGATACTGTCATCCGTGGGACAGGCAGTAATGCGGCGATAAGAGGCAG
>ERZ1643246.4353-NODE-4353-length-11283-cov-19.658799_pt1 | contig 11283 bp, 13 predicted proteins | sample MGYA00579265_ERZ1643246 | MGnify/ENA primary metagenome ERZ1643246 (study PRJEB29033, sample SAMEA4952261) | chicken gut metagenome | biome: Broiler Chicken; feature: Gastrointestinal Tract; material: Caecum | place: Ireland | collected 2018 | study: Broiler...
CGACGTGAAGCTGCGGGACGGCCGCCTGGCCGACATCGCCCCCACCATGCTGGACCTGATGGGCCTGGAGAAACCAGCCGAAATGGACGGGGAGACGCTGATCCTCAACTAAAGCGGTATCCGGCGGGCTTCCGCCGTACCAAATATAGTTCCGGCGGGCCGGTTGCCCGCCCCCCACACACCAATTCCCCTATTTGAAAGGAGTTTTTATCATGAAGCAGATCATCGAGATCGTTGACGTGCTGGGCCGTGAGATCCTGGACAGCCGCGGCAACCCCACCGTTGAGGTGGAGGTCTATCTGGAAGACGGCACCGTGGGCCGTGCCGCTGTGCCCTCCGGCGCTTCCACCGGCATCTATGAGGCCTGCGAGCTGCGTGACGGCGACAAGAGCCGCTACATGGGCAAGGGCGTGCTGACCGCCGTGAAGAACGTCAACACCGAGATCGCCGAGTGCTTGGTGGGCATGAACGTGCTGGATCAGACCGCCATCGACAAGGCCCTCATCGAGCTGGACGGCACCCCCAACAAGACCAAGCTGGGCGCCAACGCCATCCTGGGCGCCTCCCTGGCCTGCGCCAAGGCCGCCGCCGAGAGCCTGGGCACCTCCCTGTACAACTATATCGGCGGCGTCAACGCCAAGGTGCTGCCCGTGCCCATGATGAACATCCTCAACGGCGGCGCTCACGCCACCAACAACGTGGAGATCCAGGAGTTCATGATCATGCCCGTGGGCGCCCCCAGCTTCCGGGAGGCGCTGCGGATGTGCGCCGAGGTCTTCCACCAGCTGAAGACCACCCTGAAGGAGAACGGCACTCCCGCCGCCGGTGTGGGCGACGAGGGCGGCTACGCCCCCAACCTGAAGAAGGACGAGGACGCCCTGAAGGTGATCGTGCAGGCCATCGAGGAGGCCGGCTACAAGCCCGGCGAGGACTTCAAGATCGCCATCGACGCCGCCTCCTCCGAGTGGTGGAACGAGGAGGAGAAGTGCTATATCCAGCCCAAGTCCGGCAAGAAGATGACCCAGCAGCAGCTGGTGAACATGTGGAAGAAGTTTGCCGACACCTACCCCATCGTCTCCCTGGAGGACGGCATGGCCGAGACCGACTGGGAGGGCTGGGCCATGCTGACCAAGGCCATCGGCGACCGCGTCCAGCTGGTGGGCGACGACCTGTTCGTCACCAACGTGGCGCGTCTGGCCACCGGCATTGAGAAGAAGGTTGGCAACGCCATCCTCATCAAGGTCAACCAGATCGGCACCCTCACCGAGACCCTGGACGCCATCCAGATGGCCAACCGGGCCGGCTACACCGCCATCGTGTCTCACCGCTCCGGCGAGACCGAGGACGCCACCATTGCTGACATCGCCGTGGCTCTGAACGCCGGCCAGATCAAGACCGGCGCTCCCAGCCGTACCGACCGTGTGGCCAAGTACAACCAGCTGCTCCGCATCGAGGAGGAGCTGGGCGACGTGGCTCAGTACCTGGGCATGGACGCCTTCTTCAACCTGAAGTAAGCTATCAATAAGCACCAAGGGGCCGCTGCCATTGGCAGCGGCCCCTTCCCGTTTTGTCACAGCTGCTCCAGAACCCCCCGGATGGTCCACACGTGGGCCTCCTCCTCCCCGGCCAGCTCGGAAAAGAGCTCCTTCAGGCAGGGGTCGGCGGTCTCGGCGGCGGCGGCCTGATAGGCCGCTGCCCCCCGCTGCTCCGCCCAGAACCGCTCCCGCAGGGCGGCGTGGAGGGGCGCGGCGGTCTGGCTGGAGCGCACCTCCGGCCAGTAGCGCACCCCGGAGATGAGAAAATAGGCGGTGCTCAGCTTTTTGGCGTGGCGGCGCTCGTCGGCGGCTATGGCCGCCAGCGCCCGGCCGCCCCCGCCGGGGGTGCGGCGGGCCAGGGCCTGATAGCTCCGCCAGTCGGAAAGCTCGTCATCTATGTACCCCTGCAAAGACGCGCCGTAGGCGGCGGAGGCCGGCCCCAGGCACTGGATGTCGTGGCCCTCGTCCGCCTGCCCCAGGGTCACGATCCGGGCCTCTGCCGCCGCCGGTACCGCCAGGGCCGTCTCCTCCACCGCCGCCGCTCCCTCCGCCGGCAGGGTGAAGGGGCAATCCCCCCGCTCATCCGGCATCACCCGCCGCCACACCCGCTCAAACACCTCCCGGTCCACGCCGGGAATGGAAGTCTGTTCCATACTTCCGCCTCCAATTCTGTTTGGATTCCCCCCATTCTATGCCGGAACGGGAGCATTTGTCCCGCCAGGGTTGTATTTTTGTGGTAAGCGTGATACAATAGTAACTCTGGGATCAACCAATTGACAAAGGAGAGACCGCTCATGCTGGAGATCAAGCATCTCAGCTATCAGGTGGAGGACGAGGCGGGCCAGGAACTGGGCATCCTCAACGATGTGTCCCTCACCGTGGCAGATCATCAGTTTGTGGTGATCACCGGCCCCAACGGAGGCGGCAAGACCACCCTGGCCAAGGCCATCATGGGCCTGGTGGAGCCCACCGGAGGCCAGATTTTGTGGAATGGAACCGACATTACCCATATGCCCATCACCGACCGGGCCCGGCTGGGGGTGAGCTACGGCTTTCAGCAGCCCCCCCGGTTCAAGGGGCTGAAGGTAAAGGACCTGCTGGCCCTGGCCTCGGGCAGCGAGAAGCTCACCCGGGAGGAGAGCTGCCAGTACCTCACCAAGGTGGGGCTGTGCGCCGGGGACTATATCGACCGGGAGGTGGACGCCTCCCTGTCCGGCGGCGAGGTCAAGCGCATTGAGATCGCCACCATTCTGGCCCGCAAGTCCGGGCTGATGATTTTTGACGAGCCGGAGGCGGGCATCGACCTGTGGTCCTTCGCCAAGCTCACCGAGACCTTCAAGCTCATCCACCAGAAGCGGGAGGCCACCCTCATCGTCATCTCCCACCAGGAGCGCATCATCGACCTGGCGGACGAGATCGTCATGATCGGCGACGGCCAGATTCAGAAGCACGGCCCCAAGGACGAGATCTTCCCCCAGATCCTGGCCAACACCAGCACGGGCTGCAGCTATCTTTCGGAAGGAGCGGACAAGTAATGGATCAGGCAGAGTGGAAGCTCCTCAAGGAGATCGCGGACCTGGAAAAGACCCCCCAGGGGGCCTACAACATCCGCCGCAACGGACAGCTGGACTCCCGCAACAACACCGCCAACATCGAGATCACCACCAAGACCGAGCCGGGCAAGTCGGGCATTGACATCACCGTGAAGAGCGGCACCAAGCACGAGTCGGTCCACATCCCGGTGATCATCAGCCAGACCGGCCTTTCTGAGCTGGTGTACAACGACTTCTTCATCGGCGACGACTGTGATGTGGACATCGTGGCCGGCTGCGGCATCCACAACACCGGCTGCGAGACCAGCCAGCACGACGGTGTCCACACCTTCCACATCGGCAAGAACTCCAAGGTCCGCTATGTGGAGCGGCACTACGGCGAGGGCCCCGGCACCGGCAAGCGGGTGATGAATCCCCAGACCATCGTGTACCTGGAGGAGGGGGCCAGCCTCAACATGGAGTCCACCCAGATCCGGGGCGTGGACTCCACCAAGCGGGAGACCAAGATCGTGGTGGGCCCCCGGGCCGAGGCGGTAATCACCGAAAAGCTGCTCACCCACGGCCAGCAGACCGCTGAGAGCGACATGGAGATCATTCTGGACGGGGAGGACGCCTCCGGACGGGTGATTTCCCGCTCCGTGGCCCAGGACGACTCCCAGCAGGTGTTTTACCCCAAGATGACGGGCAACGCCAAGTGCTTCGGCCATGTGCAGTGTGACTCCATCATCATGGGTCAGGCCCGGATCTCCTCCATTCCGGCCATCGTGGCCAACCATGTGGACGCCCAACTCATCCATGAGGCGGCCATCGGCCGCATCGCCGGGGACCAGATCCTCAAGCTGATGACCCTGGGCCTCACCGAGCAGGAGGCGGAGGAGAAGATTCTGGATGGCTTCTTGCAGTAAAGATTACAGCAATCTGCTGGAGCAGGTAAACAGCGGGGCCTTTTTCGGGCCCAGCAGCGGCGTGAAGGTCACCGCCATCCGGCAGCATGAGGCGGAGGGGGTGCTGGAGGTCCGGAAGGACACCTATAACCCCCTGGGCGTGATCCACGGCGGGGCCCTGTTCACCCTGGCGGACACGGTGACTGGCACCGCCGCCTATACCATCGGGGACCGGCCCTGCGTCACTTTGGACAGCTCCATGCAGTTTCTGGCCGCCGCCAGAGGGGACAAGGTGTTCTGCGTGGCTACACCCAAGAAGATTGGCCGCACCATTGTGGTGTACGACGTGGCCCTCACCGACGCAGAGGAGCGGCTGGTGGCCTCCGGCACCTTTACCTTTTTCGTCAAATAAACCTAAAACAGCCCCGCCGGGTATCACCCGGCGGGGCTGTTTTCCTCCTCCTTCAGCAGCTCTCCCAGCCGCAGCAGGGCGGCCAGCAGCACCAGCAGGGAGGCCAGCACATTGGTGGCGGCGGACGCCTCCCCATCCGTGCCCGCCGCCTCCCGCCAGCCCTGGAGAGCCAGGCAGAAGAATACACTCAGGGACAGCACTACCAGCACCGACGCGGCCAGCCGCAGGCCGATCACATCGGTCTCCTCCCCCCGGCACAGCCCCTGCCGCTGGAGCCACAGAGCCCGCCAGGACAGCAGGATAGACCCCAGCAGCACGGTGAGAAAAAACAGGGATTTGTCCGCCTGTTCCAGCTCCTTGCCCATCAAACCACACCCCTTTTCCACATTGTATCCCAAAGATGTGGAAAAGGTGAACAGACAGGCCGGGACGGCAAAGCCGTCCCGGCCTGTTTCATCAGAATCTGGCCCCGCCAAACTCGTGGAAGGTGAGGTTTTTGTTGCGCTCCTGGGTCCAGTTCACCGCCCACTGGGAGCCGAACAGCAGCAGCTGGTTGCCCTTGTAGTCCTCCACCAGCTTGACGTCGGTGCCCAGGATCAGATCCTCCTCCTTGACGGGCTCCCCGTCGTCGGTGGTGATCCACCGCAGGTACTCGTAGGGCAGGCCCTCCATGTAGAGATCCACGTTGTACTCGTTTTTCAGCCGGTACTCCAGCACGTCGAACTGCAGGGTGCCCACCACGCCCACGATGACCTCCTCCATGCCGGAGTAGGGGGTCTTGAAGATCTGGATGGCGCCCTCCTGGGCGATCTGCTCCATGCCCTTCAAAAACTGCTTGCGCTTCATGGTGTCCAGACTGCGCACCCGCTTGAAGTGCTCGGGGGCGAAGGTGGGGATGGGGTCGAAGGTAAACTTCTTGGCGGCGGTGCACAGGGTGTCGCCGATGGAGAAGATGCCCGGGTCGAACACGCCGATGATGTCCCCGGCGTAGGCCTCCTCGATGATCTCCCGCTCCGCGGCCATCAGCTGCTGGGGCCGGGACAGGCGGATTTTCTTGCCGCCCTGGACGTGGTAGACCTCCCGGTCGGCCTCAAACTTGCCGGAGACAATGCGCATGAAGGCGATCCGGTCCCGGTGGGCCTTGTTCATGTTGGCCTGGATCTTGAACACAAAGGCGGAGAAGGCGTCGTCCATGGAGTCGATGATCTCATCCCCCGCCCGCCGGGGCAGAGGGGCGGTGGTCATCTGCAAAAAGTGCTCCAGGAAGGGCTCCACGCCGAAGTTGGTCAACGCCGAACCGAAGAACACCGGCGAGAGCTTGCCGTGGCGCACCCGGTCCAGGTCAAACTCGGCGGCGGCGCCGTCCAGCAGCTCGATCTCGTCGGTGAGCTGCTGGTGGAGCCGCCCGCCGATAAGCGCATCCAGGTTGGGGTCCCCCAGCGCCACCTCGGTGGCGGTGGCCGCCTTGGCGCCGCCGTTGGAGGTGAAGTGGATGATCTTCCGGCTGCCCCGGTCGTACACGCCCTGAAACTCCTTGCCGCAGCCGATGGGCCAGTTCACTGGATAGGTCTCGATACCCAGCTCCTTCTCCAGTTCCTCCAGCAGCTCGAAGGAGTCCCGGGCCTCCCGGTCCATCTTGTTGATGAAGGTGAAGATGGGGATGTCCCGCATGGCGCACACCTTGAACAGCTTCCGGGTCTGGGCCTCCACGCCCTTGGCGGCGTCGATGACCATGACGGCGGAGTCGGCCGCCATTAGGGTGCGGTAGGTGTCCTCGGAGAAGTCCTGGTGGCCGGGGGTGTCCAGGATGTTGATGCAGTAGCCCTCGTACTGGAACTGCATGACGGAGGAGGTGACCGAGATGCCGCGCTGCTTCTCAATCTCCATCCAGTCGGAGGTGGCGGCCCGGGTGTTTTTCTTGCCCTTGACCTGGCCGGCCTGGGCGATGGCTCCGCCGTAGAGCAGGAACTTTTCCGTCAGCGTGGTCTTACCGGCGTCCGGGTGGCTGATGATGGCAAAGGTCCTACGGCGTTTGATTTCAGCTTCGTATTGAGACAAGGTAAGGTTCCTCCTTGATGAAATGAAAGTTCGGTAAAGGCGGCGGGCTCATGGGGGCGAGAGCCGCTGGAGCGCCGCCGGGAGCTCGGCGAAGGCGCGGACAAAGGGCACCTCATGGTCGATGGCGCCGAAGCCGTAGGCGGCGTGGAGGAAGGGCACCCCCGCCGCCGTGGCGGCCTCATAGTCCCCCTGGGTGTCCCCGATGTAGAGGGGGCGCTTCATGCCGTTGCGGGCCGCCACCAGGGCGATGTTGTCCGCCTTGGCCTTGCCGGTGCGGCCGGGATTTTCGTAGTCGGTAAAATACTGCCCCAGGCCGTGGGCCTGGAAAAAGGCCTCGATATAGCCGTCCTGGCAGTTGCTGACGATGCACAGGGGGTAGCTTTGGGCCAGCAGCGCCAGGGTTTCGGGCACCTGGGGGTAGAGGACGCCGCCGTGGGCGGCCACGTAGCTGTTTTCCTCCGCCAGCAGCTCGGTCAGCACGGGCTTGAGCTGCTCGGGGGGCAGATCAGGCAGCACCTTTTTCACAATGTCCGGCAGCAGCATTCCCATGCAGCTGGTGACATTCTCCCGGGTCATCAGCCCGGCCAGCTCTGGGGCCCGCCGCTCCAGCACCCGCCGCCAGGAGATACAGATGGCGTCCACCGAGTCCCACAGGGTTCCGTCCAGATCAAAGAGCAGTCCGTCAAACAAGCACACGCGCCTCCCGAAGCAAATACATACTCTGATACTATATCATACCCCTTGCGGCCATTTCAAGCCCGGCCGCCCCGCATTTTGCACGAAAAAAGCCCTGCCCGCCGGGATTTGGGCGGGCAGGGCAGGGGAGGCGGAGGGGCGGGCCGTCAGGCGGGCAGGGGAGCCGCCGCCGGGACGGCGGGGAAGCAGCGGTGGGGCAGCTCGGACACGGCGGCGCAGGCCGCCTTCCAGGCCTCCTCAACCGACAGGCCCATCCGGGGGGCCAGGTCCCGGGCCAGCTCATCGGCCTGGGCGGACAGGGCTTTGGCCAGGCGGATGCCTGAGCGGGTCAGATGGACCTTGCCGTAGCGCTCCTTGGCCACCAGCTCCTTTTCGGTGAGGACCCCCATCATGCTGGTGACCGAGGCCCGGGAGACCTCCAGCACCCGGGCGATGTCCTTGGAGGAGACCTCCAGCCGGATCTGGGAGAGGTGGTAGATGGTCAGCAGATAGCGGACGTTGGTGCAGGTCAGCTCCATTGCGCACTTCCTTTCTAAGTGGTGGAACCCGAATGGGACTTCCGAGGGGGATGGCACAGGCCGGAACAGCCGCAGCTCCCACAGGAGCCGCCGCAGGAGCAGCCGCCCTTGCCGTTGCGTTTGTTGTGGATTCCCCTTGCGATAATGGCCGCGCAGATGGCCGCGATCACAAGGCCGATGAGGATGGAGGGCAGCATGATAGATGCTCCTTTCTTCTTTTTACTTCGCCGCGGCGGCCACGGCCCGCAGGCCGGTGCCCTGATCGGCGTACTTGTTCTTGCGTACCAGCAGGTAAATCAGCGCGGCCAGCAGGATGATGGCGGCCACGGTGGCCGGGCCGAAGGACACCAGGCCCAGGGCCAGGCCCCCCAGCTGATAGACGATGAGGGAGACGGTGTAGGCAAAGCCGCACATGTAACCGATGGCGCCCAGGGTCCACTTGGGGTTGTTCATCTCCCGCTTGATGGCGCCCATGGCGGCAAAGCAGGGGGCGCACAGGAGATTGAAGATCATGAAGGAGTAGGCCGACAGGGCGGAGAAGTGGAGGCCCACCGCCGCCAGCAGGGCGGGGTCGTCCTCGGCCGCCTCGCTCCCCACCTGGAGCACCACCGAGAGGGTGGACACCACGTTCTCCTTGGCGATGAGGCCGGTGAAGGTGGCCACGGTGGACTGCCAGTCCCCGAAGCCCAGGGGGGCGAAGAGGAAGGCGATGACTCCGCCGATGGCGGCCAGCAGGGAGGAGTTGTTGTCCTCCACCATCTGGAAGGCGCCGTCCACAAAGCCGAAGCCCTGGAGGAACCACAGAATTACGGAGGACAGGAAGATCACGGTGCCCGCCCGCTTGATGAAGGACCAGCCCCGCTCCCAGGTGGCCCGCAGCACATTGCCGGCGGTGGGGGCGTGGTAGGCGGGCAGCTCCATCACAAAGGGGGCCGGGTCCCCGGCGAAGATCCGGGTCTTTTTCAGCAGAACCCCCGAGAGGATCACGGCGGCCACCCCGATGAAGTAGGCGGACACCGCCACCCAGGTGGAGTCCCCGAACAGGGCCCCGGCGAACAGGCCGATGATGGGCATTTTGGCCCCGCAGGGGATAAAGCCGGTGGTCATGACGGTCATTTTCCGGTCCCGGTCCTGCTCAATGGTGCGGGAGGCCATGATGCCGGGCACACCGCAGCCGGTGGCCACCAGCATGGGGATGAAGGACTTGCCCGACAGGCCGAAGCGGCGAAAGATCCGGTCCATGATGAAGGCGATGCGGGCCATGTAGCCCACGTCCTCCAGGATGGACAGCAGCAGGAAGAGCACCAGCATCTGGGGCACAAAGCCCAGCACCGCCCCCACGCCGGCCACAATGCCGTCCTGGATCAGACTGTACAGCCAGCCGGCCACCACAGGGTTGCCCTGGGCGTCCAGCAGGAAGCGGTTGAACAGGTCGGGGACAATCTGGCCGAACAGGGTGTCGTTGGCCCAGTCGGTGCCCAGGGTGCCGATGCCGATGCCCCAGGCCTCCCCGCTGCCGTCAAAGAGGGCCATGGGCGAGGTGCCCATGGAGATGGCGTACACCAGAAACATGATGGCGGCAAAGATGGGCAGTGCCAGCACCCGGTTGGTGACGATGCGGTCGATCTTGTCGGAGGTGCTCATGGAGTGGGCGGCGCGCTTCTTTTTCACCGCCTTGCCCACCACGGCGCTGATGTAGGCGTAGCGCTGGTTGGTGATGATGCTCTCGGCGTCGTCGTCCAGCTCCCGTTCACAGTCGGCGATGTGGGCCTCCAGGTGCTCCTTCAGCTCCCCGGTCAGGTTCAGCTGCTCCAGCACCTTCTCGTCCCGCTCAAACACCTTGATGGCGTACCAGCGGAGATACCGCTCCTCCACCAGGGAGGCGATGGACTCCTCAATGTGGGCGATGGCGTGCTCCACGCTGCCGGTGAACACATGGGGCAGCTCTCCGGCCTGGTGGCTCTGGGCCAGGGCCACCGCCTGCTCGGCGGCCTCCCGGCCGCCCTCTCCCTTCAGGGCGCTCATCTGCACCACCCGGCAGCCCAGGGCGGCGCCCAGCTTCTCCAGGTCGATCTGGTCCCCGTTCTTGCGCACCAGGTCCATCATGTTCACCGCCACCACCACCGGGATGCCCAGCTCAATGAGCTGGGTGGTGAGGTACAGGTTGCGCTCGATGTTGGTGCCGTCCACAATGTTGAGGATGGCGTCCGGCTTCTCCTGAACCAGATAGTTCCGGGCCACCACCTCCTCCAGGGTGTAGGGGGACAGGGAATAGATGCCCGGCAGGTCCTGGATCACCACGTCCTTGCGGCCCTTCAGCCTGCCCTCCTTCTTTTCCACCGTCACGCCGGGCCAGTTGCCCACGTATTGGCTGGAGCCGGTCAGGGCGTTGAACAGCGTGGTCTTGCCGCAGTTCGGATTGCCCGCCAGCGCGATGTTAAGCTGCATGGTTCGTCCCCCTTCTCTTGCATTAGCGACAACTAACTCGCCTGTGGAAAAAATGCCGTCCCAGACGGCAGATATCAGTCAATTTCGATCATGGCCGCGTCGGCCTTGCGCACGCTCAGCTCATAGCCCCGCACGCTCAGCTCCATGGGGTCCCCCAGAGGGGCCACCTTGCGCACGTGGATGTCCACGCCCTTGGTGATCCCCATGTCCATGATCCGGCGCTTCACCGCGCCCTCGCCGTGGAGTCGGACCACCGTAACGGTGTCCCCCACCCTGGCGTCCTTCAAGGTCCTCATCGCGTATCTCCTCTCACACCAGAATCCGATTGGCCATGTCCCGGTCCAGGGCGATCCGGCTGTCCTTTACCTGGACGATCAGGTTTCCGCCCAGATGGCTGACCACCGTGACGGTCTCCTCCACCACGAAGCCCAGCTCTGCCAGGTGCTGCCGGAGCTCATCCTTTCCCGTAATCTTGCGAATGGTCACCGGCTCGCCCCGGTCGGCCATAGTCAGCGGCATCATGTCGGTCTCCTTTCTCTGATGGTTAGTCAGACTAACCACCCGGGTTTTTATTTGCGGTTAGCAAATCCTAACCGCCGGGTCAGATAGAGTTTACCGCAACTAACCGCCTTTGTCAATCCCATCTTGGAAAAAATTTGCGCACTGTCCTCCGGAACGGGGAGAACGGCGGCGGGACTATGGGGAGAAAGACCAGCGGTGGTGCGCAAACCGGGGGCGGAACTGTCCGAATTGCACAATTGGGAGGGGAGAAAGTTTAGCAGTCCTACAAAAATAGAGGGCGCAGCCATCTTTGGATTGCTATTTCTAACCAAAGAATGGTATAATGACCTTGCTGGATCTGGAAACGTTTCCGGCAACGTTTCCAGTCATAACGGTACATTTTATTTAGGAGGTTATTGGAAATGAAGAAGCTTTTGTCTCTTGGCATGGCTGCGGCCCTCTCTCTGTCTCTGCTCAGCGGCTGCGGCGGCGACACCACACCCTCCGGGGACGCCTCCCCTTCCGGCGGAGGCGATGCTCCCTCCGGCGGCAAGGTCTACTACCTGAACTTCAAGCCCGAGCAGGACGCCCAGTGGCAGGAGCTGGCCAAGCTGTACACCGAGGAGACCGGCGTGGAGGTCACCGTGCTCACCGCCGCCTCCGGCAACTATGAGACCA
>ERZ1643246.4355-NODE-4355-length-11281-cov-3.826207_pt1 | contig 11281 bp, 9 predicted proteins | sample MGYA00579265_ERZ1643246 | MGnify/ENA primary metagenome ERZ1643246 (study PRJEB29033, sample SAMEA4952261) | chicken gut metagenome | biome: Broiler Chicken; feature: Gastrointestinal Tract; material: Caecum | place: Ireland | collected 2018 | study: Broiler...
CCGGGCAGGGCGGGCGTCCGCAGCGCTTCGGGGCAAAGAGAGGTGAGCCGTTATGATCTATAAGGAGTTCCGCGGCGAAAAGCTGTCCGCTCTGGGCTTCGGCAGCATGCGCATGCCCGTCGTGGGCGGCGACTACGGCAAGGTGGACTACAAGGCGGCGGAGGAAATGGTGGACGAAGCCATGCGCGGCGGCGTCAACTATTACGACACGGCGTGGGGGTACCACGACGGCGGGGTAGAGCCCGCGATCGGCACCTTTTTGAAGCAGTACCCGCGCAAGAGCTTCAACCTGGCGACCAAGTTCCCCGGCTACGACCTTTCCAACATGGGGAAGGTGCGCGAGATCTTCAACGCACAGCTTGAAAAGTGCGGGGTGGAGTACTTCGATTTCTATCTCATGCACAACGTGTGCGAGATGAACATCGACGCCTATCTGGACGAGAAATACGGCACCTTCGAGTACCTGAACGAGCAGCGCAAAGAGGGGCGCATCCGCCACCTCGGGTTCTCCGCGCACGGCGATCTGCCCGTGCTGCGCCGCTTCCTCGAAAAGTACGGGGCGGAGATGGAGTTCTGCCAGCTGCAGATCAACTGGCTGGACTGGACGTTCCAGCACGCAAAGGAGAAAGTCGAACTTTTAAAGAGCTACAACATCCCCGTGTGGGTGATGGAGCCGCTGCGCGGCGGCAAGCTGTGTTCGCTCGCGGCGGAGGACGGGCAGGCGCTCCGTGCGCTGCGCCCGCAGGAGAGCGTAACGGGCTGGGCGTTCCGCTTTTTGCAGAGCGTGCCCGAAGTCGTCGTCACGCTCTCGGGCATGTCGTCGCTTGAACAGGTGCGCGAAAACATTAAAACGTTTGCGACGGACGCGCCCCTCACGGAGGCGGAGCGCGCGGCGCTCGCGGCGATCGCAAAGCGGATGACGGAAAAGGAATCGCTGCCCTGCACGGCGTGCCGCTATTGCACGGGGCACTGCCCGAAACATCTGGACATCCCGGAGCTGATCAAACTGTACAACGAGCACCGCTTTACGGGCGGCGGGTTCATCGCGCCGATGGCGCTGAGCGCCCTGCCCAAGGAGAAGTGGCCCTCCGCCTGCGTCGGGTGCGGCAGCTGCGCCAAAGTCTGCCCGCAGCGCATCGACATCCCGGGCATGATGAAGGATTTCACGAAGCGGTTGCAACAGAGCGAATAACAAGGAGGTCTGAAAAAAGATGATAGAAAGAGCATTGCGCGCAAAAAACGTTAAGGCGGGCGTCCGCCTTACGGTCAAAACGTTGGTTTCGGCTGCCATCGTCGTATTGGCGGTGGCGCTGCCGCAGCTGGTACACCTCGCGGCGGGGCCGCAGGGCGGCATGCAGTGGCTGCCCATGTACCTGCCCGTCCTGCTCGGCGGCTGCCTTTTGGGCTGGCGCTGGGGGCTGGGCGTGGGGATCCTTTCGCCGCTGGTGAGCTTTTGCATCACCTCGCTTGCGGGCAACGCGATGCCCGCGGCGGCGCGCCTGCCGTACATGATGGCGGAACTTGCCGTGTTCGCCGCCGTTTCGGGGCTGTTCTCCAAAAAGATCGCCGAAAACGGCTGGATGGCGTTCCCCGCCGTGCTGCTCGCGGCGGTGAGCGGCAGGGCGTTCTTCCTCGTGCTGGCGGCGATCTTTCAAAGCGTTTCGCCCCTGTCTGCCGCGGCGGTCTGGTCGCAGATCCAGACGGGGCTTCTGGGGCTTTTGGCGCAGGCGGTGCTCGTGCCCTTTATCGTGATGGGGCTGGGCAGGCTGCTCAGGCGCGAAAGCAAAAAACAGGATTGATTTTCGCGGAAGCAGGGTCGCCTCGCCGCCGCCCGTTCGGGCGGCGGCGGGGTTTTTTATCCACTTTCCCTTTCGTTTCTGCATGCGGGCGCGGAGCAGGGTGACGGGGCACAAGCGCGGCGGGCTTGCCCTGCCGTGTATGCGTTTTTCGCCTGCGCCTGCGGGCGGTAAAAACTTTTTCGATAAAAATCGATAAAATGTTGACAAACATGCATAGAAGCATGCTATAATAGAAGCAAGAAAAGACCATGGGAGGGTCAATATGAAAAAAGTTTTGGGCGTTTTTCTTGCGCTCGCGATGCTGGGCTCGCTGTTCGCCTTCGTCGGCTGCAACAGGCATGAGGATCTGATTAAGGGCGATTTCAGCCGGGCGGCGACGGCGGAACAGCGCAGCGAAGTATCGCGGTCGCTCGCCGCGGGCGATCTGTGGGGCGACGTCAGCGAAGAGGCGTGGGGCGTCAACGTGCGGCAGGTCGTGTACGGCAGCGTCACATCCCGCGCTTCGGCGCAGGGGGAATCGTTCAACATCGATATCGATTTCAACAACGTCGACCATACCATCTCCTTCCGCAACGAGGGCGGCAGCATCGCCTTCTGGGGCAGCGGCGCGCTGGATATGAAGATGGACATAAACGCGAGCGGCATGCGCATGAACACGAGCATGCGTGGGTCGATCTACAACGACATGAGCCGCATCTACATGGACGTCAACTACACCGCGTCCGCCTCGGTGAACGGGCAGAGCGCGCGGATCTCCGACCGCATGAAGGTGTACGACGAACTGACCAGCGGCGGCGATTACGGGCTGGATTTCAACTTTTCGGACGAGGACGTCGTCAGCACGCTGATCGATTTTTCGATGGTCGAACAGGCGCTCGCCGACAGCGGCGTGGGCGTGTACATAGACGATTCGGATCCCGGACTTCGCAAAGTGAAGATCGAATGGGACGAGGACGGATTCCTGCAGTATTTTGAAGACGAGGTCTATTCCGAGCTGGAGAGCTCTGTCGGAGCATCCGTGAGCGGCGACCTGGTTGCCGGCATGGACTTCGGGTACTGCGAGTATTACTTCTCCATCGATAAGGAGACGGGCCTGCTCGACGGGTTCGGCAGCAAGATCAAGTACGACTTCGGCGGGTCGGTGACCGCAAGCGGCATCAGCGTCGCGGTCGAGGCAAACAGCAACCTGACGAGCTGGCTGATGCTCACCGATACGCCCGCGGGCGACACGCCTACGGACCTTGATTCCTATTCGGACATCGATTCGATCTGACGGCATTGCCTTTCTGCGCCCCGCAGCAACGCTGCGGGGCGCATACTTTTTGCCCGTCCGCCATATAGATAGTAGCAGCGGTTCTTCGTTGCAGTCTTTTTTTGCGGAGGCGGGCGGTTTGGAAGTATGGAAGGCGGCGGTGCTGGGCATCGTGCAGGGGATAACGGAATTTCTGCCCGTCTCTTCGAGCGGGCATCTGCTGCTCTTCGAGCGCCTGCTCGGCGCGGAGACGGGCGGGGCGGACATGTTCCTCGGCATCATGCTGCACGCGGGCACCCTCTTCGCCGTCTGCGCCGCATGTTTCCCCGCGCTTTTGCGGCTGCTGCGCGATAAAAAGCGGCTGCTGTATCTCGTGCTCGCGTCCGTGCCCGCCGCGCTCGTCGGCTTTCTTTTGCGCGGCGCGGTGGACGACGCCTTTTTCGGCGGCGACCTGCTTTGGGCGGCGTTCGCGCTCACGGCGCTGCTGCTCGCCGTCTGTTCCGCGCGAATCGGGCGCGGGTACGCGCCGCGCCTTCTGAACGCGCCGCGCGCGTTCGGCGTCGGCTGCGCGCAGGCGCTGGCGGTCATACCCGGCCTTTCGCGCAGCGGCACCACCCTCGCGGCGGGCGTGTTCCTGGGGCTGAAACGGGAGGAAGCGGCGGAATTTTCACTGCTGATGAGCGTGCCCGTCATCGCGGGCGCGGTGCTGGCGGAGGCGCTCGGGCTTGTACTCGGCGGCACGCAGGCGGCGTCCGTCGGCTGGGGGAGCCTTGCCGCGGGCACGCTGTGCGCGTTCGCGTTCGGGCTCGTGTCGGTAAAACTCATCCTGCGCGTCATGGCGCGCGGGTCGCTCATGCCCTTCGCCGTCTACCTCATCGTGCTGGCGGCGGCGTTGCTCGGCACGCGCGCCGTGTTCGGCGCATGAAAAAAGGCGGAGGAAAGCGGCGAAAGGAAAAAAGGCGGCGCATGCATAAAAGCGCGCAAGGGCGGCATACTGGTAACGATTCTGAAAGGAGGTCAACACGGTATGCGTCTGAATTGCGGCGACACTGCGCCCCGCACGGCGAACTACAAAGTCATCAGTCCTGCGGGCGAGATCGTGGGCAGCGTGTATATGCGTGAAGGGGAAACGCTTCCCCCGACGGATATTTCCGGCTGCCATTACGAGCTGGACTAAGGAAAACGGAAAACGCGCCCCGCGGCACTGCCGCGGGGCGCGGCGTTACGGCGCGGGCGGCGCGCCGCCCGTGGTCTTTGCGGCGAGGCGGTAGCGGTGCGGCGTGTCGCCGTACGCCCTGCGGAACAGCGCATGAAAGTGCGTCTGGTTCTCGTACCCGACCGAGCGCACGATCTCCTCGACGCGCAGGTCGGTGGTGCGCAGCAGCCGTTCGGCGACGGCGAGCCGCTCCTCCTGCACGAGCGTCTGAAAGGTCTTGCCGAAGGTGCGGCGGATCTTTCCCGAAAGGTAAGCGGGGTCGTAGCCGATCAGCGCGGCGAGGTCGGCAAGGTGCGCCTGCGGGTAGCGGCTGCGCACGTACGCCGCCACGCTGCGGCGGAATTCCGCCTCGGGCGAGGCGATCTTCGAGCCGTTCACCAGCGTTTCGCGGTAGCGCGCCAGGTAGGAAAAGAGGAGGGAGACCAGCTGTGCGAGGATGGCGTCGTCCTCGCCCTGCGGCTGCGCCAGCGCGTAGATGAGGTTGTCCAGAAGGTTGCGCACGGGGAAGGTGTTCCCCGTGCGGAAAAAGAGGTACTCGCCCTCGCCGTCCGGGTCGAAATTGCGGGATAAAAACTCGCTCATGACGGGGTTGTGCTGTACGTTCCCGAATACATACTTCAAAAACGCGTCCGAAAGGATAAAGTTGATGCCGATGTCCTCCCGCTCCGCGCGCAGCACGCCGTGGCGGATATGCTTGTTCAGGAACAGGATGTCCCCGCCCGAAAGGCGCACCTTTTCGCCGCCGATGACGTGCGTCACGCTGCCCGCGTACACATACATGAACTCCATGTAGTCGTGCCCGTGCTCGGGGAAGTCGGCAAAGCGTGTGTGCAGGCGCATGTCGACCTGCCGCCCGCCGAGCAGCTTTTTGCTGTTTACGATAAATTCTTTGCCCGGCGTATAGTCGTCCTTGCGGATCGCCGTCTGCCCGCCGAGGATGCGCGCCTCCTCGGCGGAGAGCGCCGTCAGCCGTTCGATCACTTCTGTGTCCATATGCACATTGTAACACGTTTTGCATGAAAAGTCAAATGCCGTCAGTTTTTTAACTAAATAGTGTCATTGCTTGTTTTGCGGCTGCCTGCTATAATAGTGGAAAAAAGAGGGGAGCGTTATGAAACAATATCTTGCCATCGACATAGGCGCGAGCAGCGGCAGGCACATCGTCGGGCGCGTCGAAGGGGGAAAGCTGATCACCGAAGAGGTGTACCGCTTCCCCAACGGCAGCAAAATGCAGGACGGGCACCTCGTCTGGGACGTGGAGGAACTGCTCGGGCACGTGAAGAGCGGCATCGCCGCGGCGATCGCGAAGTGCGGGGAGATCGAAAGCCTTTCCATCGATACATGGGGGGTGGACTACGTTCTGCTTGACGGCGACGAGGAGATCCTGCCCTGTTACGCCTACCGCGATTCGCGCGGGGCGGAGGCGGCGGAAAAGGTGCACGCCGTGCTCCCGTTCAGGGAACTGTACAAAAAGACGGGCATCCAGTACCAGCCATTCAACACCGTATACCAGCTGTACGCGGATAAGTGCGCGGGCAGGCTGGAGAAGGCGACGGGCTTTCTGATGCTGCCGCAGTACCTTTTGTACAAACTGACGGGCGCAAAGGCGTGCGAATACACGGACGCGACCACGACGGGGCTTCTGAACGCGCAGACGCGCGCCTTCGATCGGGACATCGCCGCCGCGCTGGGGCTGCCCGCGCGGCTGTTCGAAGGGGAGATCGCGCGCCCCGGCACCTGCATCGGCGAACTGACGGACGAAGTTGCCGCGGAGGTCGGCGGGAAGATGCGCGCCGTGCTCTGCGCCTCGCACGATACGGCGAGCGCCGTGCTCGCCGCGCCCATCGCGTCCGACTGCAACGCGCCCTACCTTTCGAGCGGCACGTGGTCGCTGCTCGGCATCGAGCAGCGCGCGCCGCATACCGATGAGAGCAGCCGCATCGAAAACTTTTCCAACGAGGGCGGCGGCAACGGCACCATCCGTTGGCAGAAGAACATCATGGGGCTGTGGATGCTGCAATCGGTGCGCAAGGAGCTGGGGCTCGGGTTCAACGAGGCGGAACAGCTCGCGCGCGAAAACCCGTGCGACGCGATCGTCGACTGTGAGGACGGCGCCTTCCTCGCGCCCGAAAGCATGAGTGCGGCGGTGCGCGAACAGGCGGGGGAGCTTACGGACGGGCAGCTGCTGCACTGCATTTACCAAAGCCTTGCGCACTGCTATAAAAACGCGCTCGCGGCGATGGGCATGCGGCTGGGCAAGCGCTTTGCCACGCTCAACATCATCGGCGGCGGCAGCCAGGACTCTTTTCTGGACGAACTTACGGCGAAGGCGGCGGGCGTCACCGTGCTCGCGGGGCCGAAGGAAGCGACGGCGATCGGCAACCTGCTCGTGCAGATGATCGCAGCCGGAGAAGTGAAAGACGTAGCCGAAGGCAGGGAGCTTGTAAAGCGCTCCTTCGGCGTGCGCACATACGAATCTAAAAATTAAAAGAGGGAACGGACATGAACAGATACGAACAGGCAAAACAGATGTTTGCGGCATACGGCGTCGATACGGACGCCGCGATCGGAAAACTTGCGGGCATCCCGGTTTCGGTGCACTGCTGGCAGGGCGACGACGTGATCGGCTTCGACGGCGCGGGTTCGCTCGAGGGCGGCATCCAGACGACGGGCAATTACCCCGGGCGCGCGCGCACGCCCGAAGAGCTGATGGCGGATCTTAAATTCGCCTTTTCGCTGATGACGGGCAAAAAGCGGCTCAACCTGCACGCGAGCTACGCCATCCTCGGCGGGGACGCGGGCAAGGTCGACCGCGACGCCTACCGCCCCGAGCACTTCGCGCCGTGGGTGAAGTTCGCCAAGGAGATCGGGCTGGACGGCATCGACTTCAACCCCACCTTCTTTTCGCACCCGAAGGTCAAAAACGGGCTGACGCTCTCTTCGCCCGACGAAGAGACGCGTAAATTCTGGGTGCGCCACGGGCAGGCATGCCTGAAAATTTCGGAGTATTTCGCAGAGCAGTTCGGCACGCCCTGCCTGATGAACATCTGGATCGCCGACGGGCTGAAAGACGTGCCCGCCGACAGGCTCACGCCCCGCCTGCGCCTCAAACAGTCGCTGGACGAGATCCTGTCCGCGCCCTATGACAAGAACAAGGTCGTCGTCGCGGTGGAGAGCAAAGTGTTCGGCATCGGGCTGGAGAGCTACACCGTCGGCAGCAACGAATTCTACCAGAACTACGCCGCCACGCGCGGCATCTGCTGCCTGCTCGACAACGGGCATTACCACCCGCTCGAATATGTGTCCGATAAAATTCCTTCGCTGCTCGCCTTCTACGACAGGGTGGCGCTGCACGTCACCCGCGGCGTCCGCTGGGACAGCGACCACGTCGTGCTTCTGGAGGACGAGCTGAAAGAGATCTGCAAGGAGATCGTGCGGGGCAACGCGACGGAAAAGGTGATGATCGGGCTGGACTACTTCGACGCGAGCATCAACCGCATTTCGGCGTGGGTCGTTGGCGAGCGCAACATGCAGAAGGCGCTCCTGTTCGCGCTGCTGCAGCCGAACGAGCGGCTCAAAGCGATGCAGGAGGAGGGCAACTTCACAGAACAGATGATGCTGCAGGAAGAACTCAAAATGCTCCCGTACGGCGACGTGTGGGAGGAATACCTGGCGCGGAACGGGTTTGCGGGCAGCGATTGGTTCCAAAGCGTGCGGGCATACGAAAAAGACGTGCTCGCAAAGAGAAGGTGAAACATGAAAAACATCTTGGAAGCCCCCTTTCTGCGGGAGATGTGCGAGGCGACTTCGAACATGTACCGCCTCGTCTGGGACGAGCGCAACGGCGGGAATATTTCGTACATGCTGGACGAAGCGGAGGTCGCGCAGTACCTCGACCTCAACAACGTGCTCCGCGAGATCCCGACGGGGTTCGAGGCGAAGCCGCTTGCAGGCAAACTGTTCCTCGTTACGGGAACGGGGAAATACTTCAAGAACGTGCAGAACGATCCCGAAACGAACCTCGGCATCATCCGCATCAAAGAGGACGGCGTAACGGCGCAGCTTTTGTGGGGGTATAAGGACGGGGGCAAGTTCACTTCCGAACTGCCCGCGCACCTGATGAGCCACATGGCGCGGCTGAAAAAGGATCCGCTCCACCGCGTTGTCATGCATTCGCACCCGACGTACACCCTCGCCATGACCTATGTGCACGAGCTGACCGACAAGGCGTTCACCCATTCGCTGTGGGAGATGTGCACGGAGTGCATCGTCGTGTTCCCCGACGGCATCGGCGTGCTGCCCTGGATGCTGTGCGGCACCAACGAGATCGGCGCCGCCACGGCGAAAAAGATGGAGGAGTTCCGCCTGGTCGTATGGAGCATGCACGGCATTTACGGCGCGGGCAGAACGATGGACGAGGCGTTCGGGCTGATCGAAACGGTGGAAAAGGCGGCGCAGATCTACATGCTCACCGCACATCTGCCGCGCGTGAACACTATCCGCGACGAAGACATGGTGCGCCTTGCCGATCATTTCGGCGTCGCGTACCGCAAAGACTTTTTAAATCTGAAATAGGCGAGGGGAAGGTGCCCTTGCGGGAAAACAAAGCGGGCGCCGCGCGGATATTCCGCGCGGCGCCTTGCGCATTCTGTACGGGGAAGGGCATACCTTGCGCCCGTGCGCATTTTGTTCGGGGAAGGGGGCAGAGGAGCCTTGCGTTTTTTGCGGGTGAATGTGGTCCCTTGCGCCCGTGCGCTTTTTGTGCGGGGAAGGGAGCGAAGGGGGCGCGCCTTTCTGCACAGCGATTCGGCGGCGCTCAGCGCGGCGGATGCGGATGCGGAAGAGGAGCGCAGGCTCTTTTATGTGGGCATGACGCGCGCAAAGGACGAGCTGATCCTCACCACGAGCGGCGCGCCGTCGCCTTTTTTGTCCGACCTGCCCGCAGACGTCTGCCGCGAAAAGGCGCAGCCAAGACCCGTATGGCGGCAGCTTTCTCTGTTTTAGCGGGGCATGGCGCATTTTGAACGGTACGTCTGCAAAAATGAGGACGTTTTTCCCGGCAGACCGCCGCGTCGGAGGCGGCGCAGGATCATAGGGGAGCGTGCGGATCCGCGCGGAAGCGCTGCCGCCCCCCCCGTCTGCGGAAGCGACGGGGGCGGTGCCGCCGCAGATTACGTCAGGGGAAGGAGCCGCCGCTCCTTCTTTTTTTATGCGCGGTCAGTATCATTTTTTGATATATGTGTATCTTGCATTCCGCCGAACGGGTAGATATTCCCCTTTTGAAATGAAAAATTTTGCTATTGCAGACAATTTTCTCCGTGCAAGCATTTGACAAAACGGAATGGCTGGCAGTATACTTATGCTGAGTTGAAATTTTGGCAGAAGCATGTACTGTTTTATGCGGGAAAGCGAGCCGTGTGTGCGGTATGTGCGGCGTTTCGGGCGCTGCGCGTCGGCGCGAAACGATACCGCAAGGCTGTTCGGCAGGAACGGATAAAAACGGTACGGGATTGTCCGAATAACAGGAGGGAGTTATGGACAAAACGAAGTTGAAAGGTGTAGCCGCTCTTATAGCGGCGGCGGTAGCCGTCATTCTGGCGGCGTTCCTTTGCATGAGCTTCCCTATGGCGGAAGTGCATGCGGCGGAATATGACGTGTCCGATGGACCAAGCCTTGTGTGTCGCATGGCTGAGGCCCAGGAAGGGGATATCATCCGGCTGCAAGATTCGATCACGATCGATTTGACCGATGAGGCGACCGTACAGTCGATGTACGGGGGACGGGTCGAGGCGAACAAGGACCTTTATCTTAGCGCAGATACGACGTATCCCGCGCATTCGCAGACGCTCGACCTGAACGGGCATACACTTACGATCATTACCGGATACACTCGTTGTTTCAGTCTTACGGGCGACGTCACGCTCACGATCATAGACAGCAGCGCAGAGCGCACGGGCGCGATCGTCGGGCATTCGAACGGCAGCCTGTTCTACAGCGAAACGGCGGAGTCTTCGCTCGTGCTGCAGGACGTTGCGGTGAAATTCACCGAATATACCGAAGGCGACGCGTCCATCACCCCGAAGGGCGCGGTCATCCATACCGTCGGCGATGTTACGCTGAACAATGTTACATACACGCCCGCAGAAGGCGGCCCCGCTCTGATTAAAGACAATGCGGGGGCGCAGGTCTCCTATGTCGCGAACACGGCGGAAGAGCATGCCGCGGCAGTTGCGGACAGCAGTTACTCCACCGTTATGCTCGGCGCGGATATCACGCAGAACATCACCGTTGAAGCAGGCCGCACGCTCACGCTCGATCTGAACGGGCACACGCTGACCGCAGCCGCTGTGGACGAAACGGCGGTCGTAAGCAACTACGGCGCGCTGACGATCGTGAATACCGATACGGCGAACACGGGCGCGATCCAGAGCACCGACGGGTCGACGTGGTACACGGTCTTCAACGAAGGCACGATGACGATCGGCGCCGAGGGCGAAGGCTACGGTGAGCTGGAAGTGAAAAACAACAGCGCTTCGAGCCCTGCCAGCCTCGTAGAGAACAATTACGATTGTTCCGCCGAAGACCCTGCAACGCTTACGATCGTAAGCGGTACGTTTACGGCGAGCGGCGCATGCCTGAACGCCGTCAAAAATGACGGCTACGGCATCTGCACCATTTACGGCGGTACGTTCAGGAATGAAGCAGAAGGCGGTGCTGCGGTCATGTCCGCGGGGACAATGACCATTTACGACGGCACGTTTGTGCAGAAATACGTTCCGACCGTACAGACTACGGCAAATGCGGTGCGCAATGCCTCCGATGACGAAAAGATCGTCATCACCGGCGGAACGTTTACAGGGAACCTGCTCAATGATGACGCCGCAGGCTTTGCCATTTCCGGCGGGCGGTTCGACCGTACGTTCAATGCAGAGTTCCTTGCCGAAGACGCGGCGCTGTATATGCCTGAAAGCGGGGAGGGGTATGTCGCCGTTTCCACCGAGCCGATCGAAGGAA
>ERZ1643246.4359-NODE-4359-length-11268-cov-5.848212_pt1 | contig 11268 bp, 7 predicted proteins | sample MGYA00579265_ERZ1643246 | MGnify/ENA primary metagenome ERZ1643246 (study PRJEB29033, sample SAMEA4952261) | chicken gut metagenome | biome: Broiler Chicken; feature: Gastrointestinal Tract; material: Caecum | place: Ireland | collected 2018 | study: Broiler...
CTGACCTCTTGAATGCCATTCAAGCGCTCTCCCAGCTGAGCTATACCCCCATATATCTCTCCCCAAAGTTTTATTTGGGGAGAGGAATTGTTCATGTCGAACAATTAAGGAAACAATATAAAGTTGTAAGTTGATGTCTTGTGATGTCGCTCACTTGGGGGTAAGTGACTGCACGCTTCGCGCTCCCAGCTGAGCTATACCCCCAACTTCGCCGTCCGGCGGTTCACTTGGCGGACAACGAAGCTTATTTTAGCAGGGCATGTCTCGATTGTCAAGAGAAATTTTCAAATTCCTGAAAAATTTTTTCGCCGCTTAGAAGGGACCGTAGTTGATGGCGTTCGCAACAATGATCAGGATATAGGCCGCCACCATCATGGTGCCGATGGCTTTGATGGCGAAGCGGAACCACTTGCCGAAGTCGATGCCGCACAGGGCGCAGGCCACGGCGGCGCCGGCGGGCCACAGATAGTTGGTCAGGCCATCGCCCAACTGATAGGTGAGCACCATGACCTGCTGGTTGATGCCCAGAATCTGCCCCAGGGGGCTGAGGATGGGCATCATCATGACCGCCTTGCCGGAGCCGGAGACCACGAAGAAGTTCAGGCAGGTGACGAACACGTAGATAATGAGCAGGGTGATCAGGGGGCTCTTGCCCTGGAGGGCGTTGCTCATGTAGTACACCACCGTGTCCATGATGTTGGCCTCATTGAGCAGCACCATAACGCCGTTGGCAAAGCCGATGGCCAGAGCGGGACCCAGGACCCGGGCGGCGCCGGCAGTGAAACGGTTGCACACCTCGTTGGGGGAGATCCGGAACAAGAGGGCCAGGAGAATCATAAAGATGATGTACATGGCGGTGATATTGGGGAAGCTCCAGCTCAGAACCACACAGCCATAGCCCTGGATGACCGTGACCACCAGGAAGCCCAGCAGCGCCACGACGCGCCGCCAATCCATGGGGACCTCCTCGCCCAGAGAGGCGCCAGCGTCCTGATCCTTATACTCCTCATAGCAGTAGCTCTTGGTGGGGTCCTTCCGGATTTTGATGGCGTAGTGGAGCAGGAAGACCAGACCGATGGTGAAGAATACCACCAGCACAATGGCCCGGTACCACATGCCGGAGAACATAGGCAGTCCCACGATCTGCTGGGACACGCCGGTGGTGAACATATTCAGCATGCCGCAGGCAAAACTGCCGCAGGACCCCAGGATGACGGTAGCCGCACCGGTCATCCGGTCAAAGCCCGCCGACATGATGACCATGACGGCCAGGCCGTAGAAGGGATAGGCGCCTTCGCCATAGCCCAGCACGCCGAAAATGGTAAAGACCAAGTACATGATGACCACCAGGCTCAGTTCCTTACCCTTGGTGGCCCGGACCAGCTTGTGGATGCCGGCGGAGAAGGCGCCGGTGGACTCCAGCACGCCCAGCACGCCGGACACGATGAGCAGGTTGGCCATGATGCTGATGCCGCCCACGATGCCGTTGTAGAAGGTCTGGAAGAAGGTGTCCGGCATGATGTATTCCTTCTCCACGAAGTTGAACACATCGGGGTTGACGATCTCACGGCCGGAGTTGGGGTCCAGCACCCGCTCGAAGTTGCCGCTGGGCACGAAGAAGGAGATGGCCCACACCAGCAGCATGATGATGGTGAGGATCACGAAAACATGGGGCATTGCGAAGGAACGTTTTTTCTTTTCCATAGCTGTCTGCGCGGCAGGCATCCGCGCACTCCTTTCGGTGTGATTCGTTTGGCATCGTGCCTGATTCATTTCTATGGGATTTCTACGGACAAGGAATTATTTTCCGTGCCGGTTCAGCCACTCCATGGCACAGTTGGCGTGGATGGCGGCTCCCTGGAAGAAGACGCTCTCGTCCAGCACCATGCGGGGGTTGTGGTGGGGATACTGGTCGGGACCGCCGGCGCCCAGGCAGATGAACATGCTGGGAACGGCCTCGGCCACATAGCTGAAGTCCTCTGTGCCAGCCATGGGTCCGGTATTCGAGATATTTTCCTCTCCCACGATTTCCGCGATGGCAGGGAGCAGTTCGTGGGAGACCGTGTCGTCGGTGTAGGTGCAGGGGCAGTTGAAGGTGACCAGCTCGTAATCGCCCCGCCAGGCTTTTACATAGTGGTCGATGATCTGGGGCAGCCGCTCCAGGATATGGGCCCGGGCCTCCTTGTCATAGGTGCGCATGCCCATCTGGAGGGTGGCGGTATCCGGAAGGATATTGACCGCCGTGCCGGACCGGAGCACACCGGCGGACAGGGTTGCGGTGGCCTTGGGGTCCACCTCCCGGGTCATGAGCATATTGGCCGCGGTATAGATCTGGTTGGCAATCATCAGGGGGTCAATGGAGAGCTGCGGGGTGGAGCTGTGCCCGCCCTTGCCCTGGATGTTCACGATAAAGCTGTCCAGAGAGGAGCTTGTGACGCCGGTGCAGTAGGTCACCTCCCCCACCGGGGTGGTGGAGAAGATGTGCAGCGCGAAGGCGGCGTCCACCTTGGGGTTCTCCAGCAGGCCGTCGTCGATCATGGTCTTGGAGCCGTAGCCCATCTCCTCGCCGGGCTGGAACATGAGCTTGACCGTCCCCTTCAGTTCAGACTCATGGTCTTTCAGCAGCTTGGCCGCCCCCAGCAGCATGGCGGCGTGGGTGTCGTGGCCGCACATGTGGCTGGCCTTGCGCTTGGAGCAGAAGGGCAGATCGTTGATCTCCTCCATAGGCAGGGCGTCAAAGTCCGCCCGCAGCAGGATGCAGGGGCTCCCGCTGCCGATGGTGGCCACCACGCCGGTGGAGGCGGCCATGTCTGGGAAGCCCATGGCCACATACTTTTTCCGGATTTCGTCCGGCATCACGCCGCACCGGTGGGAGGGAATGCCCATCTCGGAGAGCCGCTTCTCAATGTAGGCGGCAGACTCCGGCAAGTCCATGCCCACCTCCGGGATCTGGTGGAGGTAGCGGCGGTCGGCCACGATCTGGTCTTGAATCGCCTTTGCCTCCTGGTACAGGGATTTCATGTTTGTTCTCTCCTTTCGTCCCTTACATTGGGTTTGCTGTGAAAATGCGGCAGGTGCGGCACCGCCCCCGCCCGGCAGATGCCGGACGGGGGTGCCCGCGCAAATGGGGATTAGGTAGAAGAAAGGGCGGCGTCCGGCTTGGACTCCTTGCCCAAAGCCTTCCAGATCACGGCGCCCACGATAAAGCCGATGACGGTGGGGATCAGCCAGTCAAAGCCATACTCGCTCAGGGGAATCATGGCAATCAGGCTGTCCAGGGCGTCGGTGTTGATGGAGACAAGGCCGCTGGAGCGGGCGGTGACAAAGGCGTCGTAGACGCTGACCAGGGTGGCCATGTAGACCGCGCCCTTCCAGGCGCCGTCGTTGGGCACGAACTTCTTGCACACGCCCAGAACGGTCATCACCACAGACATGGGGAAGATCAGGGTGAACAGCGGGCCGGAAATTACCAGCACGTTGCTCACGCCGGTGGCGGCCACCAGGAAAATGATCAGCGTGACCACAAAGGCGACGATCCGATAGGGGATCTTGCCCTTCGTCCAGTCAATGATCCAGTCGGAGACCGTGGCGATCATACCGGAGGCGGTGGTGAAGCAGGCGAAGATCACGGCGATGGCCAGAACCACCAGGCTTACCCGCCCGGCCAGCATCTCAACCAGTCCATTGAGCAGAGCGGTCTGATCCATACCGGCGTCAAAGTAGGGGGTGCCGCAGGCGCCCAGCCAGCACAGGCCGCCGTAAACGACGAACAGGATGGTGAGGGAGACCAGAATGGAGCGCACCAGAATGGCCTTCTGGTCCTTGTACTGGGTGTAGCCCTTTTCCTTCACGCTGCCCAGGAACACGCCGGCACAGATCAGGCCGGTGGGAATGTCGCCGGTATTATAGGCGGTGAGCATAGAGTAGGAAAAAGCATTGTCCACTGTTCCGCCGGTGGGGGAACCGATAGGGATGGCAAACACCATCACCACGATAATCAGCAGAGCAATGAGCAGGATGGGGGTGGCGTAGGTACCAATCATATCCACCACCTTGGAGCGGTTGCTGGCAAAGAAGTAGGACAGGGCGAAGAAGGCCACCAGGAATACCACATTGGCCCAGTCGGGCAGGTCGGGGGCGATGCCCCGCAGTCCGGTCTCAGCCGCCACTGCGCCGCAGCGGGGAATGGTGCCGAACAGGACGATCAGCAGGCCGATGCCCCGGAACAGCTGGTGCCACCAGGAGTTGATGTGGTAGGACAGGTCGTGGAAATCTGTGCCCATATTGACCACGGCGTACATGGCCAGCATGGGGAACAGGATTCCGGTGAGCGTCATGCCGGCGATTCCGAAGATGACATCCTCGCCGGTGTTAATGCCGATGGACGGGGGAAAGATCAGGTTGCCGGCGCCGAAGAAGATGGCGAACATGGCAAATCCCAGTACAAAAATATCTTTCGTCCGGCTCTGTTTCATGATTTGGCCTCACTTTCATAAACCTTTTCGCCGTCCACATAGGTGGCGGTGACATAGACCTGGTCGATCTTCATGGGGTCTACGGAGAGGATGTCCTCACTGAGGGTAATGAAATCGGCGTGATAACCGGCCTTCAGTTCACCGATCTCCGGGATGCCGGCCACACGGGCGCCCTCCCGGGTGTAGAGCTGGATGGCGGTCTCGATGTCCACCCGATTGTCGGGGCCGCAGTCGGTGCCGTCCCAGGCGGTGCGGGTAACGCCGCCCTTCAGGCAGGGGAAGGGATCGGAGGGCACGGCCCAGGAGGTGGCGGGGGCATCGGTGGAGAAGCAGAAGGGCACGCCCGCCTTCAGCAGGTCCTGGATGGGGTAGGTCTTCTTCATGCGCTCCACGCCCAGGTTGGTCAGGTAGCTCTCGATCTCCGCGTAGAGGAAGATGGGCTGAGTGGCCACCGCCAGCCCCTTCTCGGCGCTCTTGCGGATGGCGGACTCAGAGGGCTCGGTCCAGTGCTCCATGCGCAGGTGGGGCACATCGCCCTCGGTCCACTTCTCCTCCGGATAGACCCGGTCCACGATGCGGTCGATGGCGTGGCCGCCCATGGCGTGCATGGACAGCTGGCAGTGGTGCTCCTTGCAGTAGGCGATGGCGCTCTCCATCAGCTCGTCGGAGCAAACGGGGAAGCCGCACTCGTCGCTGTCCAGGTAGGGCTCGTTCATCCAGGCGGTGCGGCCGGAGACGCTGCCGTCGCCGATGAGCTTCAGACCGGCGGCGAAGATCTGCTGGGAGCGGTCAAAGCGGGACTCGGGGATCTGGAACTTCGGGTCGCCGGCAAAGAACTCCCACATGTAGTAGACGCCGACCTTCTGGCAGAAGCCCTTCTTGACGGCCGCCATGTATGTATCATAGCTGTCCGAGGGGTCCAGATTGCCCATGTCGCAGGTGGCGGTGATGCCCTGAGAGGCGAGCAGCTTGCCCAGATCCACCACCAGGTCCACCTTCTGCTCCTCGGTGGTCTCGGGGATCAGGGGGGTGACCAGGTTGCGGGCGGACTCCCGAAGGACGCCGGTGGGCTCGCCGTTCTCATCCCGGTCGATCTGGCCGCCCTGGGGGTCGGGGGTGTCCTTGGTGATGCCCGCCATCTCCAGGGCCTTGCTGTTCACACAGCGGATGTGGCCGCAGGTGCGGATGATGGACACGGGGGAGTCGCTGCACCCCTCGTCCAGATCGTAGCGGGTGGGGGAGCGCTTTTCCGCCAGCTTGCCCTCGTCATAGCCCCAGCCCTCGATCCACTTGCCGGGGCCCTGCTGCTCCCGCACGTCCCGGATGGCCTGCTTGAGCTCCTCGATGGAGTTGACCTTGGGCGGCAGGCTGGAAATCTTTTTGCTGAAGTCCGCCAGCATCACCGGGTGCTCGTGGGCGTCCACAAACCCGGGGAGAACCCGGCGGCCCTGGAGATCCACCGTCTCATCATAGGGACCGGCGGGCAGGTCGGCCTGGGCGCCCACCCAGGTGATGCGGCCATTCTCCACCGTCATCGCCTCCGCGTGGAGATTCTCCCGGTCAGAGGTGAAGATCTTTCCGTTGATATAGGCAGTTTTCCGATTTGCGTGCATAGAGCACAGCCCCCTTTCTGTCATATTGTACATTACAGCAAATTCGATGCCAAAAAAATCGAAAAAGGCGCCAGGACCCTAAATCAGGGACCGGCGCCTTCGCACATTTCACAGTGTAATGTTTCCAATGCGGGCCTGTCAAGGGAATTCCGGTCCCTTTGTCCGTCCCTACAAATTTTTTTGGAAATCCACATGGGAAACTGTTCCATTCTCACCACAAAAAATATGGAAAAGTGTTTGGTCAAAATTTTTGAATCGGAGATCAAAATTTTTTTACTTTATCAAATTTTTTTGATTTTCTTTTAGTCCCAGCTTCTCCATCCGGTACTGCAGTTTTGGGGGGACATGGAGAGCTTCTCGGCGGCGGCATTGAGACGCCGGGTCTGATGGAGGGCCTCCCGGATGATTCCGGCCTCATACTCCGCCAGTAATTTTTTCAGGTCCACCTGTCCGCGGCGGAGCTGTTCCCGGATCTGGGCAAAGGAGAGGGGTTCCGCCTCCGGCGGCTTCGGGAGCTCCGGGGCGGGCTCGGCCAGCGCCGCCGACTCCTGATGCTCCAGCTTCTCCAGCAGATTCCGCACGGAGTCCAGGGTGATGTAGGCGCTGCTCTCCAGATTGAAGGCGCCCTCGATGGTGTTTTTCAGCTCCCGCACGTTGCCCGGCCAGCTCCAGCGGAGAAACAAATCCTTGGTCATCTGGCTCAGGCCCAGGATCTGCTTGTGCATGGTCTGGTTAAAAAATTTGATGTAGTGCTCCGTCAGGGGCAGGATATCCTCCGGCCGCTCCCGCAGCGGGGGCAGGCGCAGGCGCACCACTCCGATGCGGTAGTAGAAGTCCGAGCGCAGCCGCCCCTGCTCCACAAGGGCCTCCGGGTCCTCGTTGGAGGCACACACGATGCGCACATCAAAATGAATGTCCTCCCGGCCGCCGATGCGCCGCACCTTCTGCTCCTCCAGGGCTTTGAGCAGCTTGGCCTGCATGGCGGTGTCCATGGAGTTGATCTCGTCCAGGAACAGGGTGCCCCCGTCGGCCAGCTCGAACAGGCCCTTTTTGGACTCCGCCCCGGTGAACCCGCCCCGCTCGGTGCCGAAGAACATGCTCTCCAGCAGATTTTCCGGGATGGCGGCGCAGTTCTGAGACAGGAAGGGCTTGTCTCTCCGGCCGCTGAGGGCGTGGAGGGCCTCGGCAAAGAGCTCCTTGCCGGTGCCGGTCTCCCCATAAATGAGGGTGGCCGAGTCATTCTTCGCAATGGTGCGGATGGCCGCCTTCAGCCTGGCCATCTCCTTGTTCCGGGTGACGATGTCGTCCAGCACCGAGTGGTCCGCCGACGCAGGTGCCGCCCCCTTCAGCGAGCGCACGTCCAGGATCTGGGCGATATCCACCGCCCCCTGGATCTCCCCCTGCTGATTCAAAATAGGGTAGGTGGTGGTCACCATGGTGATCTGGAGGTCCTCATGGGTCAGGACCTGCTTCTCCCCCACCGTGATCTGTCCCGTGCGCAGGGTATTCATCACGGTGCTGTTCTCCTCGGACAGCTCCGTATAGACGGAGAGCAGGTGGTTCCCCACCACGTTGCGCCCAAACTCCTCCGGCAGCTTGCCAAAGGGATTTCCGGGCTTATAATACTCCACAATGCCGTCCTTATTCACCACCATCATGCCCTCCACGGCCTCGCCGTTCAGGTTCATCAGGCGGGTAATCTGCTGCAGATATTCCTCCATGCGTGCCCCTCCTCCCGGATCTCCAAAGCACTGTTCCCCTCCCGCCGGGCCGGAGCGCGGCAGGACCATTTTCTGCCTTCTAGTTTACCGGAAAACCAACAAAAAGGCAATGGATTTTTCCTGGGGGCGGCACCCCTTTCCGCCGGGCGGCAGGCAGAAGTTCATCCGCGGCGGAGAAGCAAAATTTATCGGTTCTTAAGATTTTACGTCTTGCATCTTAAACAGTCTGTGTTATGCTAAACGTAACACATCAAAAGGATTTGAGGAAAGGACTGGGAGAGACATGCACACCATTCTGATCTGCGACGACGACAAGGATATCGTTTCCGCGCTGGACATCTATCTCACCAGCGAGGGCTACAAGACCCTGCGGGCCTACAACGGCAAGGAGGCCCTGCTGGCGGTGGAACAGAACGAGGTCCACCTGATCCTCATGGACATCATGATGCCCGAGCTGGACGGCATCCGGGCCACCGCCAAGCTGCGGGAGGGGAGCAACATCCCCATCATCCTCCTCACCGCCAAAAGTGAGGACTCGGACAAAATCCTGGGACTGAACATCGGGGCGGACGACTACATCACCAAGCCCTTCAACCCCCTGGAGGTCATTGCCCGGGTGAAGAGCCAGCTGCGGCGGTACACCTCCCTGGGCGGGGCGGACAAGAGCCCCGGCCTGCTCACCGTGGGCCCCATCTCCCTGGACGACTCGGCCAAGCAGGTGACGGTGGACGGGGAGCCGGTGGCCCTCACCCCCATCGAGTACAACATCCTGCGCCTGCTCATGACCCACCCCGGCCAGGTGTTCTCCTCCGCCCAGATCTATGAGCAGGTGTGGAACGACCCGGCCTACGGCTCGGAGAACACGGTGGCCGTCCACATCCGCCACCTGCGGGAGAAAATCGAGATCAACCCCGCCGACCCCCGCTATCTGAAGGTGGTCTGGGGCCTGGGGTACAAGATCGACAAGGGGGGACTCTGATTGAAACGCCTGCGGGACAATCGGACCCTCCGGCCGGCCGGGTGGGTGCTCTTCGCGGCGGCGGTGTGCGCGGCCCTGCTGCTGGGACAGCAGTTTCTGTTTGCCCTGTGGTATACGCAATTCGGCGACTGGACCACCACCTGGGCCTTTGACACCAATTTGAACCAGCGGACCTACCAGGTGCAGGACTATGTGCAGCTCCAGACCGATCTGGACAGCGGAAGCCTGGACTATGTGGAGCGGGAGCAGACGGTGACGCTGCTGGCGGCCACCCGGGAGGCACTGTCGCCGGAGCGCACCAATTTCCGCTATCAGATCCTCAGCGCCGACGGCGCCCAGGTGCTGGACACCAACCTCCAGGACTCGAGCCAGTCTTTTGAGACTCAGGTCACCGGCGTCTACTACGGGGCGCTGACGGTCCACAGCGGCCAGGTGGACTTTACCGCCAAGTCGGAACCGTGGACTGCCTCCATGACTGCCTCTTACAGCGCCGGCGCTCCGGTACCGTCGGAGGACAGCCAAAGCAACGCCATCCTGCGCTACGGCGTGCTCAAGCCGGAACTGATGGTGGTCCAGGATGAATTCCGCAGCCTGCTGACCCTGTGCGACGGATACGCCGCCAACGGCCCCCTGTACGGTGGGCTGGCCCTGGCGTTTCTGGGGGCGGCGGCCCTTCTGCTGCTGTTCCTTCTGTGGGCGGCGGGCCACCGGCCCGGGCAGGAGGGGATCGTACTCTCCCCTGTGGACCGGGTATTCAGCGAGGTGTGGCTTGCCGCCTTGGCGGTGGGAACACTGCTGCTGTTTCTGGCGTTCCCCCAGTATCAAGCCGAGGCCGTCTGGGCCGTGGATGAGGCGGACCAGACCATGACCGCAGTTCTGTTGGCCGTGGGTACCGCGGCGGGGGGAGCCTGGGTGCTTCTGATGGCGGCCGCCCTGCGGACCCTGGTGGTCCGGATGAAGGCCCGGGCCCTGGCCCGGACCACTCTGCTGTGCAGGGTGGTCATGTTCCTGGCGCGCCGCTTTGTGGGCTTCTTCCGGGATCTGCCCCTGGCCTGGAAGGCGGTGGTGAGTTTCTTCCTGTATCTGGCCGCCATCTTTGCCTGTGACCACCTGTGGCCCCTCCACGATTGGTATCCGGTGCCCGGAGTGGTGGTCAACCTGGCGGTGCTGGCGTTTCTGTGCTGGTGGAGCGCCTGCTTCTGGCGGGTGCGCAAGGGGACGGAGGTCATTGCCGCCGGCAACCTGAACCACCAGATCGACACGGCCCGCCTGCCCGGGGATCTGAAGCGCCACGCCGAGGCCCTGAACAACATCTCCGGCGGCCTGACCCAGGCGGTGAATGAGCAGATGAAGAGCGAGCGCTTCAAGGCGGAGCTCATCACCAACGTGTCCCACGACCTGAAGACCCCCCTCACCTCCATCATCAACTATGTGAACCTCCTGAAGACCACGGAGCAGACCGACCCCACCGCCCGGCAGTACATCGACGTGCTGGACCGGAAGTCCCAGCGGCTCAAGAAGCTCACCGAGGACCTGGTGGAGGCCAGCAAGGCCTCCACGGGGGCCCTGTCGGTGAACCGGGAGAAGATCGGGATGGTCCAGCTGCTGGACCAGGCTCTGGGAGAGTACGAGGAGAAGCTGGAGGGCAAGCATCTGGCGGTGGTGCGCGCCGTCCCCGAGGGGGAGTGCTACGTGTACGCCGACGGCCGCCACCTGTGGCGGGTCATCGACAACCTGCTGTCCAACTGCGCCAAGTACGCCCTGGAGGGCACCCGGGTGTATATTGAGATCTTCCGGGGAAAGGGGAGCGTGAGCCTGTCGGTGAAAAACGTCTCCCGGGACCCCCTGAACGTGCCGCCCGAGCGGCTGATGGAGCGCTTTGTCCGGGGCGAGGAGTCCCGCACTACCGAGGGCTCCGGCCTGGGGCTGTCCATCGCCAAGAGCCTCACCGAGCTCCAGGGGGGCACCTTCGAGCTGGTGGTGGACGGGGACCTGTTCAAAGCCATCGTCACCCTGCCCCAGTCCTCCTGACGGAAAAAAATATGCCGGAGCTGGATCGAGTTTATATCGGTCCCGCTCCGGTTTTGCCGCAAAACAGAGAAGTAGGGCGGGGGCTTGCCCCCGCCGCTTTTATTCCTCAAAAGTCCGTAAGCCAGTCCCGCAGCCCCACGTCCAGAAGGGCCAGAAGCACCGCCACAATAGTAAACACGATCCACTTCCAGTGGGGGGAGCCCCCCTGCTTCCGCAGCAGGTCCCGGAACCGGAACGCGGCGTAGAGGGTGACATAGAACACCAGCACCGCCCCGGCGATGCGCACCGCCGCCAGGGGACCGTGGTCGGACACGGCGATCCCCACAAAGAGGGCCAGAGTTCCCACACCGGCCGCGGCTAGCAGCCCGGTGGTAAGTTTCCAGGGCAGGGACATCCTCCCCCTTGGGCCGGGGGCCCCCTCCTCCGAGGCCCGGCGGGCCTCCTCCAGC
>ERZ1643246.4361-NODE-4361-length-11266-cov-5.325573_pt1 | contig 11266 bp, 10 predicted proteins | sample MGYA00579265_ERZ1643246 | MGnify/ENA primary metagenome ERZ1643246 (study PRJEB29033, sample SAMEA4952261) | chicken gut metagenome | biome: Broiler Chicken; feature: Gastrointestinal Tract; material: Caecum | place: Ireland | collected 2018 | study: Broiler...
TTGTTTACAAGTTTTAAGACAGCATTAAATATTGTTAAAAATGAGCTAGATATAGAAGGCATAACAAGCTATGTAATAGATGGTTCTGTTAGTAGCAAAAAGCGCCAAGAATTAGTAGATAAGTTTAACATGGATGATACCAATGTGTTCTTAATTATGTTAAAAAGTGGCGGAACAGGATTAAATCTTACAAGTGCAGATATCGTAATTCATCTAGACTTATGGTGGAATCCACAAGCAGAAAATCAAGCTACTGATAGAGCACATAGAATTGGACAAAAAAACACTGTAGAAGTAATTAAATTAATTACAAAAGGAACAATAGAAGAAAAAATATTAGATTTACAAGAAAAGAAAAAAATACTGAGTGATAAATTAATTGAAAATGATGGTGATGAATATCAAAGCTTCCAAAATTTATCTGTGGACGACATAAGAGAATTACTAAAATTTAATAATGAATAAATGAATAAAAAAACTACTAAAGAAGTAAATATAATCTTTAGTAGTTTTTATTTTATAGTTTATTATGTAATTTCAATAATGAAATAAGCATTTTATCACGATATTCTGCAAGGCTTTGATCATCATTTCCAATTTCTTGAGGTCTATTTTTTAAAGCTTCTTCAACACCTTTTCTGGCAATTTCTGGAAATTCTTCAGGGAAATCTTTAAAATCTGCCATGTCATGAAGCCATAAACTAATAGACGGATTTAAATGCTTCATAAGTCCATCAATATGACCTTCACCACCACCAAGTTCAAAAACTAAACTAGGTCCCATGATAGCCCAGCGTAAACCAGGCCCGTAAGTAACGGCCTTATCTGCATCTTCTATAGTACAAACACCTTTCATTACTAGATTACATACTTCACTATATACAGCCATTTGAATACGATTACAGATAAATCCTAGAGCTTCTTTTTGTAATACAACAGGCTCCTTATCAATCATTTGATAAAACTCTTTTGCAACTTCTAAAACATGGTCATCCGTCTTTTCTCCTCTTGTAAGTTCTACTAATGGAATTAAATGTGGTGGATTATAAGGATGTGCACCAATAAACCTTTCTGGATGTTTTGCATTCTTAGCAATTTCTGTAACCAATAATCCTGAAGTAGAAGAGGCAATAATAGTATCACTAGATGTATATTTTTCCATCTCTTCTGCCATTTTTTGTTTTACTTCATAATTCTCAGGACCAGACTCAGTAATAAACTGAACATCTTTTACAGCCTCTTCCATAGAAGTAGTATAACTAATTCGACTTTCAATTTCATCGATTTCATTTTCGCTAACTACATCATTTTGTTTTAAGTTAACTAAACTTTCATGAATTCTTTTCTTAGCAAGTTGAAGCTTCTCATCTGTTAAATCATAAACGGTAACAGATAACTCCTTTAAAGAATAATACAAAGCCCAGCTATAACCAATAACACCTGCTCCTACACAAGCTACTTTTCTTATATCTTTTGCTTCCATATCATACCTCCACATTTATTGTAAGGCTAAAATAAAAAATAGAACCAAAAAAGATGAAAAAATAGTGTTAAGGAGTGTCTAATTACTAGTCCTGATACAAAAAGGTCAATTATTTATTATCAGTTTCTAGTAACTCCGTTAAATATGTTCGCTTAGGATTTTCCATTTGACATAATATAGTAATTGCTTCTTTTTTAGGAATAAAATGAATTTTTCTAAATTCCATTTCTAAATTATTTTTCCTTAAATAATCTAAATAAGACTGGAAATGTTCCTTAAATTGCTCCATATTCATTGCTAATTTTGCTTTCGCAACAAAAAAATAGGCATGTGAATGTTCCGGTAAAATAATATAACGAAATTTAAAGGAATCTACTTGGGTAGTATCAAATAAATCAATATTTACTTCTTCTCGACATTCTCTTTGAATTGCATTAAATATGTTTATTTTTTCATTATTGATATCGTTGTCATCAACATTACCTCCTATTATTTGCAATCCACAGGGAAAAGAAGAAAACTCTGACATTTCACCAACAACGTAGAAATTGTCACTTGTTTCTAATAAACATCCAACTACTAAATTGCGACAAGCATATTTATCAGGTAATCCTATCCTTTCATCATATAAATGATGTGAATAACTTGTTCGCTTACAAGTAAGTGTGATTAAATCATTATACATATAAAAATCATCGACACATAACAACGCTCCATTCCATAATTTAGGGTTTTCTAATTTCTGTTGTTGCCAAAAGGTATCAATGTTACTCTCTATCTCTTTAGGCAGTATAACTTTTTCTTCTACAAAACTTATATTAATGGTCACATTATCAATAATTTTAATCGTTTTACACCTCTTTTAGCTATAGATAAATCAAAGAACAGTAAAAAAACACTAAGCATTATAGAAAATTTTATAAAAAAGAATATCACAGCATTCATAGTAAATGATGTACCCGTTTGAGTTAATATAGAAAAAACTATGATTACTCAATTACTTTTTCTAATAATAATCTTTTTTGAAAACCTCCATTTTTTTCTCTTTTTCTATCAGCTTCTGCAATAACATCTTGCAAAGAAAATCCAGAAAATTCTGCCATCGCTCTAATAATTTCTAATTTATCTGCTAATTCCATTTTACGATTAGAAAGAGATTTAGCTTCCTTTACTTCTAATAACTCTTCTTCATCTTTTTTTAGTAGATAGTCCCAATACTCGTCTTGTTCCAATTCACGATATATAGGTTCTCCTCCGTTATTCTTAATGATATCAGGAATATTATCCCGAACAAGTTTGTCATATAATTTTTCCATAAGAAACCTCCAGATTGCTTTTATAATGATTTAGTACTTGTATTTTAAACTCATACTTTCGATTATGCAGAAATAAAAAGTTGTAGTATTAATTAATCAGAATCGAACTCCCAACAGTGGTTTTGGAGACAAAGTCCTAATTATCACAGTCCCGTTTCTAATAAGCTTTCCATGGTAGTTCATGATCTGTTATATAAATTACTCATCTTTATTATACAAAAAAAATAATCATTATTATACAAATAATGAAATATTTTTTTGGATTTAGCAGATAGTGGGACTCTAGTATTTTGGATGAAATCTCCAAATTATCTGGCGACTATACATAAAACTAATTTTCAATTCTATATTTTATAAGCGATTAATCTCATACAGGGGATTAGTTAAATGGTATAATAATGGTCTCCAAAACTTATGTAGGGTGTTCGATATAGGCAAGCGGTGCCATAGACGAAAAAAGACTCAAATCTTTTTTAGATTTGGGTCTTTTACTTTCGTTATAATCAACTTATCTTTATACTGCTTTATTTCGACAGTATCATGAAAATGAAAGCCAAGTTTTTGTAACCATTTCCCTTTAAGTAGAAGATAAGGAGTATTATGAAAGTCTTCATATACGAGTATCTTTCTATTTTTCATGATACTCACCAGCTTGTCTATCGTTTTCTATATTAGAGATAATAGAATGTTTAGCATGTTTAGTTTTAAGATCTTTTGGAGACATATCTACATAAATCTTGGTAGTTTCAATATTAGTATGTCCTAAAAGATCACGGAGTGAAAAAGGGTCACCTCCGTTAATAGCAAAGTGAGTCGCAAAAGTATGACGGAACTTATGTGGATTCATACGAAACCCAGGGCCAAATATTTTCTTCGCCTTACGACTAAATAATCCATAAACCATTTCTGTATTTAAAGGTAAATCCAAAATAGGTTCGTTATACTGGCGATGAAACTTTACAAATAGTGGTCCTTTTTCTGCTCCTTTTAAAACTTCACGCTTATAAACATTGTATATTCTCTCTGTTTCTTTCGAATAATACACGGTGCGAAAAGTATTTGTCTTAGTAGCATATATGTAGATACTTCTTTCTTTTGTATTAATATCTTCCAGTTTGATACGCACAAGTTCACTGTTTCTAATACCAGTATCTAAAAGTACCATAACGATTAATAAGTTACGAAGTTCGGACTTGTAGCGTAAATCAAACGAAGTAAGGAGTTTTCGCACCTGTTCTACCGTAAAGTAATCGATTTTTTCTTTTCTAACTTTTTTAGGTTTAACATGGCGAGCAGGATTGGCAATCAAATAACCATCTCTTTCTAGATAGTTAAAGAAAGCTCTTAGTGCCCTTGCATGACAATTAAAAGTATTAACCTTATTCTTGGAATACTTACTTTCAATATAATATTCTAGTTCAGAAGAAGTAAGAGTCTCTAAAGCTTGAACTTTCTTAATCTGCACTAAAAACTTTCGAAATGCATTAAGTTTGTCCCTATAAAAATGTTTAGTCTCACTTGCCAATCCACGTACTTCCATATTCCTAAAAAAGTAGGTCACGGCATCACCATAAGTGAGATTATTTTGCGGTGGTTGTTTTGTTTCTCCATGTTTAAATGTTCTAAAAAAATCTGCAAGTTCATTGATGGTTTGTTCAGTCATATAAATCCTCCAATAATTAAAATATTTTGTAATTTATATAACAAAACAACCGCGAAAGAAACTAATATAGAAAAACTTTTAAACTAGACAAAAGGATTCCCTAGGGTAACAATAGGTCTAGTTTAAAAGTCATCACCTGCATATCAACAAAAAAGCAGCACCACTGCTGCTTATAATTCTAAATGGCAGGGGATGAGAGAATCGAACTCCCAACAGTGGTTTTGGAGACCATTATTATACCATTTAACTAATCCCCTAGGTCATTAAAGACACTACTAATATATCATATGCAAAAAAAACTTTCAATATAAACTTACATTTTTAGACAAAAATTAAGAAAAAATCGAATAAAACTAAAATGTAAAATGACAAAAATAGACACTTTATTTTACGAAAAGTGTTGTAAAGAGACTTTATTATTAACTTGATGATAAATATGATAAATAATAGTAGCAAACACAGTACCAGCAAGAGAACTTAAAACATAAATCCATATTTGACGTAAAGAATCAGTATTGACAAAAATATTGCTAATAAGGCTTCGATTAGGATTTACACAACCTCCAGTATATGGAATAGAAAAGAACAAAAGAACAAGAAAAAGTAAACTACATAAAATTCCAGATAATTTAGAGGATGAAATCTTATCTTTTATAGTAAGATAACAAAATACTAAAATAAATGAAAATATAAACTCAATTAAAATAACATTATCTAGGGAAGCATTAAGCATACTAAACTCCCCGTAACCAGCAACAATATCACTAATTCCACCATGAAAAGCAAGGGACAAAACAAATCCAGCTAATATTGCTCCTAAACACTGAGATAAAATAGTAACAAAGGCAATTTTTCCAGGAATTTGATTACGTAACCATAGGGAAAATGTAAAAATAGGATTGACTTCAATTTTTTCATGCATATTACCAAAGATATAAGCAATAGCAAAAGAAAAAGCAAATATCATAGAAATCAAAAGAACCTCTACTAAAAAATTATCCCAGGGAAAATACTTTAAAACAAAAATCTCGAATAAGCATCCAATAAATAGATAGAAAAAACTAGTAAAAAACTCTAATCCAACTTTTTTCATAATCCCTCCAAAAACTAGACGCTATTATACCATAAAATTGCAAATAAAAAAAGTCCCTAAGGACTATTTAGCATGATGTTGCGACTTTGAATCAGTAATTTCCACATGTTTACTATAACTAAAAGAACCAGCAGCAAGAATTTGTTTATCAAAATAATAAGAATTGTCATATTCCGCATGTACGCTATTAGGTTCTGAAACAATTTCCACATGCTTTTCGTCATTTATTAAATAATTAGAATATCTACCTAGAGCAACAGTAACATCTTTAGCTAATTTTTCTGTAGTTGCATCAGTTGGCATTGTACCAATTGCTACAGTAATTTGCGCATCACTTTTAGTAGCCATCTGTTCAGTAGGAGAAGGAACAGTAGTATAAATAACATCACCGTTATCTAAAGACTGATATTGTGAAATTCCTGCAATGGCATTAGCATCCCATCCATCGTTATGTAAAGTAACTAACATCGACATAAGCAATGCTTCAGAATGATTAGCAGTACCATCTTTTTGAGGACCTACCAAAGCAATTCCTTCACCTGCAACCATTTGTTGATCTAATGTAATAACCGTAGAATTTTCATAATCAAGATTATCATTAGCTTGAGAGGTAAGAAATTCAATTCCTTGCTCTTCTAAAGATTGACAAAAATCTTCAAAAAAAGCATTTCCACAATCATTATCATTAATAATTAAACTCAAGTTATCATTAATATCATCTATAGAAACTTTTAAAGTGCTATCAGAAACCATACTATCCAAATCATTATTAACATCAGAAGGATCTTTTTGACCGTTAGCAATAATAACACCAGTAAGTGTTCCCAACGCTACAATTTTTCCTATTTTTTTCTTAAGTTTCATATCTCCTTTCGGAAAGTTTTCAGGGTTTACCTGATTCATAGTACCACCTCTATTAAAATTATAATAAATAAGCTAGGTAAAGTCAAAGTGCTTGACATAACTTGTCGTAAAAAAAGTATATGAAAAATATATAATAAGAAAAGTATGATAAAATAATGCTATAAAGGAGTGGTCAAAAATGAAAAAAGAAAGGAGAAAATTATCCAAAAAAGAAATAGCAATAACTATTACGATAATAATATTAGGATTAGTAATTGCAGCAGCACTATGGATATTTGTAATTGATAAAGAACCAGAAGAGAAAAAAGTACAAAAAGAAAAAAAAGAACCTCCTATAGTAGAAGAACCAGAAAAAAAGCTTACAGTGGTAAATGAAGATAGTAATCAAAGACCAATAGCAGTAATGATTGATAATAATATCGGAAATGGAAGACATGCAGGACTTCAAGAATCCTATATTAATTATGAAATCATCGTAGAAGGTGGACTTACCAGAATCATGGCTATATTTAAAGATAAAAATGTATCACTCATTGGACCAGTTAGAAGTTCTAGACATTACTTTTTAGATTATGCATTAGAAAGTGACACAATTTATGCACACTACGGATGGAGTACTTACGCACAAAATGATATCAGTGCATTAGGCGTAAATAATATTAATGGATTATATGATGCTGCTCCTTTTTGGAGAGATACTACCATTGCCGCTCCCCATAACGTATTTACAACAACAGAAAAATTATATGCTTATGCATCACAAAAAGGATACCAAACAACAACAGAAAACTGGAAATTACTAAATTACACAACAGAAGAAGTAAATCTAAACGAACCTGTATCAACTACAACTACAATTAATCCAGAAACAGGACAGGAAGAAGAAATACCAGTCGCAAAAGAAGGTTTATTAACAGCCAATTCTATTTCAATACCATATTCCTATTATCAGACAAGAAGCTATACTTATGATGCCACAAGAAAAGTCTATTTAAGATACATGAATGATACACCACATATAGATAAAGTAACAGGACAACAACTATATTACAAAAATATTATTATTGAAAAAGTTAGAAACTATCAATTAGATAGTGCAGGTAGACAAGACCTAGATACAGTAGGAACAGGTGAAGGATACTACATTACAAATGGATATGCTTTACCAATTCACTGGACAAAATCTGGAAGAAGTGCTAAAACAGTATATACATATAGTGATGGAAGTGAAGTCGAAATAAATGATGGAAATACATTTGTACAAATCATGCCAAGTTCATATTCACCAACCATCAGTTAGAAAGGACAAAAAATGAAAGTAGGATTATTTGGATGTGGAGCTTATGGAATGGCTCTAAGTAGTATCATGATTGAAAACGATTGTGATATTACAATGTGGACAAAATTTGAACAAGAAAAAAAGGAACTAGAAGAAACAAGAAAAAACGAAAGGTTAATTCCCAATTTCTCAATTTCAGAAAAAATAAAATTAACAACAAGTGTAGAAGAATGTATTAAAGATAAAGATTTATTAGTCATTGCTATACCAGCAGCCTTTATAGATTCACTAGCAGTTGAAATGAAACCATATATAAAGGATAATCATATATTAATAGCAACCAAAGGAATAGAACAAGAAACAGGCTTATTTATTAATCAAATTTTAGAAAAATATTTAGACACTAAAAATTTAGCAGTAATTAGTGGCCCATCCTTCGCTGTTGACTTAGTAACAAAAATGCCAGCAGGCTTAACTTTAGCAACAGAAAACGAAGAAACAGAAAAACTGGTCAAAAAAGCACTAGCAAATCGCTATATCAAATTAAGAGCAACCAAAGACATCATAGGAACAGAAATTTGTGGTTCAATAAAGAATGTCATTGCTTTATCAGCAGGAATGCTAGAAGGATTAGGAGCAAATGATTCTACAACTGCAATGCTATTAACAGAAGCGATTCATGATATGAGAGAAATTATAGATGCATTTCACGGAGACAAAAAAACGGTCTTATCCTTTGCTGGATTTGGAGATTTATTATTAACTTGTACCTCAGTAAAAAGTAGAAACTTCAGATTTGGTAAATTACTAGGTGAAAAGCGCTCAAAAGAAGAAATAAAAGAGTTTTTAGCAAACACTACAGTCGAAGGTTTTTACACACTAGAGTCTATTTATAAATTATTAAAAGATAAAAAAGTATCAATTCCAATAATTGATTTAATATATGATATAGCAGTAGAAGGAAAGAACCCTGAAACGTTATTAACATTTCTTGTGGAAAAAGAATAAAAATTGCTATCGAATATGTCAAAAATATTAATTTTATATAATCATCAAAACAGGGAGAAATCCTGTTTTTTAAATTCAAAAGTCATGATATAATGAATAAGATTAAGGAGGGAAAATATGTCTGCTTATAAATTACCTATTGCAACTGCCTTTATTTTCTTTCCAATCATAGCATTTGTTTTTACGCTACCATTTTTAATTTATCAGTATAGAAAATATGGCTCTATTCCATTTTTAAGAAGTGTTATTTTTTATAGTTTCATACTATATTTATTATGTGCTTACTTTTTAGTAATACTTCCTTTACCAACGATAGATGAAGTTAAAAACTTAACAACCGAAACAACACAGTTAGTTCCTTTTGATTTTATAAGACAATTATCTAATACAAACTCTTTCCAATGGAATGAACTCTCATCATATTTAACTGTCATCAAAAGTCCAGCTTTCTATATTGCAGCATTCAATATTTTATTAACACTTCCCTTCGGAGTATATTTACGTTATTATTTTGAATGTAAATGGTACAAAATAATATTATATGGATTTTTATTAAGTCTCTTCTTTGAACTCACTCAATTAACAGGTTTATATGGAATATATCCTAGGCCTTATAGACTATTTGATGTAGATGATTTAATATTAAATACAACAGGAGCCTTAATAGGATGTTTATTAACACCATTAATATCTAAAATACTACCATCTAGAAAAGAATTAGATGAACATAGTTTTAGACGTGGAAAAAAAGTAACATTTTTTAGAAGAGCACTTTCCTACTGTATTGATTTCTTTTTTCTTGTTATAATGGTAATGGTAGTAAGCATCCTATCATATAATACAGACGTATCAAAATATAGTATGCTATTAAGTATTAGTCTATATTATATAGGAATACCACTATTTACTAATGGAAAAACATTTGGAAAAATGATATTAAAACTACAAGTAACATCAAAAAATGAAACAAGTAATATAAAAAATAAGGTAAAAGTAACATTAAGGTATCTACTAAGTTATGTATTGTTTTACTATCAATTTCTAATAATAGAGTGGATAAGAAATATTTCTGTGGATAATGACTTCACATCTATAATAAAAAATAGCAGTATTTTGATATTAAAAATATATTTTTGGTTAAATATTATATGGATAATAAAAAGCTTAGTAACAAAAGACAAAAGATTTTTATATGAAAAAATAACTGGTACAGAAAACATCTCAACAATTGATTATGAAATAAAAAGTGATAATGAACTAGAGATAAATCAAAAAAACAGTAATGTTAAAGAAAATAAAAAGGAGGATGAAGATGTTAGAAATAAAAAAGATAAGTAAAAGTTACAAAACTGGCAATTTTGTTCAACAAGCCTTAGATGAAGTTAGCTTACAATTTAGAAAAAATGAATTTGTAAGCATTTTAGGACCAAGTGGTAGTGGAAAAACAACATTACTAAATATTATAGGAGGACTAGATCATTACGATTCGGGTGATTTAATTATCAACAACAAGTCTACCAAAAATTATAAGGAAAATGATTGGAATGCTTATCGCAATAATTGTATAGGTTTTATTTTCCAAAATTATAACCTGATTGGACATATCTCCATTCTTGAAAATGTAGAAATGGGAATGACTTTAAGTGGTGTTGGAACGAAGGAAAAGAAAAAAAGAGCACAAGAAGCTCTAGAAAAAGTAGGCCTATTAGAGCATGCCCATAAAAAACCGAATCAGTTATCTGGAGGTCAAATGCAACGTGTCGCAATTGCCAGAGCACTAGCCAATAATCCAGATATTATTCTAGCAGATGAACCAACAGGAGCGCTAGACACAAAAACAAGTGAACAGATTATGGAGTTAATTAAAGAGATATCAAAAGATAAACTTGTAATTATGGTCACCCATAATCGGGAATTAGCAGAAAAATTTTCCACAAGAATTGTGGAACTAAAGGATGGAAAACTAAAAAAAGATTCTAATCCTGTGGAAAGAGAAGAAAAAGAAACCAAACCATTAATTATCAAAAAAACAGCAATGAGTTTCTGGACAGCGTTAAAATTATCCTTTAATAATATAAAAACAAAAAAAGGTAGAACAGCCTTAACAGCTTTTGCTTCTTCCATCGGAATTATAGGAATTGCTTTAATATTATCGCTATCTAATGGATTTCAAACAAAAATTGACGAGTATGAAGCTGATACATTATCACAAATGCCGATTACTATCAGTACGCAGGCAATGAGTATGAATGAAGATACCATGCAAGAAATTATAAAAAATCAACAAAAACATAAACAATATACAAATAAAAAAGTGATATATCCAAAAGAAAATAGTTTAGAAACAATGTTACATATTAATAAAATAGATGAGGATTATATTGATTATATTGAAAACATGGACAAAGATAAATTAAATGCCATTGGTTATGAGTATGGAACAACATTAAATGTAGTCACAAAGAAAGCAGATGGAACCTATGCGATGGTACCAACAGCAACTAACTATTCAATGTCCACAACATCAATGACTGGTGTAATGGGATGGACATTATATCCG